>Ga0315532_1000616_pt1 | contig 28259 bp, 25 predicted proteins | sample SalMarWE160370MG_FD_203082 | JGI IMG/M metagenome (GOLD analysis project Ga0315532, IMG submission 203082) | Salt marsh sediment microbial communities from the Plum Island Ecosystem LTER, Massachusetts, United States - Salt Marsh Sediment WE1603-70 ...
TCATAAAATAAATTTTTTGACACAAAATTATTCGTGATCCATTTCTTTAACAAGACAAAATGGTTTGCGGATTCCGGTAGAAAGACTGAAATATTTCAGTTTTTTCCCTGTCATATTTCACTTATTATGTTGGCTGTAATGTCTTGTCTAAAGGGTATATGAAAACGGCTTATAAATAGTAAATCCATTCTAATTTCTGTTAAAGTCTGTTGTTATTTGTCAGGGTTTGATATTTTTGTGTTGTACTTCATTAATTTTAGCAGGTAAAAGTGTCAGAAAATCAGAATATAGTTAATTGCAAGGAATGTAAAAGTGCATCCCTTTGTTTTCAGTACCTGCACCCTGATGAGCTTGAGTATTTAAATGACAAAAAAATACAGCTCACCTATACTAAGGGTGAAAACTTATTCAAGCAGGGAGCTTTCTCTCCTTACGTAATGCATGTTGTTGAAGGGGTAGTACTGATATACCTTCAGACGGGATATGAGAAACAGATTAATATACGTTTGGCACGAACCGGCGATTTTCTGGCGTTTTCTTCGGTTTTTGGTGATAATATTTATAATTATTCCGCCGTTGCTTTAAAAAGCTCCACAATATGCATGATTGATAAAGCAGCCTTGAAATACCTTATGCAAAAGAATTATAACTTTGCCCTCCGTATCACATCAAATAACTGCAGAAACGAAGGCCAATTGCTGGAAATTATTAAGAATATCTCTTTCAAACAGATGCGTGGTAAAATGGCTACTGCTTTATTATATCTGTCGGGTGATGAATTTTCCACTGAAAATATTTTTCAGTATTTATCACGACAGGATATTGCTGATTTTGCCTCTGTTTCAACCGAGAGTGCAATTAAGTTTATAAAAGAATTTGAGAAAGAAGGAATCTTGAAGCTTGAGGGAAAAGAGATTAAAATAGTTGATAAAGATAAAATGATGGAAATTGCAGAGAGAGGATAGGTATTCTAATAATTAATGGATTCACTGCAAGCATCAATCCGTTCAAAACGTTCACAGCATCATTCACCGGTGTTTATACAGGTAAAATGCTTGTGCCTCATTTTGCAGGGTATATTGAAAAAGATGAGCTAAATGAAAACCTGCAATTTTTTGAACTAAACATAAAACTTGCTCAAAACTTTAAGATTAGCGACCAGTTCAATTTGCAAATTAATGGAGGGGTTCAAAATATTTTTAATAGTTATCAAATTGACTTTGACAAAGGGGTTTTGCGCGATCCGGGTTTTGTATACGGCCCTTCACGTCCACGAACCTTTTTTGTAGGAATAAAACTTGGAACTGAATTTTAAATCATTGTTTTTTCTAAGTAAGGTTTTGTTAAGCAGCATTGCGCCGTTTTGATTTCACATTTACTTTTTTTTCTGTTTCTACAGTTGGCTTATATTTCATGCAGAATTTCTGCCTTTCAGCAACAGGTAATTATTCAGAAAATATGCTGAACCGGGATAAAGATATGTTGAGATAATCAGTCGGGTTATATTACCGCTTGTATTAATCATCCGGCTTGTAATTTAACTGAATAATATTATCTGAATCGCATTTTTGACAATGTGTCGCTGGTTCCATTGAAACCATTGTCTCATGGCAATCTTCACACCTGTACCAGAATTCATCTGTGATATAAGTACCGCCATTGATTATGATCGCTTTTCCTTCAACAAATGCTTTTGCCACACTTTTGCGCGCTTTGTCATAGAGCCGGGTAAAAGTCGGGCGTGAGATATTCATTTTTTTTGCTGCCTCCTCCTGGTTGAGATTCTCATAATCTGCAAGCCTTAAAGCCTCATACTCTTCATACAACAGATATACAGACTCCAGTTCGCGCATTGGAATGCCAAACGGTTTATATCCCTCCATTACCGGGGGCATTTTAATTCTTCTGAACCTTCTTCTGTTTGGCATGCCTGCAAACTGTTATATATGTTTATATTATATTTTATTGACACAAATTTAATTACTTAATTGAAGCGAATTCATTTATTTCAAATAATAATTACTTTTTTTGAACATTTGTTCACAATTTCAGCCTTAATTATTAATTTTACTTTCCCCCAACGGCCCGTAGCTCAGCTGGCAGAGCACGTGACTCTTAATCATGGGGTCGAGAGTTCGAGCCTCTCCGGGCCGACATATAAGCCAGATGAAAAATCTGGCTTTATTATTCCTATAAATCAGCTATTTAAGAATATTGTTGCATTACTGTAGTAATAATTATCGAAAAAATAATATACCTACTTTAACCTACTTATTGGTTAAAATAAGCTATATTTGCACGCGAATTACACGCGAATTACACATTTCTTAATAAAAAATATCTCTATTGGCAACCTTCAGAGTAACAATAAAAAGGAATGAAAAATTATTAGATGGGACCACAAACATCAAAATCAGGGTCTGTCATAATAAAAAAACAAGATATATCGCTACTGATTATTACATTCCTCCAAAATACTTCGATGCAAAGACTGGAACAGTCAAGACCGGCGGTCCCTATTCCAGGGATGAAGTCAATAAAATAAATAGTAAGCTCCAGATAAAACTTGGCGTTATGGCCGATAAGGCCGAGAAGCAAAAGAATTTGAGGTTTATGGATATTGGCGGTTTAATGAAGATCCTCAGGGATAAGCATCGGGAATATGATTTCTTTGCCCTGGTTGAGGAAAAAATAAATATCTATAATAAACTCGGGAATCTTAATTATATGGATTCCTTCAAGACAACAAAGACTATTGTTGAAAACTTTTGCGGAACCTCTATCCTGCCATTCGAGACTATAGATTATAATTTTCTCATGAGATTGGAGAACAGCTTGAAATTCAGAGGAATTAAGGCCAATAGTATTGGAGTCTTCATGCGGAATATACGGACCATTTACAACCAGGCTATCTCAATGGGACTTGTCGAGCTTTCACTCTATCCGTTTCGCAAATACCGTATTCCAAAAGAAACAACCAGGCACCGGGATTTAACATCCAGTGAGATTGCTGCAATTGCAAAAATTGAGATTAAAGAACCACTCATAGCCTGGGCAAGGGATATGTTCATGCTCTCCTTTTACCTTATAGGAATTAATATGAAGGACCTGATGTATGTGGAAAAGATAGAAGAAGGGTGCATCAACTATAAAAGAAGTAAGGGGAAAAGGGATTATTCTGTTAAGATATGGCCCGAAGCTATGGATATAATAAATAGGTATCCCGGAAAGAAGTACTTACTCAATACACTGGATAACTATTCGGATTACCGGTCTGCAACAAAGCGGATTAATAAGAAGATGAAGGATGTTGGCGGTCTATGCAAAATACAGAAACCCGTATCTACATATTATGCACGTCATGCCTGGGGAACAATAGCAAGTTCAATCGGAATAAGCCTGGATAATATTTCAAGGGCATTGGGTCATCGACTGGTATCAGATGTCACGATCATCTATGTTAAAGAAGATCAGGAAGCCATTGACCGTGTAAACAGGAAAGTGATAGACCATATTTTGAATTCTAAATAACTACCGGTTTCACTGAAAGGTGAAACGAGGGTACTGTTTTGACGGGGTTTTGAATATCAGATAATTGCAGTGGAGTTTTTGACAGAGTTATCAAAAACTGTAAGGGGTTTCTATTTTGGAAACCCCCAACGAGGGTAGAAAAATCCTACCGGGTGATTTATTGGTAGTTAGGAATGGTGGTAATGACTACATAATATTGTAATAGATCATTGCAAAGGGATGAGCGAAATCCTCACCCATACGGCAGGCGGTCCACAACAGATGAAGTACGGCTTTCTTTATGTGTAATACCTAATCAAGACGGGATCATTACTACTGAAGAGGTGGTCAAAACTGATCAACGGCAAGTTTGGGGAAGAGTTTGAGAATCAAATTACCAAATGGAAAACTTGATTTCACGACCTATGTTTAATATAGGGCATCCATCTAATCAACGCTGTCCACTATTTTCCCCTTTAACAATTTTGTTAAAGGGGATATAGTCCTGAGAACCAGGACTACTCGCACTAAGTGCGAACCCTAAATGTCGACATCATGTCGTTACACATTTTTGGGTAACGGAAATAGCCTGAATTAATCTCTGTGGTCGGCATAGGTAGAGCTAATACCATTTTGAAATAAGCTTTAAGATATTTTTTGTTCATATTACTTGTATAATGTCCTGAGAACCAGGACTGCTCGACACAATGTCGAAACCTAAAATATTGTTCATAAACTTTTGTGGGCTTTTTGTTTCAAATTTAAGATTTTCGGTATTTTTACGCTCACAAAGACAACCAGAAAAAAAAGAATCCCAAAGACGCCGAAACTTTCAAAGGGCGTCTTTTTTCCGATCCGCTTAATTTCATTCTGAAAACTAGGGCTCAACATTGTGTTGAATCCTATTGATTTAGTAATAGTTATAAGGATGAGCTGTTTCCAAAAGGCTAAAATACCCTTTGACTGATTTAGTGATAGTTAGAAGGATGAAATGGTTAAAAAAACCATTATTTAGGTTAAAAAAACCAAGAATTTGACAATGATATAAATATATTACAATCCGATCCGCTTGATTTCAATTAAATTACTGATTACATAAAAAGGCATACACAATGGCGTATCCAAAACAGTGTAATTGAGGGTTTTAGACATCGTTTTTCCCATGCCAAGTGTATGTAACCAGCACATACCGGCCTGAAAAAATCCCGGCTCTGTCTACTACCTGACAACCGGGGACCTGCAAACTGCAATTAGGCTATTGCAGGACAAACAGGCACGACGTTAAAACGGTAATGTGGTTATGCTTAGCCGTCCGTTAATAAATTACGACAAGAAGAAAAATCTTGGCGGTTAGGGATACGAACTGTATGTGCTGATGGCAAAAAAAAATTGTAAAATTTTTTGTACCCTTATTTTTGTAAAAAAAAGACAAAAACCGGCATCCAATGATCTTGATATTATCATTTGGATGCCGGTGCCGGGGGGGGAAGATTGCAAGGCTGGTTTGCAGGGATATAAAGGTAGGGTGTATAAATAATAAAGGATAAAAATGTCATTTATTCTTTTATTATTATTAATTTTGTAAGAATTAGCGACCAAATTACCGTTTTGAACTCCGGGGGAGGCATAGATTATCCTATTGGATTTTCCCCCCGGAGTTTTTAAGCGCAGATGTTATTTGAAATAAAAAAATATGTAATGTCCGGATTATTAAGATCCTTCTGGGCGGCATCTTCTTTCTTTTCTGATCTGAGTATGATCTGTCGGGTCATGGCATCAAACTTATCTGCTCCCAACCGCTAACGCAATGTCGTGAAAAGTGACCTGTCAAAAACATCCTCGTAGGTATATTCTCTTAAACCAAGAAAGTACTGGATATACATGTTCTCTCGGATAGTCTCTATGGTCTCCCTGTCGTCCAATTTCAGCTTGTGCTTTATTATCATGGCCCCTATCACTATCCTTGCGTCTATGGCCGGTGCTCCCATATCTGAACTCATCGAACGATAATAAATGCTTGCTAGTGCATCCCATGGTAGGGATTCTCCAAGTTTTACCCACCTGTTGTTCTTATCAAGCTTCACCTCGAATGGTGTTTTAAATTCTTCGATGCTCATCTGATTTTGTGAAGTATATCTGATCATAACTGCATGGTTTTCTGATAGAAAGATACAAAAAATTTGCAGTTATTTATTAAAAAATGACAGTAATTTATTAACAATCAAATGTTTATAACTTTTTCACTAAACCCTAACTTAAAAACAGAAAGTAGAATAACTGACCATCTTGACCACCATTATTAGGTAAAATCACCATTAACGTTCATATTGTGATGGATATTGGAAAATCCGGTCACACTGAGCACTTAATTCTGGATCAACTGAGCATATACTTCCGGAAATGATTGAGTACCATAATACAGAATGTAAACATCACTATTTCAATTTAAAACAAAATCAGCATTTATCTGAGAATTGACTGCTCACTTTAAATCGGATAGAGGTGCTCAATATCACCGGATTTTACACGCTCATTTTCAGTCAACAGTAAAAAAATATCAAATTGTTTAAAAAAAATACAAAAAATGAGGTAACAAATTCAGCCATATCCTTATTAAACTAAATATACATTATATTATTTGTATAAGACTTGAAGGGTAATTGAATTGATTTTTTACTTAATATCAGATATTTAATTAATTTATACTTAGTAGCTATGAAACCAATATTTAAATTTTCTTTCTCATTGATTTTTTTTCTAACAGTTTTTTGTCTTAGTTCCATTGGTCAAATAAAAGTATCTAGCAATAATTATGTTGGAATTAATTATACCTCTACTCCATTATCCCGCTTTGTTATAAATGCTGCTGGCAATTCCGGTTACCAGGCATATTTTTATAATCCCAATATTTCTATTACTGGTGGAGCATTGGCAACAATTAGCGAAAAAGGTTCAGGTGGTGGTAAATATATAATGGGGCATTTTACGCAGGTTGGCATAGGTAGTTCAAATTATCTTTCTGGAATAAGGACATCTGCTTATAGTTCAACTCCAAGTTCAACGGGAAGATCTTATGGTATTTATGCACAGGCTGGTAATGCAACTTCCGGATATAATTATTCGGTTTATGGATTTTTATATGGAGCAAATTATGGAGCTGCGGTTTTTGGAGCTATTAACGGCAAGGGAGATGTGGCATTAAGCCAACAATATGCAGGATATTTCAGAGGAGATGTAAAGTGCGAAAACATAATGTATGCGACAGCATTTACTCCAATATCTGATGAGAAATTTAAAACCAACATTAAAGATATTGATCCAACAGATGCATTATCAAATATTTCCAAGATAAAGCCGATAAAGTACAATCTGAAACAATTTGATATTGTCCAAACCGCAGGAGATACGACCTCTATAACTAAATATTATAATGAATCAGACCAACTGTTTACCAAAGCCAAGTACGGTGTTATTGCACAAGATCTGCAGAAAATATATCCTGATCTAGTTTATCAGGATGGTGAAGGTAATCTATCGGTGGATTATACAGGATTAATCCCAATAATGATCAAGGTCATTCAGACACAACAAAAGAAAATAGAAGATTTTGAAGAGAAAATTAATTTACTGACAAAAGAAATAAACAACCTCAAACAAAAATAACTTTTAATGTTCTTATATTCCTTAGAACCTGATATATAAAACCATTAAGATGAATTTTAAAACTCTAATCTTATCTGCTTTTTTGTCTCTGGATTTCATTTTTCTCTCAGGACAAGCAATTTATTATGACTATGATGATAGCGGGAATCGCGAAAAAAGATATATAGTCCTGGGTAAAGGTAATTCTTCAGATGACAAGACATTAAAGGGGCTTGAAGAATCCGATATAACCGAAGAATTTGAAGAAATCAATAAAACTGAAGAATTTAAGGAGAACATTGGAGAATTGACAATTAAGATATATCCTAATCCAACCAAAGGTCAATTGTCCGTAGAAATCAATGGATTGGATTCAGATCAGACAATTGATTACCAGGTGTATTCACAAACGGGACTGCCTCTAGAAACAAAAAGAAAAAATGGGTATCACTTTATTATTGATATGAATAGGTATCCAAGTGGTATTTACTTCCTAAGGTTAATGATTGAAGATAAAATAAGCCAATGGAAGATTATCAAAGAATAAAATTAAGGAACTGTTGGATCACTCACTCACTCACTCACTCAACAAATAGCTTAATCCTATGACTACTTTTCATAAAATCATATTTCTTGCTTTATTTATCGTGATAATTCCTAATTATTTATACTCTCAGCCAGCAGACACTACTCTTTCTCAACCTCTTACGGGAAATCAAATAATTGAAGCAACCAATTCCATCACATTCGCAGCCGGATTCTCTTATGATGCCGGTTCTTCAAACCAACTGATTGCTACAATAATCCCCACAACAGACAATTCCGATTATACGTTCACTGAGCCGCAAGAAAGTGTTCCTCTTCAGATAAATACTTCATATCCTGCTGGCAGTATCAATGGTTCAATATCTGTTGGACCGTCTGGGGCAGCAAATTATATTATCCCCATAGATATCCCTCCAGGACGTAATGGAATGAAACCGAATCTCTCACTGGCCTATAACAGTCAAAGAGGTGAAAGCTTGTTAGGTCTTGGATGGGCACTGAACGGATTATCAGCAATAACAAGAGTTCCCACTGACATTTATCATGAAGGTTATATCGATGTTGTGGATTTCGACAGTAACGACAAGTTTGCATTGGATGGTCAGAGGTTGATTTCCATTGGGAGCGACCAGTATCGTACTGAAAATGAATCCTTTTCAAAAATAACATTATACGGTTCTTCTACCAATCCCACATACTTTAAAGTTGAAACTAAAGAAGGGCTTGAACTTTATTTTGGCAACACAGCTGACTCAAGAATTGAAGCGCAAGGGACTTCCTATGTTTATGCATGGAACTTAAACCAGGTAAAGGATAAACATGGCAATTTCTATGGCATAACTTATACAGAAAACACAACTTCTGGAGAAATCTACCCTGCAAGTATTAATTATTCATGCTATGAAAGTACATCAGGTGACTATACAATAGAATTCGGGTATGAGACTCGTTCCATCCCTATTAAAACATATATAAGCGGTTCCCAGGTTCTGATAAATAAACTAATGAACCTGATTACAATAAAATATGGAACAACAACAGTTGGTAAACTTCAATTGGTTTACACAAACTCAAAACTGAGTGAAATTATAAAATTTGGTAAGAATAATACTCGTTTAAACTCGACTTTTGTGACCTGGGGAAATACAGATGCAGGTTTAATTGAATCAAATAAACCAAACATAAATCCTTTAACTAATCGTCATCAGGGGGATTACAATGGTGATGGAAGAACTGACCTTATCATAATAACAGATAATCCCGGCACTTGTTCTTTATACTTGGCTGATCAAACAGGGCAACTTCAATTTCGATCAAGCCAAACAATGCCAACAAATTATCAGATATCTCATGTTTATCCGGGAGACTATAACGGAGATGGTCTTGAGGATTTACTTGTATTTCGACTTATAAGTTCAACTTATTATTTGTCATTTTTACTTTCGAATGGAAGTTCCTTTAACTCAATAGATTATTCAACTCCTTTCAGTAGCCCTTCGAGTACTTATTATTCAGGAGATTTCAATGGAAATGGGAAATTAGATCTTATGATAAAAAACTCAGGCTACTATAATTGTTTAATATATGAATTTAATTTCTCTGGTGGTGGAGTTACTCCCGTATTAATTGGCCAAAGTACAATCAACTGGGGTGATAAGGGTTATGCTGAAATAAATGAAGTCCCATTTGATATGAATGGTGATGGGAAAACAGAATTGATGGTACTTGATGTAGATGGCAGCAGATTCTACGGACTTCAGGAGGGAACTACAGTTATGTATCAGATTTGCTCTTTATTAAGTTGGCCGAATATCAATAAAGTAAACTTGTTTGGAGATTTTAATGGTGATGGACTGACTGATATTTTCTCATTTGATCCTGACAACCATTGGAAAATGAGTATTTCGAAAGGGAATGGATTTGATTTACTTGATAATTACACCTTTAACGGATTTAATCCATATAACTATTATAATAATTTTTATGCTAACGATATGAATGGAGATGGGAAAAGTGATATTGCTGTTGTAGGTAGAGGGACTGATATTTATAATCCTGTTAAAATTTATGTTGGCTATAGTAATGGCCAGGATTTCAGCCTTCAGACCTATACACCCGTCTCAAATATCCAGGTTTCACCTGGCTATAATTGTTTTGGTGATTATAATGGTGATGGAGTAATAGATTTTTATTATGAAGATGGCACAATTGCACAATTAATAAATACTTATCGCGGGCGATCTCAATATTTTGCTTCAGAGATAAAGAACGGATTCGGTTATTCAAACCATTTAAATTATGGACCAATAACATACGATACCCTTTATTACAAAGGGTCAACAACATCCTATCCTGTGGTTAGTTATCAGGCTCCACTTTATGTTGTCTCTTCAATCTCCACTGATAATCCTGATTTCACTCATTCTACAACTTACTATTCATATTATGGTGCTCATCTCCACTGCCAAGGGAAAGGATTATTGGGATATGAGAAAATTACCTCAATAAGCCCAACTTTAAACTTTAAATCCATTGATGAGTATGAATATAATCCTACCTTCTTTAATATGTCACTTAAGAAAAAATCTCTATTTACTCTTCCTTCCGGTTCTACATCAGAAGAACTTATTTCTGAAACGACCTTTACAAACGCGGTTAATGATTTAACTGGTCAGAGATATTTTTCTTATGTGGATAACTCTACCGAAACAAATTATCTTACAGGAATTGTTGTTACAAAAGATTACACTTACGATACTAACGGTAACCTTACTACTTACCGTGAAGACTTTGACGACGGTTCATACAATATAACAACCAATTCAGATTTTTCAAGCGCAGGTACATGGCTGCCAACGTGGCCTCAAACTATTACAAGCACTAAAAAGCATTATCAGGACACCCAATCATTCTCATTAACCACCACTTTTACTTATTATCCAGCTACAGGTCAGGTTTATACAAAAACTGTTAGTCCTTTAACTTCAACCTATACTTATGATAGTTACGGCAACCTCACTATTTATACTTTATCAGATGGCAGCACAAGCAGAACCAACCATTATACATATGACTCTCAAAACATGTTTATTTGGAAATCATACAATGCATTGGAACATGTAACTGAGAGAACATATGATTATGTGACCGGCAATGTATTGACTGAAAAAGCGCCTGATAACGTAATTACAGAATTTACATATGATGATTTCGGTACTTTAACCAATACATCTACTTCTGCCCTAGGTCAGAGTCAGTCGGTTGCTATTGGCTGGACAACAGGAACACGACCCCTTGGTTCAGTTTATTATAAGCAGGTAACTACTTCAGGAGCTCCAACAACAAAGGCATATTACGATGCTTTTGGCCGGGTATTAAGAACTGAGACAAAGGGCTTTGATGGGAATCTTGTCTATGCAAGCACTGTATATAATAAAAAGGGGCAGGTATCAGAGAGTTCTTTCCCCTATAAACAGGGAGATACAGCTATAAAGAAAGTCTTTATTTATGATAAGTACGGGCGAAAAACAAGCGACGAATCTGATGCAGGGATTATTTCATATAGCTACTCTGGAAAAACCGTCGAGATAACAACCAGCGCAGGACAATCATCTTCAAAGACTTCAGACTCTCAGGGTAATATTTTAAGCGTTTCGGATGATGCAGGGAGTATTGAGTATTCATACAAAAGTGTAGGAAAACTTAGCACAATTACTTCGGGAGGCTCTTCTTGGTCAATGGAATACGATAATTTAGGCCGTCAAACCTCGTTGACTGATCCTGATGCAGGAACAATCTCATACAGATACAATAAATATAATGAGCTCACAAAGCAGATAGATGCCCGCGGTAAGATCGATTCTCTGACATACGATGTTCTAGGGAGAGTTTCTACCGAAGTCAGGAATGAAGGGACAAAGGTATACAAATATGATCCTTCAGGTCATCCGGGCTTTCTGGACTCAGTGACCTTTTCAGGTTGTAGTGTGAGATACAACTACGATAGTGCATCTCGTATAACCTCTAAGGTGAACAGGATATATGGAACAAGCTTCTCCACCGGTTACGGGTATGACAATTACAGCCGGTTACAGACTCTTACTTATCCATCAGGATTTGCAATAAAGAATGTTTATAATGCTTCCGGCTATCGTTCCGAAGTAAGACGCAATGATAATAATGCATTGATCTGGCAGGGACAGACTGTTAATGCATTTGGTCAATTTACGCAATTCAAATATGGCAATAACCTAATTACTACGAAAGACTATGATTGCCTGGGTATGTTAAGAAATATTAGTGCAGGATCTGTTCAAAAAATGGATTATAGTTTCGACTATGAGACTGGTAATCTTTTAAGCCGGGAGGATAATTTACGCAGTCTAACAGAAATCTTCACCTATGACAATCTTAACAGACTAAGTGGTGTGAGCGGACCTGCTTCCTTGACAATGTCATATTCTGCAAATGGCAATATTTCATCAAAAACATCAATAGGAGACTACGCCTATGTGAGTTCCAAACCTCATGCTGTTACTAGTGTAACAAATCCTGATGGGCTCATTTCAACAACTACTCAAAGAATTACCTATACATCTTTTAACAAGGTTGATTCTATTATCCAAGAAAACCTTGTATATACTCTTACCTATGGTGACGAAGATCTGAGAACGATGTCCAGGTTGTATGATAATGGAAACTTGCAAAAGACAGTGTACTATGTAGGAGGATATGAAAAAGAGGTTAAACCAGGGAACCATATACGACAACTTCATTATATTGCCAGCGGAGATGGGTTGACTGCTATCTTTGTAAGGAACGATGGAGTGGATACGTTATATTATATTCATACCGACCATTTGGGATCAATAAATGTTATCACTAATCAGAGTGGAGTTGTGGTTAAGAATTACAGCTTTGATGCATGGGGCAGAAGACGTAATCCTGAAAACTGGACATATGCTAATGTACCATCAACTTTCCTTTTCAGTAGAGGATTTACGGATCATGAACATCTTGACCAGTTTGCATTGATTAACATGAACGGAAGAGTTTATGATCCATTGCTTGCGAGAATGCTAAGTCCTGATAATTTCGTACAATTACCGGATTTTACACAGAACTTCAATAGATACACATATTGTTTGAACAATCCACTAATTTACAAAGATCCTGATGGGGAAATAGTTTGGTTCGTTCCCATTTTAATCGGAGCAGCTATATTTGGAACTGGGAACCTTGTTGCTCATGCAATAGAAGGAGATATACATGATTTTGGAGATGCTCTAAAATATTTTGGTGAAGGTATGTTGGCAGGAGCAGCGCTTGGTGCAGCTTGGCAGTTTGCACCATTGATCCCTTGGGCTGGTCCAACTATACGAACAGTGATGAATATTTATGGGGCCACACAACTGGTAGGACCAGGATTAAGTGCTTTAAGTGGATTAGGACAAGGAATATTTACAGGAGATTGGAGTGCTTTAGGTAATGCAGGTAAAATCTTCTTGGGAAACTTTTACCTCGACGAAAATCGCACTATCTTTGGTGCAGCATGGCAGGGTTTTAGTCGTCATTCTTGGGAATTTATTCAAACTGGTGTGGGACATAGCTTTGCTCAGGTAGCTAATATTTTTGGAGGAATTGATAATGTTGATTATTTTGGAGGAGCAACTTTGGCTAATAATATTACCGATTCACCTTGGGAGAGAGGCGGAATGACGTTAAGTAATTTCATTTTAGGTATAAATTTGCGCGCAAACACTGATGACTGGACTTTTATGCATGAATATGGACATACATTACAAAGCAGGGCTTGGGGTCCAATTTACGGCTTATTTATAGCCCCTGCGAGTGGGCTGGATTATTGGCCTGGTAATGGCGAGGAACCTTGGAAAGAAAATCCAAACTTTCAAAAGCATGAGGTTAGATGGTATGAAACAGGTGCAAATAGATGGGCTGCAAGATACTTTTATAAATTCTATAATATACAATGGAGCGATGAAGAAAATCCGAGAAGTAAGAAGATTGCACGTTCACTAAGACTTTGGAGGTAACTAAAATTGAGGAAATTATGAAAGATACAATTTTAATATTTTTAATGCTTCTTTTAATGTCAGATAGCTGTGATAAAATGATGGAAAAACGATATTCTATTAAAATAGATAATAAATCAAGCAAATCTATAAGAGTTACAGCAGGTTGTTCTAAATTTAATATGTGTATCTATCCAGACACTGTTCTACCTTCAGCCAAACCGTTCTTACTTAATGTAGGTTCAAATGACTACAATTTCTTAGACCATTCTTTTAAATGGGAAGATGTAATATCTGAACTTCCTGCAGACACATTGAGTATTTATATATTTGATGCAGAAATAGTAGATACTAATAATTGGTCGCAGATTAAAGAAGGTTATTTAGTTTTAAAAAGGTATGATTTAAGCCTAAATGATTTAAAGCAAATGAATTGGACAGTGACCTATCCATAGATAAAGAGGCAAGTAGATTCCGGCCTTTACCTATAGAACATCAACCTGGCTTCAATTAAAATCGTGAAAAGAAATGAAACAATAAGTGATTTTAATTATGGGTACTTAAAATTTCTGAAATAAGCAAAGTTTAATAACATGAATAAATTTCTTGCTTGTGCAGTATTAATTTTCTGCATTATTTTTTCTTGCACCAAACAATCCATCACAACCAGGGCGCTTATTCTTGTGGGAATCGAGGGATCGAAAGGTTATGAAATAGTTTGCATTAATATTGATTCGGGTATTGTAGTAAGTTCCACTCCAATAGACTGTTATGTTCTTAGCTCAACAGTTTATGATCCGCGGAGTGGGGGTTATGGATATGTAAACTGCGATACGGTATTCAAGCTGGTAAATCCCGAGACAGGTAAGCTTATTAAATCGATAAAGCTACCGGAATATGTTTCCTAAGCCGTTATCGACGTTGACGATAATATGCTAATAGGAAGATATTCCACTATGATTTACGGTCCGGATACTGATACTGTTGATGGCAAATCAGTAAAAGTTGGACCTTCGATTTATACCAATTATGTTATAAGAGTTGATCTGGCAACAAGAACAGTTGTTTCTCAGGATACAATAGATATAGGGGATGGAGTCTATGTTTCCTGCTATTATTATGATCCAGAAAAAAAGTATATGTCATGTATCGTGCAGACCAGTCTTTAATTTCAGTCAATCCTTCGACAGGCGATATTATTAAAGAAGCTTATGTAGGAAGGTATCTTTTTAATTCAGTTTACAATCCGAATAGAATAATCATACCCTGATCAGTTTATACTGGTCAATAGCGAAAGAACGGAATTATCTTGTGGTTATTAATCCGGAAACAGGATCGATACTCAGCGAAAAAATGGTTGATATCGAGACAGGCTATTATTCAAATGTTTCATGGTATGATGCTGAATTAAATAATTATATAACCGTTAACTCAGAATTTGAAGCACTCTTTTACGATATAACTACAGGCGAGATAAAGAAAACATATAAGCTAGACCGTTCAATCACCGATATTAAATTTTGGAGGGAATAATGCAATCGATTTTCTTTACCTTACATTCAAAAAACTCAATGAATTGATTTAAATTATATTCACAGTCAGATTAGTGTAAGCAGCATCTCCTGGTTCGAATGTCTCGCTGCAATACAACTACCGTGTGAAAGTAGTATAGAAGGAAATGCTGCTAAGATCAAATTTCGGAAGAATAATTGAATAATAAAAACTGTAACTTTGGATAAACATAAATTTAATGTGGACAATTCATTTTATTAAAGATTTATTTTTATGATATGAAGACTGTACTTATGTTCTTAACATTATTAATGTTATGTGGTGTTACAAATGCTCAATGGGAAGTATGGAAACCAGAACCTTTACGATGGCAAACGCAAACTGTAGAAACATTTGATAGTAAATATAGAGTGGCATCAGTTATGTCTAATAGTCGAAAGGAAACTTTAAGCATAGTATATCCAATGAATGATAAATGGAATAAATCAACAGACCCTTATGACCATCTTTATTTAGAAATTTCGTTGAATTATAATATAGAAGAAAATACTTTATATGAACCAGTGAAATTATTATTTAGGTTTAATGATAATTCAACAATCTATACTTTAAACGTAAGCTCTTTGAGGGGTGGGTGGAACGCCACCTCAAAAAAATATATAATCAGACCTTTAATTTTGTGGTTTAATGTTAATGATGGAAGTAGTAAAGGTGTTGATGATGGAAGTAGTAAAGAAGAAAAGATTCCCTATCACCCAGGAATGGATTTTTTCGATACAGGAGCAGAAGACTTTATTACATTAGTTAAAATTCATCAGAAACTTTTTTGCCGGTTAATAACTTCATTCATAGATAATGAAAAAATATATGATTTTGAATTTACATTACAAAATTCCACCGATGCAATTAATTATCTCTTCCGAGAAAATTGATATTTTAAAAAATTGAAGTTTTAATTAAATTAAGATAGTCGGAACACGTTTGGCAAGATTAAAAAGCAGCACCCCGTTAGTCAATGTCGCAAACTACTAGTCTGATAGTAGACGGAATGGAGATGCTGCCGGATTCAAATATCGGAAATAATTTGATAATGTGCAAATATAGTTACCAGACAACTAGTTCATCACATTTTAAGTGACTCCTTACTACTCCAATCGAACAAGCTTATAGTAACGGATGCTACCAGTTATGCTAACTCTTGTCGACTCCATAGTGTCACCCTCTATCTTGTACTCATATTCGGTGGAACTATTTGTCATGTAATTCGGTTCCAATGCAACAATAGGATAAACGATAAATTTTGATCCATCCAATTCAAATTTTCCCGAGTTCGCAATAAACGTCATGAAACTTGATCGGATTTGCTCATCTGTAAGTGTATTTCGAGTATAATCATCCGGAAATAATGGTCGAGGTTCAATGCTATATACATACATCATGCTATAGTATTCCTTGCCAAAAACCCAAAGACTTGGTTGGGGAGATTTACTTGTCCAACTTGTGTCTGGGGAGTTGAAAGTATACTCTGATATTTGCCATACTCCTTCAATTGGAGATTTTTCTTCTTCTTGTGCACAACTTACAATTACCAGCGAAATAATCATACCGAAAAAAATAACTTTTTTCATAATTACAAGCTTTAGTTAATAATTTATACTGAGTTAGTAATTTGTTTATCAAATTTTTAATTCTAGTTTGAATTGGAACGCCTAGTTGTATATTGTTCTTATTTAGTAGGAATTGTAATTGTCTTATTAATTCATTAGAAAATCTTCGCAGATTCGGCATATATGCTTGGTATTCTGCACTTAATTTTTGATTAAAATCATTTTTCATGACTAATTTATTAAGAGAAGTCTAAGCTTACAACTTACCCATAAAGTTATGAAAAGGAGGTAAATAATATAAAAAAGCTACCATTCTAACAATATATAAATACACTTTTAAGACTATTCTAAAACAGCATCCCCCGATTTGCTGTTCCTGGCGCTTACTTCTCGCTGATTCAAAGGGAAGTGCGATTTCGTATTTTTTCAATATTTTAATTCTAATAATGGTTCTAATAAATAGAAGGGCAACAGCTATCGATAAAATCTTTCATACTCACTGATGTCACCGCCGCAATAACGAAACATAAGTATAAAAAATAAAATTATAGCTGCAATTATTACCAATGTAAATAAGTGGTCTATAATAGTATCACTAAATAGTTTGGATTTTTCTTCTCTAACAATATGTCCTTCAGGACAACAGTATCTAAGAGAAACATAATGCTTTGAACCTTCACTTCCAAAGCCTTCTAATAGATGAATTTGGTATCCTTTATAGCTTTCTCCACATTCTTTGCAGAAAAAAACTTCATTAGACCTTTCTCTCAGAAGACTATTTTTTTTGGTTTCAATATAATCTCTTTCCTTTTGACTTGCCACTAGCAGTGCCGTTCTGATAGGTGATCTAAAAATTGCTTTGATAAATCATTCGTATATTTAAACATAGTCTTCATAAAATATTTAAATGACACACAGTTTAATGAACATATCCTTATTTTACATGAACTATGCATTGAATACCTATAAAATGTGAGTTTATAAATAAGAATCCTATCTTTGCAGCCAGAATAGACATTACAGCTGATATTTTCACTATGAAGTGTCTTTTCTCAATTTTATTATTAGCTGGTGTCACTCCAGTTATTTTTGCTCAAAAAGATACTCTTCCTCTTGTGAATATCGGGGAGGTAATTATCCAAGAGAATAGGATATCTCTACCTTTATCACAAAAGTTTTCAAGCATAATACTGATTGATTCTGAGCAGATAGATCACTCATCGGTCCAAAGCATTGCAGACCTTCTTCATCATTTTGCAGGAGTTGATATGCGACAAAGAGGTAGTAATGGAGTGCAAAGTGATGTCAGCATAAGAGGTAGTTCATTTGAACAGGTGCTTATACTCATTAATGGAATAACAATAAGTGATCCCCAGACTGGGCATTATTCATTTAATCTGCCTGTTGACATTTCAAATGTTGACCATATTGAGGTGTATAAAGGCCCTTCAGCCAGAGTATTTGGGCAAAATGCATTTGCAGGGGCAATCAACATTATTACTAAGAATCCGGATGATAAATACATTCAATTGCAGGCGATTACAGGAGATTTTGGTCTTGCCGGAGGAACTCTTTCTGCTTCACTTCCAAAAAGCAGAATTAAAAACTATTTCTCATTTAACCACGAAAAATCATCGGGTTATAAATACAATACAGATTATAAAATCACAAATATCTTTTACCAGACGGAGATCAACACAAAATCAGGGATGATCAATCTGTTCAGTGGATATAGCGATAGAAAATTCGGTGCCAATGGATTTTATTCCAGCCCAGATAATAAGGACCAATATGAATCTGTTCAAACCAGTCTTGTTGCATTAAGCCTTAAGCCCTATTTGAATAACCGTATGTTGAAATTAAATTCCCGTATATACTGGCGACGTAATAAAGATGAATATCTTTTTATAAGAAATGATCCTTCTTTTTATAGAAATGTCCATATAAACAATATTATTGGGGTGGATGTAAATCTTTCCTTTAAAAACACCCTTGGTGTGACAGGTATAGGCTTTGATATGAGCATACCATGGATAACAAGCAACAGGCTGGGAAACAGGAATAGAAAAACCACCACTCTTTTTATTGAACATCGAATTACGTTACTAAAAGGGAAAATTAATATTATGCCAGGAGTACAGGTTAATCTTTTATCCGATTTTGAAAACAATATACTCCCTGGTATTGACATAGGTTATTCACTTATTCCATCATTGATAGCTTTTGTAAATAGTGGATATACTTATAGAGTGCCTACATACACTGATTTATACTACGAAGATCCTGTGAACAGTAGTAATCCGGATCTGCAACCTGAATATGCATACTCACATGAAGTAGGACTAAAAACTGTGAATATGAATGGACTTTCAGGTCAATTATGTTTTTTTTCAAGAAAAGGTCGTAACCTTATTGACAGAATAAAAGAGTATGAGGATGATAAATGGAAACCCGCTAATATCGGCAAAGTTACAATGAATGGAATTGATCTCAACTTTAAACTGGAACCTTGTAAGTTAATTGACATTAATGATTTTATCATCCAGGCACTTGATTTTGGATATACTTATATCCACTCCAGAGGTGTAGGAACCATACCGGCCTTTTCAAAGTTCGCTCAGGATAATCTTAGAAACCAAGTAACCATTGGTTTTCAAATGAAATACTATAAGAATATCTGTCAATCAGTTAATTGTAGGTACATTGACAGGGTTACTATGGAAGATTATACTATTGTAGATAGCAGACTGGGATGGTGCTCAACAAAATTTAGCTTATATGTTGATTTTACTAATATATTCAATGTAGAATATAGGGAGGCAAATTTTGTTACACTCCCAGGAAGATGGATAAAAGCTGGGGTAACTTATAAATTTTCTCTGAAATGAAAAGGCTGATTTCCTTCATAATTTTTCATAAAAAGGCTTCCTTCTACTATAGCTTCAAAGCTACTTATTCAGCAAAAGCATAAATCTATGCTTGTAGACCTAAAAATTCAGATCATGCTTTTATTGATACCTATTATGCTATTACTGAAGGGGAGATCGTGTCTAAGAAGGACTTAAAATAGATTTAATTTGGATTTACAAGTTATGCTATATCACTGACAGACAATTACATGAGATATATGGGGATTTGGGGATGGAAATTATAAAAAACTCAGATGACATGAATTTTATCCAGTATTAGTTAGGCGCCATATTGTTAATAATTTATTGGTTGCTATTATCTTGTGGAAATTCTTTTTCATCAAAATAATAAGTGCTCTGTAATAGAACCAGTTGTTGTTACATAAGCAAATCCAAAAGCAAGATTAAGCAAACTTGCCAGATGCATTTCTTCATCGATACTCCCTGTACCGTCAGCAAGAAAAAAGACTCTTTAATCCCGGTAATATGCATCTCGGGCAGTAGATTCACAACACATGTTCGTCATAATTCCAGATATTGCAAGATCTTCTATTTTCATGCAACGCAGAACTGTTTCCAGATCAGTATTGTAGAATGCAGAATACCGATGTTTAAAAATTATCTTATTGCCTTTTAATGGGGCAATACTATCGTGTACATTACTTTCCGGACTTCCTTCTATATACATCCCGTCCCACCACCATGCCATGATACCAGTATCTATTCTGTTAGGATGATGTACATGGCATGAGTAAATTACAGGACGATTAGCTTCTCGAAAAGTCTGAATTAGCTGTTTCAGCCTGGGAAGAATAGCCAGTCCACCACATGTAAAAGTTGGCGAAGTAGAATCCAGGAAGAACTTTTGCATGTCAATAACAAGAAGTGCAGACTTCTCCTGGTTAATTTGCATCTTATGCTGATTGAAATTTGAAATTTTTTCCAATCGAGTAGACTGCCCCGCCAGGTATACTGACGGGGGGAGCCTCTCACACCACTGTACGTACGGGTCTCGTATACAGCGGTTCATTAAGATGCGGAGCAATTTTCTCGTAATACGTGACCATAGCCTCGTACCCTCTTTTGCGGAGACGTTCGATGGTGATAGTTGTAACCAAGATCGGACTCTGGGCTACAGCCCATCCTCCCATCCGTGTTCTGCTCCATGAAGAGGCATGGTGCTGGTCGACCCCCAGTCGTAGCAGGTTCTTCCTCCTCCGTTCGGGTTTCTTCCAGTGGTGCCATATGCAATACCTTAAGCGGTTGCGTATCCATGCATCCAGTACTTTTAGTTTGCCGTATATCCTTGCCATCCCGAAGTAATTTAACCACCCTTGAGCTGTCTCTTTGAGTTTTTGAATACGTTCGTCGAAGGTACTTGGAGTAGTCTTACGTGTGATGATCTTGAGTTTCTGCTTAAGCGATTTCCAGCTTTTAGCGCTTACAACCAACTGGTACTTGTCTTTCTCGCTTTTTCCGTACGTGCTTGCGAATCCGAATCCTAATATTGTAAATTTTAAAGGCCTGCGGATTCCGCTTTTCTCCCTATTAATGGGCAGCTTCAACTTGTTCTTCAGGAACAGGTATATGCTGTTTCCTATCTTGCGGGCGGATAGATCACTATCAGTGTAAATACTGAAGTCGTCTGCATAACGTACATAGCGGAGTCCTTGTTTTTCCATCTCTTTATCCAGCTCATTTAACATGATATTGGATAATAATGGGCTAAGCGGACTCCCCTGTGGCACTCCTTTCCTACGTTTAACCAGTTTCCCCTTTATTAGTATGGGTGCTCTGATCCATTTGCGAATAAGGCGTAATGTGAGTGGGCATTTGACCTTGCGATACAGTAGTTGCAGCAGAATACAATGGTCTACTTCGTCGAAGAAGCTTTTTAGGTCAATATCTACGATATGCCTATAACCGGAATTTATGTACTCTTGTGCTTTCAATACCGCTTGTTGGGCGTTGCGATTGGGGCGGAAACCGTAGCTGTAATCCTCAAATTCCATCTCGAATCTGATAGCTATTACTTGTCCTACCGCTTGTTGTAATAGTCGGTCGACAACTGTAGGCAAATCCATTTCTAACTGCACTTCGGCTCAAAGAAGAGTTGGGAACTGTAACTATCACCCATCCCTTCCATCCTATGTCTGGTAAAGAACTCCAAATACTCAAAACCAGGAAAATCGCCGGAAAGATCTTTTTGGTGCTTCATAATGAACAAATTGGGAACTTTAATATACCCGCTGATTGGACGGATTATTTCCCTGTTGATCATGATGTATCCATTACTCCCGGAGCATTCATTTCAGTAGAATCACTCCTCGCATTGTGCCAGCTTGTAAAAAAAATCAATAAATAATGCATAAAATCAAATATTTAATTATATCTTTCGGACTACTTATATAAGTATTCCGATTATGAATAATATCTCAACAAAGGCACTCAAAGAAAAAAGAAAGCAACTCATTGATAAACTCAATGCCATCGAAGGAAAAATCCTCAGGGGTTCTGTTATTGAGTCCTATAAAAAATGTGGAAAGCCTGGATGCAAGTGTGAGCGTGGTAAGGGTCATGGACCTAAGTATTCCATGACCATCAATTTCCCAAAACGAAGACCTGAACATGACTATATCCGTTTAGAACAAATAACTCTGGTAAAAGAATATGTTGCCAACTATCACCAACTTAAGGATCTCGTAGAACAGATCTGTGCCATCAACAGGGCCATCATAAAACGACGTGAAGAACCCTAAGATGGAACAACCGGTGATTGATATATCGGATATACTGGAAGAGTTGGGCATCTTGTTCGCCAACCTGATAGAAGATTTTCCTGTCAACGAATATATACATGAACCAAACTTCTTAGTCAATGAACAACAAGATCCAATCTTTTCACCAACAGAAAATGGCCTTCATTTATCTGAGGCAGTCAACCATGCACCAGGTAATGCACAACATGGAGAGCACCAATCTTCAATATGCTCTCGAGCAGAAAGCCCTCCAATATGGATGGGATTCAACACGTATTCGTGTCCTGGATGGCGACCTGGGACAATCCGGCAGCAACACTTCCCACCGGCAGGATTTCAAGTTGCTGGTGGCCGAAGTGTCAATGGACAATGTAGGTGCAATTTTTGTGTTGGAAGCATCCCGTCTATCCCGGAGTTCAGCAGACTGGAACAGATTACTCGAACTCTGTTCGCTTACCCGGACACTGATCATCGATCAGGATGGCTGCTACGATCCAGCCCAGTTCAACGATCAACTTCTTTTAGGTCTGAAAGGAACCATGTCCCAGGCAGAACTGCATCTAATAAGAGCCCGCCTGCATGGAGCCAAACTCAATAAAGCTAAAAGAGGTGAGTTACGTTTTCCCATACCGGTTGGCTACATTTATGATGACCAAGGCAACATTACCTTTGATCAGGATGCACAGGTTTGCCATACAATCCAATTACTATTTTCCGTGTTTAAAGAAAAGCAAACCGCCTATGCTGTCGTCCAATACTTCGGAAGCAATAATATTCTATTTCCAAAAAGAGCTTACGGCGGAAGATGGAAAGGAAAACTGATTTGGGGCAGACTCACACATGAACGTGTCCTTAACATTTTAAAGCATCCCTTTTATGCAGGCGTTTACACTTTTGGACGATATAAAACCTCTAAGAAAATCAATCAGCATGGAGAGATTGTCTCCAGACTGCAACACCAACCGATGGAACTATGGCCGGTAATGATCAAAGATCATCACCCGCAGTACATCTCTTTTGATGAATACCAAAATAATGTGCAACAACTTCAAGCCAACAATGCAAAAACTACTGATCATATCCTTGCAGGACCACCAAGAGAAGGTGCAACTTTATTACAGGGACTATTGATCTGCGGTGTTTGCGGGAGAAGAATGACCATCCGATATACAGTCAACAAGACCATCGTGCCTACCTACCAATGCAATGGGAGAAAAAGGCAGGGACTTACCGGATGCAGCTGCTTCAGTTTCCGCGCTAACCTGGTAGATCCACTCATCGAACAAAAAGTGATTGAGGTGCTAACCCCGGTTAATGTATCCATTGCCCTTAATGCCCTCGCCGAGATTGAAAAAAGAAATGCCTCGCTCAATAAGCATTGGGAAATGAACATTCAACGCTGCCAATATCAAGCTGACATCGCACAACGAAGATTTGAACAGGTAGATCCGGCCAACCGACTTGTGGCTGCTTCCCTTGAAAAGGCATGGAACCAGGAATTGGAAAAATTAGCCCTTGCCAAAGGTGAATACCAGCAATACCAAGCTAAAAGAGATGCTGAGTTTCCTCCCCATAAAAGAACGCAAATCGCCAACCTTGCAAAAGAGATTCCCACTCTTTGGGACAGAACAACTAACATAAAAGATAAAAAGAGAATTGTCCGGTTATTGATCAGCGATATCACGGTGACCAAAACCAGCCAGGTAAAAACGCTCTCTCTCAATGTCCGGTGGCTGGCCGGCCCTCTTGAGCAAATACAGGTAAACATGCCTCCAAATGCTGCTGACAAAATCAGATATCCGCAAGAAACCGTTGAGAAGGTCAGATCTCTCACCCTCCAATTCGGAGATGATAAAAAAACCGTTGCTATACTGAATAAACAAGGAGCTATAAGTGCTACTGGCAAACCGTTTACCAAGGACATGATCCTTTGGATCAGATTCAAGCATAAAATAAAAATGCCAATCCTGAAATCAGATGATGAATTTACCGTAGATCATGTCCAAACCATATTCAACGTCTCCAAACATATGATTTACTACTGGATTAAAAACAAATATGTTACCGCACGTAAAACTCCGGCTAACAACTTCTTGATTAAAATCACTCCTGAAGCTAAAACACGACTCATGGAAAATATCAAAAACTCCTGTAAAGCAAAATACATGATCCATCCTAATTGCATAATCAATTGACTTCACATGATGGAATAATAATGTCAAAGAACTTCAAGGCCTGCTAATAAAACATTGTATTGTCTTCCAAACTTACATCTCGTTAAATCGGCAGGAAGCCAAATACCTCGGCAAATTTTTAAAGTTCAAATAAGATTTTCGTTTTTTTTATATCTCCTGACATTGAACTGTCGAATATTTTACAGATATTTAATTGATAAATACAAAAACATTCCTAATACAAACTGCGAACAAGTAGTATGAAAGCAACTTCGGAATGCCCAGTAAGCGTGATTTCCCATTGCTTTTAAGCATTTCTGACCCTAAGATGGATTGTGGCAGGTATCTGCCTTGTCGAAGTTCTGATCCTATACGTTCCCAATTATTAGTCAGGTATTTGTATAATTCTTTTAATGGCATACCATCCACCCCTGCCGATCCTTTATTCGCATAAACCTGGCGGTACGCCCGCATTAAATTTCTTCGATTCAGTACTTGTTCAATCATCTCGCTTCTATTACCTCTTTTACTCTGTTCCGCTTATAACAGGGCTTGCAAAGCATCCCTGCTGCATTTGGAACATCTTAATGTTCAGCCCTTTATTGTTTTGTGAGTCCTCCGCGGTATCTATTCGCGGCTCGTATCCCTCAACTACTATGGCTTCGGCTGACTTCTCATCTTTGCCAACCCGTGGACGATGAGATCTCCCCTGGTAAGATGAATGTCCTTCGGTCTAACCCTGCGGAATCTACATGACTACCCTTTTTGTGTTTCTGGGGCTTTGCAGTGCGGTGTCTGCTTACCCGTGTAACCATGCCTCATATCCCGTTCCTGTTCGTCAGTTCAGACTTTTGCCGTTTGGCTTACTTCAGTGTATGGGTCACCCCAAACCACCTTGCCACTTGCTGATACTTCAAGGCATAACCCTTGCGTATAAGGGACTTTCACCCTCTGGACTTTCATAGGGATCTTAATGATTCTATGAATTTATTAACATTCACCATTCAAGGCGCACACCCGGACTTCACGCTGGGCCGTTCCGGCCACATGAAGTCCTATTTATTAGCCACAGTTTATTTTGAGTGATAAAGAATACATTCCTGAAAATTTGCTGGTAATTTTTCTTCTATAAATGATAACTTATTGTTTTCGGTAGCAAGAGTGTCATGGACAAAAAGCCCTTTAGGATCATATCCCATTGTTTTAGAATGAAATGGACTTGATTCACCTACTAGGAAATTTGCTAGTGATTCACCGCTTAATAATTCTACGCATAATTCATCAAATTTATCTTGTGTAATAGGCTCAGTTGAATAAACATTAGCAGAGAAATGTTTTCTGTTATTTGAGAAATACTCATTACCAGAATTATTATGTAAATATTCAATCATTTGATATCCTTTCCAATGTAAAGATTTTGGACAGATCTTGTTTAGGTGGGTACTACTTTTCAGCTCTGCATCTGCTTCATCTGTATATTGTATATTATAATATTTTGCAGTACTCTGTAAAGACATTATGTATTTTTGCTCCAGTGAAGTAATTAGCTACCACAGCATAACTAGATAAGATACATGAATATTCGTTTTGCATGAATTTTTGATCTAAACTTTGAGAGGTTACCATTTCTTTCCTATTTGATGATTAACTCTATCTTATATACGTTGATATTTGCTTCAATTAAGAATTATTTGATAGCATTTGCTCGATGTTTCTTAAGAATTCTCTCATATTACTCATTATCGTTTCAATTTCTTGCGGAGTAAATTTTAACTCATCTTTTATTTTCAAGGTTCTTTTTAAAGTTCTTGAATTAGTTTGCGAGATTTGATTTACAAACTTATCATCAGCTATTGATAATGAATGAACAATAGCATGTCTTGCTGCTTGAGCCAAAATGATATTATCCACAATCCCATTTTTTTCAATCTTTATATTGAAATAAGTTTGAAACTCACGACAAATACTCTGCATATCTTGAAATGTGAGGTTTCTTTTCTTAATAATAATCTCACCAACCGATTGCGATAAATTAAAATTGTAAGTTTCTAATTCTTCAAAAGTGAACTTTAGCTCTGCATTAATAGATTTAAGGCAATCTTTCTTCTTCTCTGAGAAATATTGTAAGGAGTCTCTAAATAATTCTTTAACTGTTGAGGTGAAATATGATACAATTAGGACTAAGCATTGGTTATAAATTGATTCGTATTGTATTTTTAAAGAATCATTCTGTTTTATTTGCTTAAGTTGCCTCAGAGTATTCTCTGGTAAAAAGTAAACGTTAGTGATTTTAATTTCAGGATTATTCTTAATTCTATCATTCAATTGTTCGATATGTGATATACAAAAATCCAATACTATCTTATCAAATGACATCAGTGATTTTACTGTGTCAATATGTGATTTAAAACTATCTATTATAGGTTTAGTTACAGATTCTACTGAATCTTCATTATAAGAGTCTTTTTTCTCAGTAGTTACGAGCTTTTTAGGGATATTTAAATTGTAAGACTCTGCAATGTAGTTTATTGCATTAGCGTGAGATATTTTCTTAATGTCCCTAATAAAGGAAATGCTATTGCCGGATTTACCACAGCCAAAGCATTTAAAGATTTGTTTTGAAGGTGAAACTACAAAAGAAGGTGTCTTCTCATTATGAAATGGGCATAAACCAAGATAATTAATTCCCCTCTTTTTCAGATTAACAAATTTGCCAACGATTTCTTCAATCCTTGTGTTTTCCAGTATTATTAAATCAGCTTCCATTCTTCTGCTTTTATTTGCTATTAATCTAAATTTATTGTTAAGTAACAGATTGTGGTTAAATTGTGGCTAACGGCAGTCTGTTGTGCAATAATGATATTTTAAAGACCACTGCATTATGTTAAAAATACCTTTTTTAGTGAAAGAGGATTCAATTGACCGGAACATGAGGTATTAACCTTAAAAAATGCTGAAAAGCAATTCAAAAATGGACCAAAACATTGTGAGAAGGCCTTAATTGCTGCCAGAATACCATTTATACCCAGAATGTTCATTACCCTTTTCAGATTATAGCATAAAAATATCAGACTGATTTCCGAATCAGTTTTCTGAAGCCCCTTCATCATTAAGTGATCGTATCCCCATTGTCGTTTAACAACCCCGAAGGGATGTTCTGTCATTGTCTGCCGGAGTCTGTATTTTTCTTTTTTATTTCTGACCCTCAGATTATTTGCATCAACAGAGTCCTGATATTGTGATCGTTCAATCACTCTTCCTCTTTCAACAGGAGAACTGGTACACAAACTTCGCTTTGGACATTCCCTGCATGACTTTGTTTTGTATTGTTTAACCAGGGTCATATGAGTTCTGTAGAATTTTTTATACCATCTTCCATTACTTATTAATCTTTGTCCTTCAGGGCAAGTATAGCAGTCAACCTGAGAGTTGTATTCAAATTTATCTCCCAGATACTCTTGTGTAGGTATTTTGTTACCCGAGTGACTCTCTTGCGGAGCCACATAGGTTTTAATATTCATTAAGTCACATTTCTGTAACTCTTCTCCATTATGATACCCCTTATCGG
>Ga0315532_1000620_pt1 | contig 28209 bp, 19 predicted proteins | sample SalMarWE160370MG_FD_203082 | JGI IMG/M metagenome (GOLD analysis project Ga0315532, IMG submission 203082) | Salt marsh sediment microbial communities from the Plum Island Ecosystem LTER, Massachusetts, United States - Salt Marsh Sediment WE1603-70 ...
CACTAGTCCACTGCACTGCCTCGTCGAAGGTTCTACGTTTCTTGAACTCGGCTTGTTTCCCGTCGTTCCACTGGTTCACGGGTCTGAGGTACCCCACTACTCTAGAATAGATCTCACAGGCTTTGCCGCATTCTGGGCACACGTTGTGTTCGCCGTTTATGTATCCGTGGTTGGGGCAAATACTGAATGTGGGGGTCAATGTCAGGTAGGGTATTCTAGATTTTTCGGTGATCGTTCTAACTAACTGGGCGGCTGCTTTCCATGAGGGCAGTTTTTCTCCCAGGTATACGTGGAAGACCGTACCACCTGTGTACAGAGGCTGCAGATTGTTCTGGTGTTCTAGAGCCTCGAATAGGTCCGCCGTCTGATCCACTGGGAGCTGGGACGAGTTGGTGTAGAACGGCTCCTCTCCTCTATTTACCTCATCCTCGTTCGCGACGGTTATCTCTGGGTATCTCATTTTATCGATTCTCGCCAGACGGTAAGAAGTGCCCTCCGCGGGCGTCGCCTCCAAGTTATAGATGTTCCCCGTTTCCTCTTGGTACTTACCGAGTCTGTTTCTCATAAACCTGAGAATCTTCTTTGCGAACTCTAATCCTTCTTGTGAGGCTATGCTTGTTCCCAGGAAGTTTTGTACAGCCTCTGCCATTCCGACAAGGCCTATGGTTGAAAAATGGTTGCTCCAGTAGTAACCATATGCTTCTTTGATGTGACGGAGATAGTAGGCCGAGTATGGGTAGAGACCCGAGTCAGTGAATTTCTCGAGAACCTTTCTCTTTATCTCGAGGCTGTCTCTAGCCGTATCCATAAGGTATGTGATTTTTTCGAAGAACCCGGACTCGGTTTTCTGTGTGTGCGCAACCCTTGGTAGGTTCAGCGTTACCACGCCTATGGACCCGGTTAGGGGGTTAGAGCCGAACAGCCCTCCACCCCGCTTCCTGAGCTCTCTGTTGTCTATCCTGAGCCTGCAGCACATGCTCCTTACGTCATCTGGTTTGATGTCGCTGTTGACGAAGTTCGAGAAGTAGGGTGTCCCGTATTTTGCGGTCATCTTGAATATGCTTTTAGAGGTCTCTGACTCCCAGTCAAACTCGTCTGTGATGCTGTATGTCGCTATGGGGAAGGTGAAGACCCTTCCTTTTGCGTCGCCTTCGGTCATTATCTCGGCGAAGCAGGTGTTGAACATGTCCATTTCTTCCTGCAGATCGCCATACGTTTCAGGGCGTATCTTCCCGCCTATTATGACTGGCTCGTTCTTCAGGAAGTCGGGGACCTTGATGTCCATGGAGATGTTTGTGAATGGAGTCTGGAACCCTACGCGGGTTGGTATGTTCATGTTGAACAGCCATTCTTGTAGAGTCTGTTTCAGCTTTCTTTTATCCAGTTCATCGTATCTAACGAACGGTGCTAGATATGAGTCGAAGTTACTGAACGCCTGAGCACCTGCCGCTTCACCTTGGAGCGTATAGAAGAAGTTGACAACCTGCCCTAAGGCTGAGGAAAGGTGTTTCGCTGGGGAACTCTGTACTTTACCTGCTACGCCTTTGAATCCCGAGAGAAGAAGATCAGGTAGATCCCATCCTACGCAGTATGGTCCCAGCACGGCTAGGTCGTGGATATGGATTTCCCCTGAGTTGTGTGCTTTTCTTATGTTGTTTGGGTATATCCTGTTGAGCCAATATGTCGATATTATATTGGATGAAAGATAGTTGTTTAGCCCTTGCAGGGAAAAATTCATGTTTGAGTTTTCGCGGACCCTCCAATCAGATTTCATTATGTATTTTTCTATGAGGTCGTCTTGACTCAGTATGGTTGCCAGTTCTCTAAGGTCCTGGTGTTGTTTTCTATACAAGATATAGGCTTTGGCAGTCCGAGCCATCCCTTTATTAATCAGGGTCTTTTCGACGATGTCCTGAATTTCCTCTACGGTTGGGACTCCATCTATTCCGAAGCCCTGTTCCAGTTGGTTAACGACGTTTTCAGTTAGTTCAACGGCTTGTTTCTCGCCCTTTCCACCGACTGCGAGTATGGCCTGTAATAATGCTTTCTTGATTCTTTCTTCATCAAATTCCTGCAGCCTTCCATTCCTTTTCCTAACATATTTCATCTATCAGAACCTCCTGAAACATTTTTCGCGGGTTGGAAAGGAAGCACTAAGAAGCATCCAAGGTGTGACAATCTATCAAATGATATTACGTACAGAGCATATACGTATTAGGATTGTCTGAAATAAATTAAACAATTATATTTTAATTAAATAAGTTAACAATATATAAAGGATTACGAAATATTTGAAATAATTTTATTTTTTTAAATTAATTTAGACTACCTTAGTTTTATTAAACAAAACTGTACAAATTTTCCTGAAACATGCAATAATACAGGAAAAACCGAGACCGAAATAACATAATTAAAATTGCTTGGTTTTTTGGGGATCAGGGAATACCCTCGCTTAAATGCATGTACCATACTTCTTATCGGGGATAAGATACGATACGGCTGGGATTTATTGTTAACCCATTAGCGGGAATGGGCGGTGCAGTTGGTCTAAAGGGTACAGATGGAGACGCCTATGTTGAGGCATTGAAACGTGGTGCTGAGCCTGTAACCCCTGATAGGGCTAAGAGGTTCTTATCCAGCATCAAGAATAGAGATGAAGTGTTCGTCGTTTCGGCACCCGGGGTGATGGGAGAAGACCTCGTTGAAGGATCCAAGATGGAATACCGTGTGGTAGATTCATTGGACAAAGGTGAAACGACATCGGCGGAGGACACGAAGAGAATCGTAGGAGGGATGATGGGTGAAAAAATAGATTTACTCGTGTTCGTAGGCGGCGATGGAACATCTAGAGACATCTACGATGTTGTAGGGTCGAAAACACCTGTGTTGGGGGTCCCATCGGGCGTGAAGATGTTTGGTTCAGTGTTCGCTGTTAACGCTGAAGCAGCGGCTGAAGTGGTTGACGCCTTCATTAAAGGAGACGTGGAGGTTATTGAAAAAGAGGTTCTGGACATAAACGAGGAGGCATTCAGAAGCTCTAGATTGGATGTTAAACTTTATGGCTATATGAAGGTTCCAACGGTGAGGGGTCTCGTTCAGGCAGGGAAAGAACCTTCCCGTCACAGAGAGTCACAGATCGAAAACCAGGTAGCCATCGCTAGGCGTGTAGTAGAAGACATGGAGGAAGGGGTGTTGTATCTGCTTGGTCCTGGAACCACGACGAGAACAATCACCGATGAGCTCAACGTAGACAAGACGTTGCTGGGTGTAGATGCGATCCGCGACGGTAAGCTAATCGGTGAAGATCTAAACGAGGCGGGGATACTGGAACTCCTGGGTAAGTTTGATGAAGCCAGGATAGTACTCTCTCCCATCGGTGGCCAGGGCTTCATTTTCGGCAGGGGAAACCAAGAGTTCTCACCTGAGGTTATCGGGTCCATCGGGAAAGAAAATGTCATCGTCGTGGCTACGAGAGACAAGGTGGATAAACTAGGTTGTTTGAGGGTTGATACAGGTGAAGCCGAGGTAGATGAAATTTTGAGAGGGTATATCAAGGTCATGATCGATTATAGAGAATGGAGGCTGATCAAGGTAGAATAATAACATCGAATTTTTTTATATATTTATTAACGTTATCGAAAGGGTGGCTAAACGGGAAAAAGCGCCCAATATGTTTTTATTTGGTTAGCCTGCCCTTATTTGCGGTGCGTTAGGTGTCCGGTGACTATAAAATTCTGGTTTAGACCGTCACTGGATGCCTATTATAACGTTTATTGTCGCGAGGAGTCTTGGGAGGGCTAGCATGAGCTATAAGCCGTTGGACAGCAAAGTGGAGATACCGGCGCTTGAGCACGAGGTCCAGAAGTTCTGGAAGGATACAGACGCCTACTGGAAACGGGTCGAGATACAGGAGAGGGAGGATCGGCCTCACTGGAGCTTCATCGACGGCCCCATAACGGCGAATAACCCCATGGGGGTCCACCACGCGTGGGGCCGAACCTACAAGGACTTGTTCGCCAGGTACCGGTTCATGAGAGGCTACCAGGTCAGGAACCAGAACGGCTTCGACTGCCAGGGGCTCTGGGTGGAGGTCGAGGTGGAGAAGGAGCTGGGCTTCGAGTCCAAGCTGGACATCGAGGCCTACGGGCTGGCTGACTTCGTGAAGAAGTGCAAGCAGCGGGTGCTGAACTACTCTGCCATACAGACGGAGCAGTCCATAAGGCTGGGGATGTGGACGGACTGGAACGACCCGGACGAGCTGCGCAAGCTGGCCGAGGCCTTAGAAGACCCCATGGAGGAGACGACGTACGTGGGCTCCAGGGGGCCCGTGACGGGGACGGCCGAGGGGCTCGTGGGGAACCTGGGTATGCCCGAGCTTGGGGGCAGCTACTATACGCTTAGCGACGAGAACAACTACATGATATGGGCGGCGCTGAAGAGCTGCCACGAGCGGGGCTGGATATACATCGGCGCCGACGCGATGCCGTGGTGCCCCAGATGCAGCACAGGCATCAGCCAGCACGAGATAGTGACCGAGGGGTACCGCGAACTCACCCACACCAGCGTCTACGTGCTCTTCAGGCTGAGGGACAGAGAGGGTTCCCTCCTCATCTGGACCACCACGCCCTGGACCCTCACCAGCAACGTCGCCGCCGCCGTCCATCCTGAGCTGACCTACGTCAAGGTCAGGTACAGGGACGAGGTGCTCTACCTGAGCAAGGGCTCTCTCAAGTCCGCCATACCGGACCAGAAGAACGTCGAGGTATTGGGGGAGCTGAGCGGCGCAGAGATGGAGGGCTGGAAGTACCGTGGCCCCTTCGACGAGCTGCCCCTGATAAGGGAGATGGGTGTGCCCGAGGCCCACAGGGTCATACTCTGGGACGAGGTGGGCGAGGAGGAGGGCACCGGCATCGTCCACATAGCGCCGGGGGCGGGCAAGGAGGACCTGATGCTCGGGAAGATGTACGGGCTGCCAGCACCGGCGCCTCTGGACGACTTCGGCGTCATCATAGACGGCTTCGGCTGGCTCAGCGGAGTGCACGTCTACGACTCGGCGGAGCCCATATTCGACGACCTCCGTAAGAAGGATCTGCTTTACAGGACCCAGAAGTATACGCACAGGTACCCGGTGTGCTGGCGCTGCGGGAGCGAGCTGGTGTTCAGGTACGTGAGCGAGTGGTTCATAGACATGGGGGAGAAGCTGGACAAGCCCCTCGAGGAGGTGACCGAGGAGGAGAAGGAGCGGAGCCTCAGGTACCAGATAATGGACAGCGCCCACGAGGTGGAGTGGATTCCCGGGTTTGGGCTCAAACGGGAGCTCGACTGGCTCCGCAACATGGACGACTGGATGATAAGCAAGAAGAGGTACTACGGGTTGGCGTTGCCCATCTGGAGGTGCGGGTGCGGCTGGTTCGACGTCATAGGCAGCAGGGAGGAGCTCAAGGAGCGCGCCATCGAAGGGTGGGAGGAGTTCGAGGGGCACAGCCCCCACAGGCCGTGGATCGACGAGGTCAAGATCAGGTGCGAGAAGTGCGGCGGTGTCGCGTCGCGTATCCCCGACGTGGGTAACCCCTGGCTGGACGCGGGGATAGTGGGGTTCAGCACCATCCAGTATAGGCAGGACCCGGGGTACTGGGAGAAGTGGTTCCCGGCCGACTTCATCACGGAGTCTTTCCCGGGGCAGTTCCGTAACTGGTTCTACGCGATGCTGGCGGAGAGCACGATACTGGTGCGGAGGACGCCTTACAGGGTGTGTCTTGGGCACGGCCAGGTGCTTGCGGAGGACGGGCAGGAGATGCATAAGAGCTGGGGGAACGCCATCTGGTTCGACGACGCCGCAGAGACCATGGGCGCCGACGTGATCAGGTGGATATGCTGCACGACGAAACCGGAGAGCAACCTGCTGTTCGGTTATACCAAGGCGAACGAGGTGCGGCGCCTGTTCTTCATGACGCTGCTCAACGTCTACAACTTCTTCTACCAGTACGCGACGCTGGACGGGTGGACGCCGGCGGAGGAGGCCGCCGAGCTGGCGCCGCTGGACACGTGGGTGCTGGGGCGGCTGAGCAGGACGGTGGGGCGGGTCACGGAGGCGCTGGAAGGCTACGACGCTTACTCGGCGTGCGGGGAGATCGACAGGTTCGTGGACGTGCTCAGCAGGTGGTATGTGCGTAGGAGCCGGCGGCGGTTCTGGAAGACGGAGGCCGACGACGACAAGCGTGCCGCGTATGGCACCCTGTACAGGTGTCTGAGGACGGTGGTGCTGCTGTTGGCGCCGGTGACGCCGCATCTGAGCGAGGCGCTTTACCAGAGGATGGTGCGGCCCGTGGAGCCCGGGGCGCCGATGAGCGTGCACCACTGTGGGTGGCCCAAGGAAGACCGGTCCGTGGTGGACGGGGAACTGCTGGCTGAGATGGATCTTGCGATGGCGTTGAGCAGCATGGGCCGCGCGGCGCGGAGCCAGTGCGGCGTGAAGCTCCGGCAGCCTTTGAGGGAGGCCGTGGTGGTGGTTCCGCCGGAGGATCTGTCGAGGCTGGACCGGGTCAGGGACCTGGTCCGGGAGGAGCTTAACGTTAAGGCGGTTAGGGCTTCCTCGGACAGGGGGCTGCTGCAGGGCTTGAGGGTGGAGCCTGTGCCTTCGCGGCTGGGGCGTAAGCATGGGAGGCTGTTCCCGAGGGTGGCCGAGGCGGTGAGGGGGCTAGGCTCGGGGGAGGCTGAGGCTTTGGCGGCCGGTGAGGCGGTGACGGTGGTGGTTGACGGCGAGCCGGTGGAGGTGCTGCCGAGGGAGGTGGAGGTGGTCTCCGTGCCTCGGGATGACTATTCGGTGGTGGAGGATCGGGGTATGCTTGTGGGCGTCTACACGGTTCTGTCGGAGGGGCTGGAGAGCGAGGGGCTGGCGAGGGACGTGGTGCGGCGCATCCAGGCGCTTCGTAAGGAGGCGGACTTCGAGATCGACGACGAGATCGTGACCTATTATGTGGGTGACGAGGCGGTGGAGGAGGTTTTCGCGGAGGAGGCGGGGTACATCATGGCTGAGACTCTTAGCGTGGAGCTTGTGGGGGGCGAGGCGCCGCCAGGCGCCGCTGTCAAGGAGTACGTGATAGATGGGCTGGCGGTGAGGCTGGGGCTGGTGAGGAAGTAGCCTGCTGCGGGGGTTTCCTTATAGTAGGTAGGTTACTATAAGCGTTTTTGGGGCGCTTGTTTAGTTAATTTTGTTGTTTTTTAGTTGTTTGCCTGCTTGTGGGTTGTTTATTGGTGGATTTGGGTCCGCGTTTTTGGGCGTGACGGGGAGTTTCCGGGTGTTTGTGTCAGGTTACCTGTAATTACGGAAGAAATTTAGTCAGAGTCATTTTCCTAGTTACATGGAATTAACGTTTAGGGCGTGTTTCGTGTTCGGTGGATTACACTTTTGTATATGATTGGATCATAAAGGGTTGTTTCTGGGGCTCCTTTCGGTGGAAGGGGTTTCGGTTCGCCTTTTCTCGTTGCCCCCCCCTCCCCCTTGGATGAGGGTGTTTATGGGCTGCTTGGCGGGTCGATTTTTCTTAGTTACATGGAGTTATGTGTTTACTGATCGATCGCAGTTTATCATGTTATTGGAGCAGTGTGACTAATACCACGCCGGCTACGACTGTCAAGCAGCCCAGCACCGTCCTCGCCGTGATCCGCTCCTGCCCCCGCAGCAGCAGCCAAGTCAACACCAGGCTGATCAAAGGGTAGCTGAACACGATGGTGCCCACCACGCTCACCGTCCCCAGGTTCATCGCCTTCATGATGGCCACCCAGCCCACCCCACCCACCAGCCCAGCCGCCACATAATACGACAGGCTCCGGCGGGGGGCGGCGAGGTCACCCGTCTGCCTCGACGCCAGCAGGTAGCCCCCGAAGAGGACCAGCCCCGAGAGGGTGCTGCTCTGGGCCGCCAGGACGCTGTGGGGCTGCAGGTTGAGCCCCAGCTTCCGGAACACGTTGCTGGCGGCGTAGAAAACGGCGCTCAGCACGGGAGCCGCGAGCGCCCCGCCGCCCACCCGCCCCAAGCCCTCCGAGCCGCTTATGAGGTAGACCCCCGCCACCACCAGGGCGGCCCCCGCGACCACGGTGAACAGCATGGGCTCCCCGAGAAACGCTATCGCGAGGACCGTGGAGATCAGGGGGCTTGAGCCCACCACGGCGCTGGTGTTAGCCACCCCTATGACGCGCATGGACCTGAAGTTCAGCAGCCGGGCCACGCAGTTAGCCAGGGCGCCGCTCACCGCGAAGTACAGCAGAGACGCCCAGCTCACCGCGGGCATGTCAGCCGCCAGCAACACGGACAGGACGGCCACCTGGCTCAACGCCATGTACAGGTTGGCGGCGTTGGGGTTGCTGCCCCTCATCCCCATGGCTGCCAGCACCGCACTCAAGGCGTTACAGAACGCCGTGAGGACGCTGTAAGCGACGACGAGCACACAACCGAGTCCACACAAGCCTGTATAACAGTTACTAGGCAGAGATCATGGATCATAAGCACGGCCCGCCGCGCCCCAGCCGGTTCACTCCTTGACGTACACGCAGGTGAAGTCGTCCTTGGCCAGGTAAAGCATGAACACCGCCCCCGGCGTCTCGGCGGCGTGCCGCCTTAACGCCTCCTGCTGGTCCGCGTCCGAGAGCAGCGTGTCCATAGTCTCCACCTCTATGACCCGGGTGTCTCCGTCCCTCCGCGCCCGTATATCCGGCATATACTCCCCTATGTACGCCGGCTTGGGCCACCCCGAGATGTGGGCCTCCACCATCCACCCGTCCAGAGAAAGCCTTCGGGCTAGTCCCTCCACACACCTGTCGTGGACCACCTGGTTCTCCCTGCGGGAGACCTGCAAACCAACCCCCATGAACCCCTAAACTGAACCGTTATATTTACTCTATGGTACAGGGTTCTACCTCTTCACCATGTTGGAGACCCACCCCGGGAAGACGTAGCCCGGCCTGTACGCCGAGACGTACCGCATCCCCAGGAACTCCTCGCGCTTCCACTCCAGGCCCCGCTCCCCCAGCACCCGCCTGAAGGCCGGCCACCGGCCCTCCAGCACGTCCTCCCTGATCAACAGGTGCCACCCCCCGTCGTCCGGGTCGCCGGGGTCCGGTATGTTGGTGCAGCAGTCCCCGCCGAACCCCATCGCGATCCCGGCGTCGCCCAGCGCCCCGTAGAGCGCCTCCAGCTCATCCAAGTCCATGGATAATCCGCCGGCCCCCGCCCATATAACGGAGACGCAGCCCGGTGAACCGGGGAGAAGCCTGAACGTCGAAGCGGGGGCCCCAGCCTCCATGGGAAAATGTTTTACACTCAAGTACCTAAAATAATTGTATGTCTGACATCAGTTTCAACATCCAGCCGGTGGAGGAGAAACCAGACAGGAAGAAGCCGCCGCACAGATCCGGCAGCAAGTACGAGCCCATCATCAAATCCTTCATGGACTCCAAGCACAGCCTGGTCAGGGTCGAGGGCACGGGAATAGAGGCCAACTACCTCTCGGGCCAGCTCAAGAAGGTCGTGACCGTCAAGGAACTGGACTCGGTACAGGTCTCGGTGCGAAACAAGGAAGTATACCTGGAGAAAAAGTAGCCCACCGGCCACGGCTGAACCGTCGGCGTAGACACCCCATTCTTTGAGCCGCCCCAGCCAGCCCCACGCAGGCACCAGCAACATATATCACCCATGCCGCACGCCAATAGAGGAGAGAAGCCATGACCGACGAGACTGTGAAGCTCAGCCACGGCGCCGGAGGCGCCACAGAAGAAACCCTCATCCACCAGCTCTTCCTCAAGACCTTCACGAGGCGCCAGGCACTGGACGGCATCGCCCTGGACGCCCTGGACGACGGCGCCAGCATAAGGGTCGGCGACGCCGAGATAATACTCACCGCCGACGGCCACACCGTGGACCCCATATTCTTCCCCGGCGGCGACCTGGGCAGACTCGCCGTGTGCGGCGCCATAAACGACACGGCCGTCATGGGCGCCAAGCCAGTGGCCGTCCTGGACTCCATCATAGTCGAGGAGGGCTACCCCATGAAGAGCCTCCGCAGGATCGTCGAGTCCATGAACAGGGCCGCCGCCGAGGCCGACGCCGCCATAATAGCGGGCGACTTCAAGGTCATGCCCCGGGGCACCCTCGACGGCATGATAATAAGCACCACCGGCGTCGGCGTCCTCAAAGGCCCCAGGATCCTCGACAGCCAGGCCCGGCCCGGCGACAAAGTCATAGTCACAGGCACCGTGGGCGACCACGGCATAGCCCTCATGTCTAAACGCGAGGGCCTATCATTCGAGACCCAGCTCACCTCGGACGCGGCCCCCATAAACGAGACCACGGCCGCCGCCCAGGGCGCCGGGGAGGTCCACGCCATGAAGGACCCCACCAGGGGCGGCCTGGCCATGGCCCTCAACGAGATAGCCGCCAAGTCCGGGACCAGCATCTGGCTGGACGCCGACAGGATACCCGTGAAGCCCAGCGTCCGCGCCGCCTCGGAGATGCTGGGCCTCGACCCCCTGGAGGTTACCTGCGAAGGCAGAGCCGTCATCGTGGCCAGCGGCGAAACGGCCGACGACGTGCTGGCCGCCGTCAGAAACACCAGGCACGGCGGCGACGCCGCCATCATAGGCGAGGTGAAGCGGGAGCGCCCAGGCTCGGTGCTGCTAAGAACCGTTGTCGGAGGCACGCGGGTACTGAGGAAGCCCCTCGGGGAGCCCATCCCCAGGGTCTGCTAGCGCCTCCATGTCCTCCAGCTCGTCGAACAACCCCTCAAGGTCCTCCGAGTCCCCGTTCTCCAGCTTGGTGATCTTGAGCTCCCTGAACACCTGCTTCAGCTGGAGCCTCGTCTTGGCCGGGCTGTGGCTGAACCCGAAGTAGTCCCCGAAGTACGGCGTCGTGGTGATGACGTAGCTCCGTTCCTCGGTGCGCTCCCTGTGTATGAGCCCCATAGCCTCCATCATCCTGAGATGCCCGTAGACGTGGCCGCCCCTGTCCCGGACCACCTGCCTCTGGTCCACGGGCTGGTGGAACGCCACGTAGCTCAGCGTCTTCAGAGGCCCCACCGTGAGCAGCGGCCTCTTGCTGAACTGCTTGACCATATCGTCGTACTCCTCGCTCAGCTGCATTGCAGCCCTGCCGTCGCCACCGAGGACCACCTCCAGGGCCCCGCCGCGGCTGCGGTACCGTTCGGCGAGGCGCCCGACGAGCTTCTTCACAACCCTCTCCGACTTGGTGCCCACCACCGACTTCAGGTCGTCGACGTGCACCGGCCGCCCCGCCGAGTACAGGGCCGCCTCCAGGCTGCATATCCGATTGTTGAACCGCTCCTCGGCCCTGCTCAAGCCTCGTCCCCCGTGACCGTGATCAATATGTCAAGCTCCTCCTCGTCCTGCATGAGATCGATCTTCAGCCTCTGCGCCAGGAACAGCAGCATCATGAAGACCCTGACCACCTCGGCCCACGGCTGCCCCGCCACGAGCCGGGTGAGCCTTATCTCGCCTCCCCGCTCGTACCTCCACCGCAGCTCCTCCAGCAGGTCGTCTGCCCTGCTCTCTATCTCCAGGAGGTACTGCTCCGCCTCCAAAAAGTCCGGTATGGGCGTGGGCAGCACCGGCAGCCTCGGCTGCATGCTCCGCGACCTGTCCGTGAGCGTCTTCTCCAGCGCCTCGATGAGGTCGTCCACCGTGGTCGTGGTGTGCTCGAACCTGAAGGGCAGCGGCAGCGCCGGCGGCAGGTAAACGTCGTCCCCGTCGTCCTCTGGCTGCGGCAGCTCCTCCATCTTCATCAGCAGCTCTGCCTTCCTCAGATAGATCAAAACGCTGCTGTGGATGGCGGTGCCGGCGAGCCTGAAGTCGATGCCCGCCTTCTCCATCTCCTCAAGCAGCGAAGCCAGCAGCAGCACCAAGTTCACGTTCCACGGGGAAACCTTGTCCAGCTTGTTCTCCCTGAACAGCACGTCCCACGGCTGCCTCAGGTAGTACGGCTTCTCCCTGGTCAAGCCGCCACCTTCGCCTCCCTCATGGGCAGCGACAGCACCCTGCTGACGCCGTTCTGGGCGAACACCCCGTATATCCTGTCAGCGTTGTGAACCATCACGTCCTTGAGGCTGATCATGAGGAACTGGCTGTCCACCGCGTTCTCCTTAAGCACCTCCGCCAATCTGCTGGTGTTCAGGTCGTCAAGGTGGGCGTCGATCTCGTCGAAGAGATAGAACGGCGCCTTCAGGAACCGCTGTATGGCCAGCAGGTACGCGATGGCGGCGACGCTCCTCTCGCCGCCCGACGCGCCGCTGGCAAGCCTCATGGGCTTCCCCGGGAACTGTATGTACAGGTCCACGCCGCCGCTGAACGGGTCCTCCGGCTTCTGCAACTCCAGCTGCCCGTCGCCGCCGCCCGTCAGCCTGCCGAAGATGTCGCTGAAGTTCTCGCATATCTGGTTGTAGGCGTTCATGAAGTGGGCCTGCTTCTCCCTCTCGATCTCGTCGATGAACTTGAGGATGCTCTTCTTCTCCTCCTCCATGCCGTTGATCCTGGTGCTCCTCTGCTTGTACTCACGCTTGGTTATGCCGTAGTGCTCGACGGCAAGCTGGTTTATGGCTCCGAGGCTCCTCTTCTCGTTCCTTATCTGGCCCAGCCGCCGCTCCACCTGCTCCACCCCCAGCTCGTCGGTCTCCACCCTGTCGCCGAACCCGAGGCGCGCCAGCTCCTCCAGCCTCTGCTCCTCCTGTAGCCTGACCTTCTCCGTCTCCAGGGTGAGGCCGCCGGCCCGCCTCTCCGTCTCGGCCCTCCGCCTGTCCAAGCTCTCGATCCTGTTGTTTATCTGCCTCAGCGTCCTCTGGTGCCGCTCGTATACCCTGCTGGTGGCCTCCACCTCGGACGTGACCTCCCTGAGCAGCCCGTCCACCTCCTCGATGTCCTTATCCACCTCGGCGAGCTGTCCCCTGATCTCCTCGGCCTCGACGCCAAGCGCCTCTATCTCGTCCCTGGCGCGCTCTATGCCCTGCTGGGCCTCCGCGATCTTGAGGGTCAGTATCCTGTCCACGAAGCCCGACTGTATGGTCCTGTCGTTCTCCATGTCGGCGATACGCCTCTCCAGCAGCCCTATCTCGTGGTTCACCGTGTTACGGTCCAGCTCCATGCTGGCCACGTCGCTGAGCTTCACCTCCCTGAGCTCCTCGATGCGCTTCTTGGCCTCCCCTATCTGCTCCAGGGTCCGGGCCTTCCTCTCCTCCAGGGTGGCCTTGAGCGCATGCTCGTTCTCCATCTCCTCCCGGGCCTTCCCCATGCTCTCCACGAGCATCCCCATGTTGTAGTCCAGGCGCTCTATGCTCTCCCGGGTCGCTTTCATTTCCTCCTCGATGCGCTTCACCCGCTCCTGGCTGTCGTCCATGTACTGGGTGAACTTGCGCAGGTCGAAGCCCGAGGACTTGAGCTCCTTCATCCGGGTGCCCAGCTTTCGCCTCAGGTCCCTGATGGTGGTCGAGAGGTTGTCTATGGACTCGTCCGTGGGTATGAGCTTGCTCCAGTCGGGGGGCCTCCTGTAGTAGCCGCCCTTGACGCCGCCGTAGGCGTCGAAAACGTCGCCGCTCCTTGTGACGGCCCGGTACCCCTGCGCCGCCACCTTCTCGGCGGCGTCGGCGTCCTCCACTATGTAGGTGTCGCCCCACACCATGTACACGGCTGGGGCGTACAGGTCGTCGTACCTGACCAGCTCCGGGACGGCGCCCACCACGCCCGTGATGTTGAGCTCGGGCAGCTTCTCAGGCTTCACCAGCCGGTTCAACGGTATGAACCGCGTCATCCCCAGCCTGGTCTTCTTGAGGCGCTCAACGTTCTCCTTGGCCACGTTCAGATCGTCGACGACCACAGCGTTTATCCAGCCGTCGGCGGCGCTCCTGACGGCCCTCTGGATGGGCAGATCGATCTTCAGGAGACCCCTGAAGGGGCCGTGGTAGCCGTCTATGGCCCCCGCCTCCCCTATCTCAACTATCCTCTCCAGGGCCTTCTCCTCTGTGACCACGTACCGCCACAGGTCCTTCTTGGCGGTGAACTCCGTGATGGTGGTCTCGGCGTCCTTGGCCAGCTTGTTGGCGCTCTCGATGGTGCTCCTGATGCTGCGCTGGTGCTCGACCTGGTCCTCCACGGTCTTGATCATGTCCTCTAGCTTCTTGGCCTCCTCGTCCTTGAGGCTCTCGTACTCCCTCAGCTTCCCCTCCAGGGACTCCCTGCGCTCCAGGTAGCTCTGGCGGCGCTCCTCTAGGCCGGTGATCCTCTCCTCGATGGCCTCGGCGGTTATGGCGTGCCTGTTGATGTCAGTCTCGATGCCCGTGAGGCTCTCCTGCATGGGCATCAGGGACTCTGTGAGCCCCTCCAGCGCCCTCTGGTTCTGCTCCGCCGTCTCCCTTGCCGAGAATATGTTCTCGTTGAGCTCAGCCAGCTCTGATCGTCTGCCGTCGAGCTCCTCCCGCAACTGCTCCTCCAGCTCCCCCAGCTCCTCCAGCTGGGTGTTCCGGCCAGATATCTCGTTGCGGGAGCCCTCTATCTCGGCCTCCCTGTCCTGTATGTCCGCCTGGAGGGCCGTCTTCCTCTGATCTATCTCCCTGAGCCTGGCGTTGAGGCTCTCCTTAAGCGTGTTCTTGCCCACGATCTCGGACCTGAGCATGGGGAGCCTGGTGTTGCCCCGCTCAGCCGCCTCCTTGTTGAACTCGTCGAGCCTCCGCTGGGCCTCGGCCCGCTCCTCTACGAACCTCTCCCTCTCCTCCTCCAGACCCTCGATCTCTTCCCGTCTCTCGGCTATCTGGCCCTGGATCTCGCCCAGCTTCGAGTCGAGGGCGTCGAGCTGGCCGCTGATCCTGTAGGCGTTGAGGCGTCTCTCCTCCTTGTCCAGGAGGTTGAACGCTATGGCGTTGTTCCTCTGCTTCTCCAGCTCGTTTACCTGCTTCTTGATCTCCTCGATCCGGGCGGTGGCCACCTCTATCTTCCTCTCCGCCTCCGTGAGCCTCGCCCTTGCGGTGGCCTTCTTCTCGTCGTACTCGGTGATGCCCACGAGGTCCTCGAGGGCGTTCATGCGCTCGCCTGGCGTGAGGTCGCTGAGCCTGGTGGCGGTTCCCTGCAGCACGATGTTGTAGCCGCCGGGCGTTATCCCGGCCATCTCTATGATGTCCAAGACCCTGCGGCGGCTTGTGCGTTTGTTGTTGAGGTAGTACGAGCTCTTGCCGTCCCTGTCCATCTTGCGGCCTATGCTGACTGTGGACCTGTCGACGGGTAAGCCCCTGTCGGTGTTGTTGAAGTAGAGGCTCACCTGTGAGACCTGGGCGCGGCCTATGTGGTCCTCGCCGGCTCCGTCGTAGATGAGCCCGCCCAGGTCCGGGGCTCTCATACGCTTGCTTCCCAGCTCGCCGAGGACGAACTGGACGGCGTCGAGTATGTTGCTCTTGCCGCTGCCGTTGGGCCCTGTGATTATGTTGAACCCCGGCTGGAAGTTGAGCCTGATGGGCTCTCCCCCGAAGGACTTGAAGTTCTTAATGACTACCCTGCTGATATGTACCACTCAACTTCACACTCCTTTGCGTCCTCCCCCAGATTTTTTATAGTTAAATCTAGATGGTAACCGCTTTCTGGTTACCATTTACGTGTTAACAATTCAAGACTGACGTTCGACGGAGCCGCTCTAACCCGTGTATTACTACGTATTATGATGGGATTATGGGCCACCGTGATCAACCCTGAGTTGCTCTCACTATGTGAGAATAATACAATCGAAACGAGTTTTTTAAGTCTTCCCTAACACCAGTTCAAAGCAAAAAACACATCGATCCACGTCGACAATTGAAAAAAACACGAAACCCCTATTTACCGAACCGACGCCCACGAAGCTGATAGCTCCTTATGGCCCTCATGAGATCGATCTTGCGGAACGCGGGCCAGTAGACGTCCAAGATGAATAGCTCGCTGTACGCCCCCTGCCACACCAGGAAGTTGCTCAGCCTGGACTCGCCAGAGGTCCTGATTATGAGATCCGGGTCGGGCTGGGGGAGATGGGCGGTGTACAGGTTCGCCTCGATGTCGTCCTCGTTTATCTTCTCCGGCTCGATCTCGCCGCTCTTTACCTTGGACGCGATCTTCCTCAGGGCGTCCACTATCTCGGCCCTCCCCCCGTACGCAATAGCGATGTTCAGGTAATACCTGTCGTAGTCCTTGGTGGCCTCCTCCACCTCGTGGATTAGACCCTGGAGGCGCTGCGGCAGCGTGTTGATCCTGCCGATGGCCCTCACCTTGACGCGGTTGTCGTGAATGTGCCCGGACGTGGTCACCTTCTCCAGGGTATTCTCGAAGAGCCTCATGAGCTCCTGGACCTCCTTCTCCTCGCGGTTGAAGTTCTCGGTGGAGAAAGAGTATAGCGTGACTGTGTTGACGCCAAGCTCTATGCACCAGTCGAGGAACTCCTCGACCTTGTCGGCGCCCTCCCAGTGGCCCTCCCACGGCACCATGTTCTGGCTCACGGCCCACCTCCGGTTCCCGTCCATGATGACGCCCACGTGGCTGGGCTTCTCCCCCGTGTCTATCTGCTTCTTGAGCCATCTCTCGTAGACGCCGTATACGCCGATGACTGAGAGGAACTCGTAGAGCATCTTTCCAGCCATAGTCCACGGCTGCGTAAATAAATGGTTCGTGGATCAGGACTCCCCGCGGGGAGACCTAGCGAAAGCCTCCCTGCCAAACCTTCGGTATATGAGAATCACAGCGATTATGGTGGTGGCCACGCCCGCCACCGTGTAGAATATGAGGGGCGAGAACAGGGTGAGGGTTATCTCGGGGTTCATCAGCACCTCGGTGGACTCCAGCACTATTAGCCGCATCCAGAACAGGAATATCAGGCCGACCACGTTCTCCCACATCGTTATGGTCTTCCTCTCCAGTATGTAGTCGCTCGCCGCGTCCCCTATGATGACCACCCCGATGCCCAAGGCTATCAGGTCCGTGCCTCTCATGAAGAAAGCAGCGGCGAGGTCCGGAAGGTGGGTAGCCCAGAAGGAGAGGTCCCAGAAGGGCTGCGCGGGTTCGGGTAGGAACGTCCACGCGTACACGACGCCCTGATAGGAGCCTAGGACGCCGAGTATCGCCCCGAGCCCCTTGGATAGTAGCATGAGCCACCTCTCTGCAGGAGGTAGCCGGGGCCGCATCGCCGCGAGCCTAGCGTCCAGCCCAAATCCCTTGATGAAGAGCACCAAGCCCAGAACAAAGGCAACCATCATGCCGGCGTTCTCCACCTGGCCGCTGGCTATTAGGAAACCGAAAAGCACCAGCAGCACCCCGGGTACCCCGAGGCTCACCCTGCTGTAGTAGGGGTCCTCGACCATCATCCTCAGGTACCTGAATATGACGGCCCAGGTCTCCTCGATACGTTCGCTGTGCTTAACCACGACGTGGTGGATGCTGGTTATAGGTACGCGGCTCTGGATGATGGGCACCAACTCTTCGTCGGCGAAGCCGTCCGTCACAAGTATGACGCCCGTCGCGTCATAAGCCTCCAGAATCTGGTTGAGCTCCCTCACCATCTTACGGTCAGCCTCTACGCCGCCGCGGCTCGACCCGCTTATGGTAGAGACCTCGAAGCTCTCTTCAGGGTACTGCTTCATCATCGTGTCATAGAGCTTGACGGCTCCGAACATGGCGTTGGCGTCCGCCTCCTCAGGGTCCGAGATGGCCAACGCCATCGCGGAGTGAAGCGTCTCGTCCCGCCCGACGATGGGAGTGACTATGCCTCCCTTGGTACCGATGTCGTCGTCGCCGTCGATGCAGACGATGAGTGTGCGCTCGGTTGACGCCAAACTCGTTCAGCAAGAAATGGGTAGCCGAGGATAAATATTTAGGGGTTTAACGTACGCGGAAATAAAAAGGGATTTTAGCCGCTAGATCTCCAGATCCAGCGCCTCCTTCAGCCCCTTGTACCTGTTCCTTATGGTGACCTCCGTCACCCCGGCCGCGTCTGCTATCATCTTCTGGGTGCGTTTCTCGTCGCACATGACGCAGGCTATGTAGAGGGCCGCGGCGGCTAGGCCCATGGGGTCCTTCCCCGCCGTTGTCTTGAGCCTGGTGGCCCTCCGCAGTATGTCGACTGCCGTCTGCTGGGTCTTCTCGCCGACCCCCACCTTGGCGGCGATCTTGGGGACCCTAAGCTGGGCCTCGGGCTTGGGCATCTGTATGTTCAGCTCCCTGAGCATGAGCCTGTAGCACCTGGCTATGTCCTTCTTGTCTATGGGGCTCTGGGAGGATATCTCTCTGAGGGTGCGCGGCGTCTGAGTCATCCTGCACGCCGCGTATAGGCTGGCCGCCGTTATGGCGCTTATGCTCCTGCCCCTGACGAGGCCCTTGTCCAGGGACCTCCTGTATATCACGGCGGCCTTCTCCTTGATGCTGGGGGGTATGTGGAGCTTGTCGCTGAGCCTGTCCAGCTCCGCCATGGCCTGGGCCAAGTTCCTGTCCACGCTGCTGTGGACCCTGCTCCTTATCTGCCACTTCCTGAGCCTCAGCATCTGGAGCTTGGTGTCCATGGGTATCTTCCTGCCGAAGGCGTCCCGGCCCACCCTGCCTATCATGGTGGTGAGGCCCTTGTCGTGGACCGCGAAGCTTAGGGGGACGCCTACCCTGCTCCTGCTGTCCTTCTCGGCCGGGGTGAACGCCCTCCACTCCGGACCCTCGTTGAGCATGCTGTCCTTCATGACGAGGCCGCAGTCTCCGCAGATCAACTCCCCGGAGTCGGGGTCTTGGACTATGTTGGTGCTTCCGCACTCGGGGCACACATCCTCGCTGTGGAGCATGTTCCCTTTCTTTCCCATATTTCACACTCGCTGGGCTTTCCCTTCCCAGAATCCTCCTCTCGGGGGAGATTCAGAAAACTGATCACTGGGACAATTGCACCCAAATTTTTCAGATATTTAAGCTTTTCGGTTAAACGGTTTCTTCTCCAAGTCGTGCCAGTTATATCTCGGCGGCGGGTCCTCCCGTTGAGTAGGGTTTATATCCTTTTCGTCTGGTATCTGTTGTTGCTAGCCCGGTCGTCTAGCGGTCAAGGATCGTGGCCTCTGGAGCCTCTGACGAGAGTTCGAATCTCTCCCGGGCTACTCATCAACTCTCCTAGATTATAGAGGAGATGGGTGCTTGCTGAAGAGCTTCACACCGAAGCCACAGACATGTTCGAAGCCCAGCTCGACGCGGCTCATGGCGTCGTCGACGTTTGAGGCTGCCCCATACACGTATTACATGTCCTGGTCGATGAAATGTGCAGCATCAAACCGTCGTGTGCATGCATGACACACGAAGAAGAAACGAAAAATATGGGCCACCCAGCAATTATAATTGAATCAACTTGTCGAAAGAAATTGCCTTAGATTGGATATCCAGTAACGAGCAACAGATAATCGAGATCAGCAACAGAATATGGGAGTTAGCCGAGCTAGGGCTAATGGAGCATGAGTCCTCAAAGTTACTAGCTGATGAACTCGAGAAGAAAGGTTTCAGTGTCCATCGTGGAATAGCCGGGATGCCGTCGGCCTTTTCCGCGACGTACGGCTCGGGCAAGCCAGTAATTGGCATCATGGGCGAGTACGACGCCCTGCCCGGATTGTCTCAGAAACCCGTCCCGTTTAAGGAGCCGTTGAAGGAAGGGGGCCCAGGCCACGGATGCGGACACAACATTCACGGTACCTCTGGGGTTGCTGCGGCAATCGCAGTTAAAGTCGCGATGGAGGCAAACGGCATAGAGGGAACCGTGAAATTCTTTGGCTGTCCCGCAGAAGAGATAGACATAGGAAAGGTGTTCATGGTGCGTGATGGCGTCTTCAACGGTGTGGACGCCTGCCTCAGCCACCACCCTGGGCAAGCGAACACGGCGAGCCTAAGGAGTAGCACAGCCACCACCCAGGCCAGGTACATATTCAAGGGGGTTGCTTCGCATGCAGCAGGTGATCCCGAGGACGGTAGAAGCGCCCTCGACGCCGTCGAGTTGATGAACATGGGTGTAAACTACCTTCGGGAACACGTCATCGAGAAAGCTAGAATCCACTACATCATAGAGGACGGCGGTGAAGTCCCAAACGTCGTACCACCGTATGCTCGTTCCTGGTATTTCATCAGAGCCCCTGAGAGAGAACAAGTCGCGGAAATATACGCTCGGATTCTTGACGTCGCCAAGGGAGCGGCACTCATGACGGGGACAACTCATGAAGCGAGGCTCGTTACAGCCATCTCAAACATGATTCCCAACAAGACATTGGCCGACCTCGTCGTCGGCAACATGCGTGAGATCGGTGCGCCAGAGTACACAAAAGAAGAAAATGATTTTGCCCGTGAGATAGTGGACACGATACCCTCAGATAAACAGAAGACCATCTTAAGCGGCGTGAACAGGTATGGTTTGAGGAAACTAGATAGTCTCGAGATCGTCAGGGACATACTCGAACCCTCGGGGGAAGGTGAAGCAGGAGGCGGATCAACCGACGTGTCTGACGTTAGCTGGAACACGCCGACGATGGAGTTCACGACGACGTGCGCGGTGCTGGGCACACCGGGTCACTCCTGGCAAGGCACCGCACAATACGGCATGAGCATAGGCCACAAAGGGTTGATATTTGCAGCAAAAACCCTGTCGACGTGTGTTCTTGATCTGTTAACCAAGCCTTCCATTTTGGAGGCCGCTAAAGAGGAGCTTGCGGATAGGATGCAGGGCCGTGTTTATACTTCACCCCTTCCTCCTGACCTAAAGCCTCCACTTGAGGAAGCGAGACGGCAGATGGAGGTCTCGCAAAGAGAGAGAAAATAACTTTTTACTACATTGTCCAGCTCTGAGAATCGCGTGCGCAGCTATTTTGAACGCTGAACTCACCTGCGCGGGTCATTGTTGCCAGACACCGACGCCAGCCTCATACACTATTTTTGTGCCAAACGACGTGGAAAGCTCAGCGATTCGTTCGATGATTCTTTCACCTACTAGTTTGTCCGCCATCCGCGGCGTCCCGCGTTGTGATCTCGGCAATCTTCGCCCGAGATCGACGGGGAGCAGCTTGAGATCAGTCATCTTGGAGCCGTCAAAGGTGGTCACAGCTACGACGCTTTCATACCATACGGGGTTCGATGGGAACCCGATCTTCCCATCTTTGAATCGGATGTTTTCAAGATCCGACTGGAGCGCACTTCCAGGTAAATCGTACAGTTCATAGAAGTCCGATGGGAGGGGGTCATACAGCTCCTCGTGGAAGATGAAGTTACCGAGGCTGTAGAAGATCGGCTTTCCTCTGTAGATCTCTATGCCGCGGAGCTGATGGGGCCCATGTACTATGAAGGCCGTCGCGCCGTTGTCGAGGCATTTCTTAGCGAATTCAACGAGCCAGGGTGGAGGCACGACGCTTTCATTGCCTGGTTCATGGGAATGGCTGTTGACGATCACGTGATCAGCCAACATGGATGCGTTTCGTATTTCGTGGAGGATCCGTTCTTCATCGTGCACGTTTAGCTTTTCGATTACTCGGGTTTCTGTGCCGGGATTAATCGTTACGCCGAACAAGCGAAGTTGGCCGTCAGGGTCCTGTGGAGCACGTCCCCCGAGCGTGGGGGCCGCCGATTCGAGGGTTTGAAAGAGAGTGGAGTCGGCCTCGTATGTACGCTCAACGCGGAGGGGGTTAAGGCCGGGACGGCCCATCATGTCGGGACGCGTCTCACCGGCACGGGACATGGGTGTGAACGATGTGGCGAAACCGATGAGGGCTACCCGTCCTTTGATGGTGTTGAGGTACCCGGGGCGGCTGGCTTGCCCGAGGCTCATCCCGGTGCCTGAATGCACCAGCTCAAGCCTATCCAGCAGCTCGTTCGTTAACCGCATTCCCTCTACGCCGTAGTCGGTCGTGTGGTTGTTGGCGCAGTTAACCAGGTTGAAGCCCATCTCTTTCAGGTCCTCGGCGGCTTCGGGTGGACCGACCTGCCAGTAGCCGCCGTGCTCTACCTCGGGCCAGCCTTTAAACTCCGATAGACGAAACAGTAAACCTTCGAGGTTTATGAACGCCACATCGGCTTCCTTAATCGCCTGTACCAGTTTATGGAAGCCTGAGTCCAGAGGATGTTTGAATTGATTGAGACGGGCCGCAATGAGTGCGTCTCCGACTGCGGCGAGCGACCACGGCAAATTTAGATTCACTATTTCTGGGCTTTTATCCAGTTCACTTTCCCTAGTTTCATTCCTATTAGCTTTAAAATCCATCAAGTTTCAACTATTTTGTTTTATTTATATAACTTGTGCTCATCCAGTGATGCCTCTTTTTTCCTTCATTACAGAAGAAGGTGAATATCTCCACTAGCGGTAGGGTTCGAACCTAGTGTTACTATAACCCATACGCCTATATTCCCATCATCTTAGGGATTCAGCATGAAATACGGCGTCATGGAGGGATTTCGGATGCATAGCTCACAGACAGAGTACGGGCTGAACCCGGAGGGCGACCGAACATCCCTATTCCCCAAGGCCAAGGAGCTGGGGTTCCACGGCGTGGAGCTGGGCATCGGGCTGGACTACCGGGAAGACCCCCTCTGGACGGGGCAGGGCGGGGCGCGGCAAGCCATCAAACTGGAGGCGCGGCGCACCGGCGTCGGGGCGGCTTCCATGTGCCTGCACCTGCTCAACTACGACGAACACAGACCCGCCAGCGGCAATGCAGAACACAGGGAGGCGGGCCGCGGGATCATACTGAAAGCCTTGGAGGCGTGCGGCGCCATCGGAGCGTCGGTCATGCTGATCCCGTTCTTCGGTACAGCGGCGTTGAAGTCCGAGAAACAGACACGGCGCCTGATAGATGAGATGAGGGCGCTGTCACCCGTGGCGGAGGAGAGAGGCGTCTGCCTGGCCCTGGAGACCTCGCTGGAGGCGCCCCGGCTGGTGCGGGTCATCGAGTCGATAGGCTCCGACCACGTAAAGGCATACTTCGACACCGGGAACACGGCCAGTAAGGGCTACGACGTGGCCCGGGAGATCACGGCGCTTGGCGGGCTCATCGCCCAGGTCCACGTGAAGGACCACCCGTCGAGGACCCTCGGCGAGGGAGACATAGACTTCGCCGGGGCCATCGCGGCGCTGGAGGAGACGGGTTTCGACGGCTATCTGGTGCTGGAGACGCCCTCCCTGGACGACTCCGTGGGTTCCGCGTCAGGCAACCTCGCCTACTTGAGGCGGGTCGTTGAAGGACGGTGAGCAGAGCCTGAGTCTCTCTGGGGTGCTCTCAGTCAGCGTTTACCCGGCTGTTCAAAAACCTAGTATTATATGGTTGATCGAGTTTAATCTCCGTAGCTAAACCCAACATACGCGTAGCGGTTAGAGAGTGCTGACCCCGTGAAGATAACCCGAGCACAGGCAATAATCGTGGTAGCCGTCATCTCAGCGGCCATCATCCTGTTCAGCCTGAGCCCTTTCAGAGAACCGGACACTCAGGAAAACCACTTCATGGAGACGGAGATCACCGCACCCGACCCGCTCAAATTGGGGGCGTGTATGGGGGAGACCGGCGAGACCGGGGGGCTGGCCTCCGCCATGCTCCCCGTGACCCGGACAGAGAAGGGCGACGAGCAGACCATCTGGAGGGGGTTCTCCAACGTCACCGTCATCGAGAGTTCGCGTGAGCGAGCGAGCATAGTGTTGCTGGACGGGGAAAACAGGACCATCCATTACCCGGTGACGTGGGACTCGGGCGAGTTCTCCGGGACCCTCCAGTACCTCATGGACTCGCGGCAGGTGTTAGTCGAAGGCGAGCTTTTCAACTACACTGCGTGGAACGGGGAAAGGTACCATGCGCTGAGGCTGACGGAGGTGAGCCAGCATTGTGTCAGATACGATCCGACGCCCCTCAGCCCCTCACAGGTGGAGTTCTCCGCGGACGCCGCGTACTACCACCTAAACGACACAGCGAGGCTTACCGTAACGAACCTGTCAGAGGACTGGCTAAACGTCGGCAGTGGCATAGAGCTATACAGGGAAGTAAACGGGTCCCACGTTGAGGCCCAGAAATACCCAGACTACTATGATGTATTAGATGAGTTGATCATTTTCTTCCCGGGGGCCTCCTGGGCCCATCCACTCCCTCTCTACCATCTAGAGCCGGGTGACTACACCGTCGTGAAGGAGGTGTCTCACAGCCAGGGCCCGAAGGTGGAGGTCGAGACGGGTTTCACGGTCGTGGAGGACTGGGTCAGCAGGGCCAACGAGACCCACAGGTTCGCTTTGAGGGCCATGAACTGCACCCTGCCGGAGGCGCCGCCGAGGCTGCCCCTCCCCAGGGTCGTCCACCTCCCCATAACGGGTGAGGCGGCGGAGGAGATAGCGGTCAACGTCTTCGGCTTCGAGGAGCCAAGGGAGCTTGAGGAGAGCAGGCACACGACGGTCAGGAGCGGCGGCAGGTCCCTGGAGTTCAGGACGCGGTACGACATGTTCTACAGGGGGGACTACGGCGCGTTCAACGTCTGGGACGAGACCAGGGTGGTCGAGTTAGCAGAGGCGCTGGTCACGGAGCTGGAACAGTACTGGGTGGACGAGACGCCCCTAAACTACTCCGTGATCAGGGTAGGCCCGTCGCACCGGAGGGACGGCTCGGTGCTGGAGGTGGGTGTCCGTTACCAGCTCACCCTCGGCGGCTTGCCTCTCGTGGGTCCCGGAGCCGACTTCGGGGTGGGCGTCAGCGGCTACAAGGTGTCCGGCTGCGAGATACGCAGGCCGGTCCTGTCCATCGAGGGATACGAGTACGTGGAGACCAGCCCCGCCGAGGCGGTGCAGAGGATGCTGAGGGGCGAGAGCGACACGAGGGCCCTGGGCTTCGAGATACTTGGGATGCGCCCCACCGGGTCGGAGGTGACCATAAACAGCGTGTCGCTGGCCTACTATACGGATAACCCGGGTGGCTTCAGCTGGCTCGTCCCGGTCTATATAATAGAGGGCGTGTTCCACGTGGACCCCGTAGAGTACGGCGAGGAGACCGTCGGGTTCGAGGAGTACATCCTCGCCACGGGCTTCCCCTATGAACGGACGGCGCCCGCAGTGTCAGAGCTGGCGGGGCTAGTGGTCAGACTGAACACAGACAAGACGGTGTACGAGCTAGGCGAGACGGTTTCCGCCGAGGTCGAGCTGGTGAACGAAGGCGAGGCCCCGGTGAGCGTGAACGTCTCCCATCAGATCAGCCTCAAAGGCACCGGCGGAGCAGCCGAGGCGTCGTACCCCATTCACCTGGCCTCCGTGGAGGTTGAAGGCAACGGCAGCCTCAGCCTAGGGGTGTACCCGTTCGAGCCGGAGACCGGCGGCCTCCACGTGCTGGGGTTCTCCGGCGCATACACCAGCGTATTCGTCTCCGACGGCACACAGAAGCCCGGGGTCAACGTCTCAGCGAGGAAGCCGGTCCTCAAGACCGGGGAGGTGGTGGCCTTCGACTTCAGGTGCAAGGAGCCCGTGAACGGCTCATACTTCGTGGTCTGGGATTCCCGCAGCGAACACATCTGGACCAGCGATCCCCTCGACGAGTGGATAGAGATCGAAGACGGGTGGCTGGTGCCGTACTACAGGCAGACGGCTGACCGGCAGCCGATGATAGTGGGGGGTGACGATCCCCTGGGGCTGTGGGGGTACACGTGGTACGACGCGGGCGGCGAAAAGATAATGGACGGCTGCTTCCGGGTGGAGTGGAGGATAGGGCAGAGCGGCATAACAGGGCTAGACTAGACGAGACGTGTTTGCTGTGGGTGAATGGTAGTTTGTGTCGTTCAATCAAGTCGAACACGTGTTCTAAACGCTAGGTTCATATCGGCAACGAGTCACCTACCAACCGTGACGAACCGGGCTAGAACCATCTACGGGGTGGCTGTGGCAGCGCTAACGATCATCATAGTTGCCTCAGCTTGGACCATCTACACGGAGCACAGCCGAGACGCATCAGACGGCCCCAAGATAGTCGCCGTAGAGAGCTGGCACTCCAGCGACCTTTTCGACCCGGAGACGGCCCTCGGCCACGGGATACCCGGCTGCATCAAAATAGAGTACGAGACGGAGCCCCCGAAGACCACTTTCGTCGTCCCTGGGAAGGATGTGAGGTATGGGGTCGTGTTGGAGCTCATACCTTACCGTGACGACTATACAGAGACTCTGGTCGTCCTCGAGCCTTGGAGGAGCGGGGGCAGCGGCGTCAACGGCGTCACGCTCAGCGACCACGTGCGCTACGAGAACCTCACCTGCTTCGCGCTGAGGAAGGATCACCCGGTGAAGGTGAACATGGTCTACAGCGTACCCGGGGAGAAGGAGTACGGGTTCTCGGCCTACAGCGACCAGCTGCTGGGCGAAGGCGTGAACGCGGTTATTCCCATAAAGACTGGGCGCGGCGGCAGGCACAGCCCGAACTCGCTTAGGGACCTCAGGGTAGATGTCCTCCTGGGCGAGACCGAGGTAGTGGACAGGATGCCTTGGGAGGACAAGGACCCGGGGGTCTCGTTCAACGAGTACTGGGGCGTGGCATCGAAGCTGGACTCGGTCATGCGCACAGGGGAGATGCCCAGCCTCAACAAGATATTCGTGACTCATCACCCGGACTGGCGTAACGGGACCGCCTACGTAGCCCTCACGGACGTGGGCGAGGAGGCGACCGAGCCCATACTGGACTTGTTCAGCGAGCGGCTGAGGGAGAACATCCGGTTCATACACGCCCCGGCTCCGCTGTACATTCTCGACGAGTGGATCGGGTACCTAGAGGACGCGGTTGATGAGCTCGCCGACGGCGGCGTGAGGCTCACCTCTGTGTCGATCTACTACGACGGCAGGATACTTGTCGGGGTCGAGGAGATCGACGGGGACACCGTGGAGAGCTTCAACGAGGTGTTGTGGAGGGTTCCCCCCGGTGTGTTCGTGTTACACGAGACCGGGCCTATCCAGCTTTTAGCTGAGCCTGTGGTGACGTCCGTTGAGGGCATGCTCAGCCAAGAGGACGACCCCGACCATGACTGGGAGAGCGACCCAACTGGCTTCAAGGTGAAATCCCTCGACGTCATGGACCCGGAAAACGCGTTGTCAATAGAGACCTACTTCCTGGCCGACCCGTTGGACGAGTACTTCAGGCTGCATCCCTTCAAGGAAAGCGTCGTCGAGCCTGCCCCCGTGCATGGCAACATATGGGACTATCATGCCCCAAAGCCTGTCAAGGTGAGGGGGGTCCTCGTCTCACGCACCGGCCTCGACAATCAGACGGTCAAGGTCCTGTGTGTGCACGACGTGGAGTACTCGGAAATGGGTGAGTGGGTCACCGGCGTCCTGGGCCTAAGGGAACAGGAGACTGGTGGCTTCACGTTCTACAACAGGACCTTCGGCGGCGAGTTCACGTTCCTCACCCTGAGGGCGGGGGACGAGGAGCTTGTGCTCGCCTCCCATGAAGGCTACGTCTACAATGTGCCCATCTGCGGCACTGGCCAGCCCATCGCCCAGTGCAGCCTCAACCAGACAGCCACGGTCAGAGGCCTGAGGACCACGGTGACGGACAGCCACGGCGCCGTTATACCGGTTTTCATGGTCTTCGAGGTCGTAGAGTGACGCCCACATGAAGGCGGACGCGCTGTGATCAAATAAGGCTCCTCAATACTCGGGGAACTTTATCAGCTTGGTCCCCTCGAGGTCCTTGATGGATATCTTGGCGGTGCCTCCCAGAGACTCCACCTTCCTGATGATCCAGGAGTACCCGTTGTCGTCGGACTCGAGGTAGGCTTTGATCCGTATGGTCTGACTCATGAAACAACCTACGAGCACAGTTCATATATACTTGTTGAACGTGCGCTGGCCCTAAACGTAAAGTACATCGTCCACGCATCAAGAGTACGATGTAAATGAAGCTAAGCACATTACCCAGAGTGAGGTTGGCTAGCCTCCCGACGCCTCTGCAGGAGCTGCCAAACCTCTCGGCGGCCCTCAAGGGCCCGCGCATCTACGTGAAGCGCGACGACATGACGGGCCTTGCCTTCGGCGGCAACAAGACCAGGAAGCTGGAGTACCTCATGGCGGACGCGTTGAGCCAGGACGCGGACTACATAGTCACCGGCGCGGGGTTCCACTCCAACTGGTGCACCCAGGCCGCCGCCGCAGCCCGCAGGCTGGGCATGAAGGTGGTCCTGGTCAAGTCCGGGCCCATAGACGGCTACGAGCCC
>Ga0315532_1000626_pt1 | contig 28129 bp, 21 predicted proteins | sample SalMarWE160370MG_FD_203082 | JGI IMG/M metagenome (GOLD analysis project Ga0315532, IMG submission 203082) | Salt marsh sediment microbial communities from the Plum Island Ecosystem LTER, Massachusetts, United States - Salt Marsh Sediment WE1603-70 ...
GCCATGGTCTGCACGCCACGATCCAAGGTGCCGGTGTATATCAGGACAGCCTGCCGAGTCTGAATCAGGCCTTGTCCTTTGACGGGATTGCCGATTATGTGGAGATGCCTATCGGGAATCTGATCGCCGGGCTCGGAGAGAGCACCTTTGCGATTTGGGTGAATATCGATAGTGACGCTACTGGCAGTTGGATGCGTGCCTTTGACGTGGGTACGCCCCCTGCTTCGGGTAATCCAAACAATTATCTTTTCCTCTGTCCCCGAACCGCGACTGCCGGTGCCCCACGGGCGGCGATCATAAGTCCTGCAACAGGTACAGAAGACGGCGTTACAGCCGCCTCAGCCCTGTCTGACGGATGGCACCACCTGGCTGTTGTCTTTGAAGCCGGTTCCTTGATGCTGTATGTGGACGCTCTATCCGCAGGGATCGACACCACCTCGATTTATCCCCAGGATCTGGGGGTAACCACCAATAACTGGTTGGGAGAATCCCAATGGGATGGTGATGATCCCTTTGACGGTATGCTGGATGAATTCCGTATCTACAGTCGTGCTTTGAGCGCCGGTGAAATTGAATTCCTGTCGGACCCGACGCCCTAATGGGTCGGGGTCACGACGGTTAATTAGTCTACTCTTGAATAGTGAATAGAAGGGTCAGGACCTGAGCACAACGCACAGGTCCTGGCCTGTTTTTTCCCAGGAAAGTCAACTTCAAGATCCCTTGCCCAAACACGGATACTCTCGTGATAAACGCTCGGACTGCAAACAGATATGTATCGGCCTATGCGTAACCAGCCGTAACGCCGATGCTGTTTGTACAGCAGAATTCTCCAATGTTGATATAAGTCCCGCCGGCTCGGTTACAGGCGATTGGAAATCTCAGGATATCGGCATAGAGAATAATACTCCTGAGCAGCTTTATGTAGAGCTGCAGGATAGTTCAAACAACAGTGTCGTGGTCAAATACTCTGACCCTGCTGCAACGACCATAGACACCTGGACGCAGTGGGATATTCCATTGACGAGCTTTACCGGAGTAAATCTGCAGGCAATCAAGAAGATGTCCATTGGTGTAGGTGACAGGGCCAATACGGCACCTGGAGGTGCAGGAGGTTTGTACATTGATGATATCGGGCTGCGTTTACCCGCGCCTAACCAGTAGTAGTTAATTCGATCGTCCCCCGCCCGGCACCGGGTGGGGGCCTAACATAAACTAAAGTGCCTAAAATGACAGCCTTGCTGTCGCTTTTAGGCACTTTAAATTTTACCTCACTTATTAGGTTCGGACTTTGTTCGGCCCGCCTGCCCAGAGTTTCTGGGGATTAGTATATTGTTATCTATGTCTAAGAGATTCTTAGCTTTGATAGAGCTATCGTAGGATGGTACGTCGGGCAGGTATCTTTTTTAGATTATTCAGCAGGCATGTCTTGAGCGCAGTCGAAAGATAGTTCTGCATTACTACATCCCAGGTCATATTTTTTGCAAGCTCGTAGCCGGTTTGAATCATGTTTTCAATCTCTGACTCGATTTTCGGCAGGCGCCGGATTATTTGTTGAGCAACTTTTTCGCTTGTTTTTGCTTCTATTCGGTCTCGTACTGACCAGTCGATTTGCAGCATGTCTTCGATGTCCTCGATTCCCGTCGAATATCGAGTATCCGGCATCGATGATCCCTGTTCTGTTAGGTTAGTATAGTCTGCGATAATAATGTTCTTTATATCTTCATCTGGGCCGGCCACATCCCGCAGCAATCCTCCACATCCACAGACGCTGCTGAAAACACATATCCCGCCGAAAGTCAGCGGCTCGAGCTGGGATATACCGAATGGTTCATAAATACTCTGGCCAAACTCAACATCGGTTCCTTTTCGGATGTCCATGAATTCCATATCTGCCGGCATTCTGCTGCCGCAGTTTTTTCTATGAAAGCCGAATTGGTTAATAAAGACGACCTTAATATTGCGGCACTGAGCGTTGAATTCCTGTATCTTGGCATAGAAGTCAGCTTCACCGCCGGACAGGTCCGGCCAGCCTTCACGGTGGGCCACAGGCCAGTTATATGCCGATTCCATATTAAAAATGTCGTGGCTGGGCCGCTGTGTTACCTCGGTAGACAGCAGGAAAAACACCGCGGTTTTACCCTCGGCTCGGAACTGATTTTCTATATTCCGCAGCACACGCAAATCACGCCATAGTCCTTTGCTTCGTATCAGCCTTGTAACGTGCGTGAAGACAAAGTCAGGTTTAAATCCGAGCAGGTTTTCGCAATATTTTTTTAGTTTTTCTTTCGATGCCAGTTTCTCGGCGACAGATATTTGCTGGGCTGGTATGCCGTTGTAAACAATATTAATATCGACAGATTCAAATTCCGCTGCAAGAAACCGTAATTCGTCGACGATGTAATTTCCTACGGCATAAATTTGGTCACAGTATTTTGCAGCTTCTACAAGAGCGTGTTTGAAGAAGGAGCTCTGGTCGCCGAACACTTCATTAACATAGAGTTTGTCTTTATGAGCTTGTTTGATAACGTTATAGAACATCGTGTCATGGGCGGGATGTCCCTCTACAATGCGGCGCATTGTGGCCACTTCATGGGCGTAAAAAACCGTTTTGAAATCGCAATTGGGTTCGAGTATAGCTGCCAGTGCCGTAGGCATTCCCATAAATTCATGCGCGACAACGACCGTTGATTCTTTAGCTGCGTCCAACACTTTTAGAGCAGCAATTGCCACGGGTGCGAGTCTGATATACTGTTCGTACTCCCATAGATTCTCGTACATAAGGCTGCTAATACCGAATTCCTCGTACAGACGTTTTTTGAAGTCATTGATGATTCCTTTGTTGACATATCTGACATCGATCAAAAGCACTTCGGGTGAGCTTTTTATGCCCGTCTGCTCATCAATAAATGTTCGTCTGCCGTAGACAATACCTGTATTGTAGTAGCTTTCGAGCTTACGGAAAGCCGGAGCGTATGCAGGATTGATGAGGCCATCAATAGATGAATAGAGAACCTCTCCGTTTTCACCGAGCCGGTCTAAAACAGAGCCCTCGGTTGTAAACAGTGGGCTGATAATGATAGACCTGTCAATTGAATCAAGATAGGATTTGCAGGTAAAAAAGCCTTGTAGAACTGCGCCTATTCCACCGATTTTCCCTATCGCCTCATGGGTAACATGCACAACTGTTGTCTCATTAGCCATTCTAAGCTTCCCTCCAAGTTTTAATACGAAGTTAAATCGAGCTATGTTTACTGTTTCCACTGTAAAATATAACAAATAGGTATATTTTGACAAAACCGATGGAATTTGTTTTATCTGTTAATTCAATAGTGCCGAAAAAATCGTAAAAAATTTGTAGATAGAGTGTATTTTTTAGGACTTTCAGAAAGATTTAAGAAAAATTATTCGCCGTGGTTAGCTTATTCGCGTACGTAGATTTCTTATTAGTCCTGAAAGTACCTGTGGAGGGATATTAGCCAATTCCGGCTCAGGTATTTCGCTAAGCGCAATTTTGTCGAGAATTTTTACTGCTTGGCGACCATAAGGAGCGATAGAATCTGCGATTCTTTGAGCTTCGTCCAGTTCACCATCGACCATTTGTCGTAGATAAACAATTATATTTTTCGTTAATTCCTTTTCATTCACTTCGGACGTCGGCCCGCTGACTCCATACGCTGCCTCGGGGGTGTCTCTTTCCAGCAATATGTCCTGTGTAAGCTGGTGTGTTTCTGCCATTAGCCGCTTTTTTCTTTCTTCCTCGCTTTCGTCTATCGGAGCAAGTTTCAGATCGTCATCGACCTTAAGATTGGGGACATATATTTTATTGTGGCACGCAGGGCACTTTGCCCATTTGCCGGCAGCATTGTCTTGCGCTTCCACCCTTCTGTTACAATGACAACAATGAAATGTAATTGCCATTTTATCACCTCTGATAAATTTGTTATTTATTTTTCGGCTTTATATTCTGCGACTACCTCGGTAGTTATACCGCCACGAGGTCTGAATCGAGAGGTAACTTTTATCCAGCGTGGTTTGCAGGTATTGTATAAGTCATCCAGGATATCGTTGGTTAGGGCCTCATAGAAAATACCCTTATTACGATAGCTTTGCATATAGAGCTTTAGACTCTTTAGCTCAATGCACAATTTATCAGGGCAGTATTCAATTACAATCTCGCCAAAGTCCGGCTGGCCCGTCCGGGGACAAACACTGGTAAATTCCGGACATTTAATAGTTATGCAGTACTCTCGCCCTGGACGAGGATTTTCGAACAGTTCTATTAATTCCAAATCGTTCATTGCCAGGTTTTATATATATTTTACTTGGTTAATATAATCCAAATATCGATTTAAGACAAGCAATAATTGACAGTTTAGGAGATAAAAGGCACATATTAAGTTTTGACTGATTTTTCTTAAAAGTGTTGCATTTAACCAACGGCTCGGTTATTTTGGCATATTAAGTTTCTATAAGGATTTATTTACAGAGCCAGGCGGCAGAAATAACGTGCGAACGGCGTATTTTAATTCTTTTGAAAGGGTAAAGCACTATGACTAAGACTAAAGGATTGTTTGTTCTAATTTGTGCGGTTGCAATGACGGTTTTTGTACTTGCTGGTTGTGCAACAGTTGGGCAAACACAAGCTGCGAAGTTCGTTCTGCGGGTAAACTGTGGGGCATACGAACCTTATACGGATACAGCAGGCAATGTTTGGCTGCCTGACCAATATCTGGAAGAGGGCGTAGAATGGGGTTTTGGCGACGGCATGACCGTTGACCGCGGTGCTCTTAATATTACCGGTACCGACTCACCGAAGATATATGAGACTGAGCGATATAGTATGTCGGCCTACGAGTTTACTTTGCCGAATGGTAAATACACGGTTCGACTGCATTTTGCCGAAACTTTTGAAGGAATTACCGGCGAAGATCAGCGGGTCTTTTCGGTCAGCATTAATGACAAAACCGTCCTTAAAGACCTTGACCTGTACAAAGAGACTGGTACCTGGGAAAAGCCTATCGTTAAAGAGTTCAAAAAAGTAGCTGTAACCAATAAAAAACTGGTTATTGGTTTTACACCTAATATTGAAAATCCCGAGATTAACGGCATCGAAATACTTTCAGAATAGATTCATAGCCGTCTTACATATTTAACGAGGGAAAGCCATCCCCAAAGCCTTCGGCTTTGTAGCTGCCACTCGATAGAAGAGAAAAACAAATGGCAGCCTCAAGCGCAGTCCCTTAGGGACACCATACGGTGCTTGGGGATGGGCGTTTCCTCAGCGAGAGAGGATAATCCGTGGCTGAAAGCAGAGCAATTGTTTTGCTAAGCGGAGGACTGGATTCAGCTACGACTTTAGCTATAGCTCGCAGTGAGGGCTTCCTGTGCTATGCCTTGACTTTCAGCTACGGCCAACGGCACAAGCGAGAGGTCGAGGCTGCAAAGAAAATAGCTCATTCGCTGGAGATTATCGAGCATCGTGTAATTGATATTGATTTGACCGGTTTCGGAGGGTCAGCTTTAACTGACCCAGCTATAAAAGTACCGAAGAATCGAGACAAATTAGGCAGCACTACCCAAACTTGTCTGACGACAGTCAAGATTCCCCTAACATACGTACCCGCCCGTAATACGATATTTTTAAGTTATGCACTTGCCTGGGCTGAAGCGCTGAATGTGTTTGATATTTTCATTGGCGTTAACCAGACCGATTACAGCGGCTATCCCGACTGCCGGGCTGAATTTATTGCGGCTTTTGAGAAAACCGCCAATCTTGCTACCGCAGCCGCCATTGAAGGCAAAGGCCGATACCATATCCATACTCCGATTATCAATATGACCAAAGGCGAAATCATTCTCGCCGGAACCAAGCTCGGCGTTGATTTCACTCTGACCCACAGTTGCTACGACCCGGACGAATATGGCAAAAGCTGCGGACATTGTGATTCCTGCAGATTAAGATTAAAAGGCTTTGCCGAAGCAGGACTAAAGGACCCGATTGAATATCGAAATACGAAATCCGAAGCACGAAACAAATTCAAATGACCAAAATACAAAATTCAAAACAATTCAGATAATGTTTTGAACATTTGATATTTAAATTTCGAATTTGTTTCGGATTTCGAGATTCGATATTCGGATTTATACACTGTATAGAACACAAACACTGAACAATAATGAGAATAAGCGAAATCTTTTATTCCTTGCAGGGAGAGGGATTTTTTGCTGGTGTCCCCAGCGTGTTTTTGCGTTTGGCTGGTTGTCCCCTGCGCTGCCGATGGTGCGATACAAAATACGCCTGGGATCAGGCGGCTGGAACCACATACAGCATCGCTAAAATTGTTGAGATTGTTCAGAAATGGCCCTGTAAATTCGTGGTAATAACCGGCGGTGAACCAATGATAAATTCAGACCTGCCGAAATTAGTACAAGCGCTAAAAGCTAATGGAAAACATATAACAATTGAAACCGCCGGCATCGCATATATGCCGGATATGCTGTGCGATCTGATGAGTATGAGTCCGAAATTGAGTAACTCCACGCCGAGTGATGCAGAACTTACTGCGGTTCACGAAGATTCGAGATTGGATGTAGCTGTACTTCGAGAGCTGATTGATAATTACAAGTATCAACTCAAGTTTGTGGTGGACTCGCAAAGCGATTTGTACGAAATACAACAGACGATAGAGGAAATAGGAAACGTTGATTCAAGCAAGGTGATGCTTATGCCACAGGCAGCTACGAGAGACGAGTTTTTAGCCAAATCACCAATGGTTGCTGATATGTGCAAACAGACCGGCTTTGCATTCTGTCAGCGTTTGCAGGTTTTGCTCTGGAACAATGTGCGCGGCACCTAATCAAGCTTGAGACCTGATTTGAATTGATCGGATATCTTCTTAACGTATTCCTTTAGGACAGGATTCAACTCAACCGCCTTAAGTAAATCCTGTTTAGCTTTTTCATATTCTTTCAAAAAGGCATAAACCGCTCCCCCGGCAGGCAAGTCCTCGACTGTAATATGCCGGAGCAAAGTATCAATTTTTTATCAGGTCTTCTATTTGGTTGTTGTCATAAAATCGGAACCTGAAGAAATATTAATGAGTATTCTGCTATTAACAGGAAATTTGTTTTGATATTTGTCGCTAATTGTGGTATTCTAATTGTACAATAAACGACAGGTAGCAAACCTTCTTTGATAAGCGTCCGGTTATTTAGTAGAAAATCTGCACAATAATGTAACCTGCTCGCCTTCTGTAGCGAACCTGCCAAGAAGGAGGATCGAAAAATGAGGAAAAACATCTTTCTTTCAGTTGCGATCTTTGTAGTAATGATGGTTAGCCAAGCCTGGGCCGGCCCGGCCGATCTGGTTCATTTCAATGACGCCAATCTAAAGGCCCTTGTCGAGGCGGAACTCGGCGTGACCGATCCCACTGAATCCGACATGCTTAATTTGGAGTCGCTTAGTGCTGAAGAACGTGGAATCGCGAATCTGACTGGATTAGAATATGCCCTGAATCTGCAGTATCTGAGACTCCCAGATAATATTATTAGTAATATTACGCACTTGTCGGGATTAACAAAACTAAATTACCTTGAGCTGGGCGGCAATCAAATCAGTGATATAACACATTTATCTGGATTAACAAATTTATCTGCACTGGGACTAGGCGGCAATGATATAGGCAACAATATCTCACCTCTATCTGGACTCACAGGTCTAGTAGGACTGAACTTAGCTGAAAATGGAATTTCTAACATCTCACATCTATCTGGACTGAGTATTCTTCAGGAAGTGGAACTGCAAGGTAACCAAATCTCTAATATCTCATCGCTATCTAATCTAACGAACCTGGAAGTGCTAATACTGAGAAACAATCACATCTCTGATATCGAACCTTTATCAAATCTAGAAAGTCTGCGGGAATTAAATCTCGAAGATAATCCACTCAATCGAGACTCATATTGCGTTTACTATCCCATGATTGAGTCGCATAATCACGATATTGTGCTAATCCCTGCACCACCCGAAGATCTGGATTGCAGCGCAACTGATGATCCTGTTGTTTTTGCTGATCCAGCCCTCAAAGCCGCAGTGGAAGAGGCGTTGGGTATTGAAAATCCAACACAGTTTGAAATGCTTATGCTGCACGGACTGGATGCTTCAAGAAGAGGGATAACAAATCTCACGGGTATCGAATATGCAAAAAATTTAAAGTGGCTAAACGCGTATCACAATCAAATCAGTGACATTCGACCGCTCTTGAATTTAGGCCAGTTGCAGAAGCTGCATCTGGAAGACAATCCCCTTGGTGAGCAAGCCTATTGCATTCATCTGACACAGATAGTATTCAATAATCCGGGAATTGAACTGTATTACCCTCCAAAACCGGTTACGAATGTCAATGCCACTGACGGCGCTTTTGCGGATAAAGTGCGTATTACATGGGATCCTGCACCATGTAGTGGACCTATGACTTTCTATTATAGAGTCTACAGAGCGAGTGAGGAGGAAGGCGAGTATCCCATCAGTGATTGGCAAACTGCCACTAGTTTTGACGACACCACGGCCGTGCCCTACAGACGCTACAAATATCCCGTGGAGACAGCAATGGATTCTAAAGGCAACGGTTCTACCTTTGATGATCAATCCGAGGACTACGGCTGGTGCGGGATTTCAAGCACGGTGTATTTTGCAGATCAAAATCTAAAGGCTGCTGTAGAAGAGGCCCTGGGTTGTTTGGATCCTACTGAGTTTGACATGCTTATGCTGAAGGAACTTGACGCCAGTAATCGAGGTGTTACAAATCTGACGGGGATTGAATATGCAACAAATTTGAGGGAGCTGTATGCATTCGGAAATCAAATCAGCGACTTGGCACCCGTATCAGGTCTTACAAATCTCCAAGTCCTTGATATCAAATGGAATCAAATCAGCGACATAACACCTGTATTGGGACTCGCGAATCTTCAAGCTCTCGAGTTGGGTCATAACGATATTAGTGATATAAGTCCTTTATCAGGACTGACAGGTCTGCAAAAGCTATTTCTTTATGAAAATGAAATCAGTAATATCACCCCTTTGTCAAACCTAACAAATCTGGCGATATTGCATCTGGTAAGTAATGATATCGCTAATATCAAGCCCCTATTGGGACTGATGAACCTGGAATTGCTGTATTTGATGGATAATCCCTTGAATGAACAGGCCTATTGCTCGGATTTGCAGACGATTCTGGACAATAATCCAGATATGCCGGACTTCTGGTACTCCTGGAATCACAGCCCGCCTACTGGGGTTACTGCATCGGACGGCACATTCGACGACAAGGTGCGCGTCACCTGGGACGAACACTGTAGGGGTCCGTGGTATTGGAACTACTACCAAGTCTATCGTTCCCAATCGGATGATCCGTGTACGGCTGTTGCGATCAGCGACTGGCAGGACTGGTTCATCGACGCCACAACCTTTGAAGACACAACCGCCGATTCCAGCATCCCTTATTACTACTGGGTGAAAGTAGCATATGATATTGATCCTAACGGTGTACCCTCTGGTGCTACAGACTTTAGCACACCAGATATAGGCTGGTGTGGGGGCCTGACGTATAGCCTCAAAGTATCTTCTACCGCCGGCGGTTCGGTGACTGTGCCAGGTGAGGGTACATTCGTCTATCCAATTCGACAGTTCGTGAGCATCGAGGCCGTGCCCATTGACGCCAACTTCTACTTTGTGAACTGGTCAGGTTCAGCGGTTGATGCTGGTGCCGTGACAGATCCGTGGTCTTCAACAGCAGGGCTCTCCATGGATGCAAACTGTACCCTTAAGGCCAATTTTGAAACAGTCCTGACAACGATCTATGTCGGTGCTTCGGACCAGAATGATCTCAACGAGCACGGAACAGAAGACCAGCCCATCAGTGGTATCCAGGATGCGATTGACGTGGCCCTAAGCGAGACGGAGATTGTGGTTGGCGCTGGCATGTATGAGGGTGGACTCGTTCTCGGCAACAAGGATATCCAATTGATAGCCCAGGAGCCTAATGACCCGAACGATGCTGTACGCCCGGTGATTGTCGGAGAGGCGAACGAACCTGCTATCAGTTTCTCCGGTGCTAAGGATGCCAACTGTCTATTGAGTGGCTTCGTTATAACCGGAGGTAAGGCTGGCATCGTGTGCAATGGGGTCAGCCCGGTCATTGCCAACTGTATAATCACGGGCAATCAGGGCTATGGTATTCTTTGTATAGACAGCAATGCCGTGCTTGTCAATTGTACGATAACCGGCAATTATGGAGATCCAGGTCCGGGTGGTGAATACTATCCGGACGTCAATATGTACCTGGTCAACTATGGTGGTGCTCTGTATAGTCATAACAGCCATGTTCAACTCATAAATTGTATCTTGTGGAACAACATGCCGGATAGTATCACAGTTGGCATTGGGGCCGAGCCAATCGTTAGTTTTTGCGATATTGAAGGAGGCTGGTCCGGTCAAGGTAATCTCAATACCGATCCCTATTTCATAGATCCGGGCTACTGGGATGACGGGGGCACACCGGGTGATGTCAGTGACGACCAATGGATTGAAGGTGACTATCACCTCATGTCCGACGCCGGGCGCCGGGATCTGAGCAGTCAGGTATGGGTCACTGATCAGATCACCAGCCCCTGCATTGATACCGGCGACCCAAGTTCTCCGGTTGGCCAAGAGCCTGTGCCAAACGGCGGCATTATCAATATGGGTGCCTACGGCGGCACCAGCCAGGCCAGCAAGTCACCGCAAGAGCCAAATGTCTTAGGCCCGGTGCGTTTTGGCGATCCCAACCTGAAGGCGGCGGTGGAAGGCAGACTCGGTATCGAAGATCCCAATGCAACAGACATGCTTAGCCTTACGGAGCTTGTTGCTACAAATCTCGGCATTAGCGATCTTACAGGCCTTGAGTATGCCACGAATTTGACCCATCTGGAGTTAGACAGCAATAAAATCAACGATATATATCCACTGTGGGGATTAAAGAATCTGGAGATGCTAAGTTTAATGTATAATCCCTTGGATAATGCTGCTTATTGTAGAGTTCTGTATCTGATTGCCTCTGATAATCCAGGCATATCCCTACATTACAGGCCAAATCCTAATCCACCCACGGGAGTATCAGCCTCGGATGGTATATACGCGGATAGAATAGAGATTGTTTGGGATGATCGCTGCAATGGCCCTAAGTATACGAGCTATTTCCGGGTCTACAGTTCTATCTCCAGCGACCCAGAAAAAGCCGTGCCTATTAGTGAATGGCAGACATCTACGAGTTTTGCTGATACAATGTCCCCACCTGTTTATGAGTATTACTATTGGGTCAAGGCAGCCGCGGATCAAACAGCTGTTGATGTCACGGACTACAGCGCACCCGATACAGGCTGGCGCAGGCACTAATCAGGGGTCTTCTTCATCCATAGATATGTTGCCCAGCAGCGAGATGACAACTTCGTGATGCGTGATTTGGTTGATAAGATATATCACAGGCCGACAGTATTGTGCGTCTTTCTATTTTGTTTTTAATCTTTCATTTAGTCTTTTATTCCGAGGTCATTTTTAGTGAGGATTGACTCAAATTTGTAGCCGGCTTTTGTGATATTTTCCTCTGCTCCTTGTTTGCGGTCAATCACGCAGACGATTTTTTCAACCTTAGCCCCAGCTTCGGCAATGACCTTGGCTGCTTCGAGGACCTGTCCGCCGGTGGTGGCGATGTCCTCAACTAAAAGAACTACGTCGCCCGATTTTAGGACACCTTCGATGAGTTTGCCGGTGCCATAACCTTTTTTGCTGTTGCGAACAATTATCCAGTTCTTGCCCGTTTGCATTGCCGTCGCTGCAGCAAGTGCCACGCCGCCCAGCTCCGCCCCGGCTATCAGAGTAACATCAGAACTTACTCGTTTGGCAAATTCTTCACCGAGGGCTTTGAGAATATCCGGGCATGTCTCGAACAGATATTTATCAAGATAATATTTGCTTTGCTTTCCACTACGAAGGATAAAGTCACCTTCAAGGTAAGCGGTTTCCCTGATGCGCTGTATCAATTTATCTTTGGTCATATTTTCTGCCTTCTATCGAAATGCAAAAATCAAAAAGTAAAAATCAAAATTGTGGAGTCCCTTAGGGACGACTTCCTTAATTTTGATATTTGCAGTTTGATATTTTAATTAGACGTTAAGTTCCACTTTTCTGTTAAGTTCCCTCTGATATTTCTTTCTAATGGGTGTCACGATGCTCCTGATAAATTCATCAACCTGCTGTGGTGCTCTTCCGATATAAGCTTTTGGGTTCAATACCTTTTCAAAATTAACTTTGGCAAAAGCAATGTCTGCCCTGAGTCGGCCAATTAAATCATTAGGTTTGCCGAACTGTTTTACCTGCGCAGCGGCGGCATGTGAATGCAGCCGAATCTTCTCATGCAACTCCTGTCTGTTACCACCGGCTTTCACCCCTGCCACCAAGATATTTTCCGTAGCCATAAATGGAAGCTCTGCAGCAATCCGTGTTTCGATTACCTTTGGATAGACAACCAGACCATCAGTGACGTTGATAAGAATCTCCAAAATTCCATCTACTGCCAGAAACGCCTCAGGGATAACAATTCTTCTATTGGCGGAGTCATCGAGCGTTCTTTCGAGCCACTGCTCTGATGCCGTCATTGCAGGACTGCCGGCAAGACTAAGAACAAATCTGCAAAGTCCCGTTGTCCTCTCACATCTCATTGGATTTCTTTTATAAGCCATTGACGATGACCCAACCTGCGATTTCTCAAAAGGCTCCTCAATCTCTTTTAGATTTGCTAAAAGCCTGATGTCATTGCACATCTTGTGAGCAGATTGTGCCACCGATGCAAGTGTGTTTATCACTAACGTATCAATCTTTCGCTGATACGTCTGGCCGGTGACGGCACAGATTTTCTTAAAGCCGAACGCCTCTGTAACCATCTTATCAAGCTGTTTTACTTTGCTGTGCTGGCCGTCAAAGAGAGCCAGGAAAGAAGCCTGCGTGCCGGTAGTGCCTTTTACGCCTCTAAAGGGCAGCGTTTCAAGCCGGTGCTCGATTTCCTGCAAATCCATCACAAACTCATAGCACCAAAGCGTCGCCCTTTTGCCAACAGTGGTCAATTGAGCCGGCTGATAGTGTGTGAAGCCAAGTGTTGGTAAATCGCGATGCCGCTGTGCAAACTTACCGAGAAGGTCAATCACCGCCGCAAGCTTGCCGGCAACGATTTGAAGCGCCTCACGCATAATTATCAAATCGGCATTGTCACCGATAAAACAGCTTGCTGCTCCAAGATGGATAATCGGTGCAGCTTTCGGTGCCGCTTTAGCGAAGGTGTGGATGTGAGCTACTACATCGTGCCGAAACTTCTTTTCGTATTCAGCCGCCTTTTGAAAATCAATATCGTCAAGATGCCTTGCCATCTGGTCTATCTGGCTCTGTTTTATGTTCAGGCCGAGTTTTTTCTCTGCCTTTGCCAATTCCAGCCAGAGCCTGCGCCATGTACTGAACTTTTTTTGTGCTCCGAAAAGCTCCGCCATTTCCCGCGATGCGTTCCTCTCGACGAGAGGACTTGTGTAGATGTCTTTTTTATCTTTGGTCATTTTTTTCTCTAAACCTTTTTAATTTTATCTAATACCGATTTTTTCTTGGCTTTGAGTTAATAGTTTTTCGATTTCTTCAATATCTTTTTCGCTAAGATTCCAATCTGAAGCAGGGGCGGTTTCAGCAATCTGCTCCGGCCTGCGCGCTCCAACGATGGCGGCTGTAACTTCGTCCCTGCGAAGAACCCAGCTAATAGCCAATTGCGCCAGAGTCCTTCCGTTACGCTCTGCGATTGGCTGAAGCTTGTCAACAAGCTGTAAAGTTGCGGTAAACTGTGGCTCCTGAAAATCAGGATTTCTTCTTCGGTGGTCGTCCAAGGGCAGAGCTGCAAGTCTTTCCTGGCTGAATTTACCTGTAAGTAAACCCCTCTGCATAGGACTATATGCCAAAACGCTGATGTTATTGCGGGCACAGTAATCTAAAAGCTGCTCTTCAGGCTCACGATGCAGCATACTATATGGCGGCTGAAGCGAGGAAACCTCAGCAATCTTCCGAGCACGTTCGATTTGCTCAACGTTAAAATTGCACACGCCGATGTATCGAACCTTACCTTCGTCTTTCAGTTTAGTCATTTCTTCCCATGCTTCTTCGACATCTTCATCCGGGTCAGGCCAGTGCATCTGGTATAGGTCGATTGTTTCCACGCCGAGTCTTTTCAGGCTTGCGTGACATTCTCCGCGGATGCTTTCTTTTTTAAGAAAGGGCACTTTTTCTTTTTTTTCGTTCCACAGCAAGCCGCATTTTGTCGCGATAATCGGCTTTTTCCTTATTTGCTTAAGGACCTTACCGACCAGCTCTTCCGAGTGTCCCAGGCCGTACGCAGGGGCGGTATCAATCCAGTTGATATCCAAGTCAAGTGCTTTGCGAATTGCCCCGAGCGCTTCATCGTCGTCCTGTGGCCCCCAGCCGAACTGCCAGGGTCCGCCCATCGCCCAGGTGCCCAGGCCGACCGTCGTCAGGTTCAAATCGGTGCTGCCTAATCGCCGCTTTTGCATTTTATTTCCTTTGCGATAGAAGATATATTCCACCGGCTTTTGTCTCAAACTGGGCAACAGTTTTTTCAGGGGAGCTGATTTTTACCAGATTATCATTGGAGGTTACTACCATCGGCACATCAGCTCGTACCATGCACGTATTGCCGAGTTTAGAACGTATTACACTTTTGGTGAGCTTACCATCTTTCCAAAAGATGTCAACCTCGAATCCGCCGCGAGCACGCAAACCTTTGACGTGGCCGCTCGGCCAGGTTTTGGGTAGTGCCGGCAGCAGGTGAATTTCGCCCGTGTGACTTTGTAACAGCATCTCGGCGATTGCGGTAGATCACTGATGCTATAGCAGTGTCAAGGTCAAGCTCTCGGCGGTAGTTCGTCGCGAATCCGGCGATATCGCGCCGAATCGACGGATCGGTTATATTTTGGCTGCTCTGGAATTGAAGATGTAAATCGCCGAGCGTCTGATAGCTGCTGCGTGTTCCTCTTCCCATAAATTCTTTTTGTATCAGGTTCTGAGCCTCCGTATATTTGCCTTCAAATTCTTATTTTATTAAATTTGAAGATTTATGAATAATTTAATTTTTGATATTGAATTTGGCAAGGCTTGTTCCCTGCCACAGGCGGACATAGAATTTGCTGAAAAGATTTTTCTACGATATGTAACCTTTCCTAAAGAAGTGTCCACTATCCTAATGGAAAGCCTTATAGAAGGCTTGTAAACGTGATAAAACCAGATTTTTTATTGAAAGGAGCTAAAAAATGAACACGACAGGATATAAAAAAATAGCGATTCTGGTTGTGCCGTTAGTGGCTATTCTGGCAGTGCTCGTTTTGTGCACACAATTGTCTGCTGCTCGCGGAACCGGTCGTTTCGGAATTGGAACCGGCGGCTGGGTGTATGATAGGCCTGGACCTGAGCGTGGTATACGTGCACCTCTTATGGAACGTGGTGCAGGTCCTAATAGCTCTGCCACAGGTATTATGCGGTTAGTACGCAGACTTGACCTGACGGATGAGCAGGTCGAACAGATCAAGGAAACCATCAAAACCAGCAGAGAAAAGATTCAGGCTGCACAGAAAGCAGTTGCTGAGGCGAGAAAAGCCTTGAATGAAACTGTGGCCAAAAGTGCCGATGAAGCAGCCATCCGTGACGCGGCGACAGCAGTGGGCAAAGCCCTTGGCGATGCAGCCGTGCTTAGAGCGAATACAAAGACCGCTGTTGAGAAAATCCTTACTGATGAGCAGCGCGCAAAGCTTGAAGAGCTTCGTGAAGAAATGAAAGAGCGACGCGACTTACGTGCCGGTGAGGTACAGAGGCCAGGCGCACGTGGAAGATTCCAGCAGCGGGGACTGCGCGAAGATGTTTGGCCAGGACCGCCCTATGGCAGAGGCCCGATGTTTTATGGTCCAGGTAGAGCCGGGCCGATGCGCAGAGGCTGGATGAGGGAACCATTCGACCAGGGCCAGGGTCGAGGACAACCTTGGGGATGGTAAATGTCCTACGGATTGATGATTGAGACCTGTAGCGACTGTTTTGATTATCGAGACAGTCGCTACAGAATTTATCCGCTTACGGCGGATTAATATTGATGAATCGAGCATGGCGATATATCTTGCATGTATGGCTTTTTCGACTTGTTTAGATTGGCCTGGGAGCTTCCAGGCAGAAAGATGTTATGCTGGATGCTCGATGCTGGATGCTCGATACTCAACGAGCATCGAGAATCGGGGATCGAGAATCGAGATGGATATCGAGGATGTCCGCCTGAGCCGCCGAGGTGACGGCGATGCATACAGTCGTCTTATTGAACGACATCAGGAGTACATAAGCCGAATTATGTGGCGCTTCAGCCGAGACCGTCGCCTTCATGAAGAGCTTGTTCAGGATGTATTTGTCGAAGCGTACCTGAGTTTGGCAACTTATCGGGAAAAAGCGCCGTTTGCTCACTGGCTTGCTCGGATTGCTACTCGTGTTGGTTATGCTTACCTGAAACAGAGTGCTCGACATCGTGCGAAAGAAAGCTTTACACTGAAGGAGTGGGACCGGTTACTCGATGATTCTTCACATCAGACGGAGCCGAGCCAGGCGGCTGAATTTTTATACCGACTGTTAGAGCAACTGCCGCCTCGTGATAGGCTCGTTCTGACGCTCCGTTTTCTGGAGGACTGCGATGTAGCCGAAACCGCCCGTCGAACCGGCTGGAGCGAAGCTATGGTTAAGGTTCAGACATGGCGGGCAAGAAAAAAATTGCAAAAGCTTTTTGAGAAGGCGGGAAAGGAAATCACATGAAAAATCTGGAGAACCAACTAAAAATTCTGGCAGCTAAGGCCCGTGGTGAAATACCTCCTCGTGTTGATGTTGCCGATAGGGTCATTGCAATCCTTACCGCTGAAAAGTATCAGCGCCAGAGTGTCCCCGAAAGGCCTCTAATGTGGATGGCGGCTTTCTCCTCGGTTGCCGCTGTTGTTGCTGTATTGTTTGCAATTGTTTTTTATGATCAATGGACCGATCCTTTAATTGAAATATCACAAGCGATTTCATGGGTGACGCAATGAGCCAAATAGAAGCAAACGATAATACGATTATAGAATGTGTGCAAAAGGCGCATCGCTGGCGTATGGCGTTTTTTGGCTTGGTTATCCTGCTGGCGGGTATAGTCATCGGAGCCACATCGGTGATAGTTCTGCTGAAGCCCAAACCGGTAGGCCCACCGGCAGGCCCGGAATTTGTCAGCGAGACGATGATACGCGGCCTTCGGCGTCAATTAGGGTTATCTCCTGAGCAGATTGAAAAGGTTGAGTCCATTTTGCAAAAGCACATGCAGAAGCTCCATGAGATACGTATGAATGCAAGGCCTCAGATTGCTGAGCAATTGCGGCTTATGAACGAAGAAATCTCCTCTGTGCTTACAGAACAGCAAAGACAAATTTGGCAGGAAAGACTGTTGCCTCTCCAGCGACAGCTCCGACAACGCGGCCCACGACGCGGCAACGGATTGGAAGGGCCACCATTTCGCCGAAGTCAAAGAAGAAACGAACCTCTAAGTCGGTAACAGATGGTTTTATAAAGAGGAAAGAAGATCTAACTATCGAACCATAGCTTGGCCGGAATCGGGAACAAGAACCTGGCCGGTTATGGTACGTGCTCTGTCAGAGCATAAAAAGACCACTGAATCGGCGACATCCTGTCCCTTTATCTCACGCTTAAGTGCAGTTTTATTTACATAGAAGGGAATAACCTCCTCCGGTTTTATACCATACTTTTTAGCGCTGACCTTTATATATTCGGGATTCCAGATTTTTGAGCCTTCAAAAACGTTGCCTGGGGCGATGCTATTGACCCGAATACCGTATTCGCCTAATTCCAGCGCCCAGCCGCGAGCCATGTGTATTTCGCCGGCCTTTGTCGCATTATAGGCAGTGTTGTTTTTGCTGGCATCCAGACCGGATTTTGAGCTGAGGTTTATGATGCAGCCGGCCATTCTCTGAGCTATCATAATCTTAGCAGCCTCTCTTGCGCAAAGAAGGTATCCGGTCAAATTTACCTCCAGTGCGAAACGCCATTTATCGACGGGTGTTTCAACCAGTGGATACGCCGGCGCCACGCCGGCGGCATTGACTAAAATATCAAGCCCACCCCAATTCTCAAGAACAGCCTGAAATGAGTTTACAACGTCACGTTCATTAGTAAGGTCACATCTAACGACCATTGTTTGGCAATTTGGAACCTGCTCAGCGGTTTCTTTTACTGCTTTTTCATCAATATCCAAAAGCGCAACAGATGCGCCTGCTTTTGCCAGGCCGACAGCAATACTTCTGCCCAAGCCGCTGCCGGCGCCGGTTACGGCAGCAATTCGGCCATACAATTCGCCTGCCGCCTGCCCGCCTGCTACTTTCATGCGAAACGCTTCCGATTCCCACTGATTGATAAAGTCGCGCTGCCTTTTGGTAAGAGTTAAAATCCCGCCCATCCGAGCCGCATTTGTGCGGATGAACATTGAATATACAGTGATGTCCCTGACTGTGGTCGCCATTTTCTTGTTGCTGGCTACAAAAAGGCCCACATCCTTGACTAAAAACGCCACGGAATGTTTCTCGCCTTTATCAATCTGGGATTTCAATCGGATGGCGATTTTCTCTGGTTCACATTTATCCACCCACATCGCAGGCCCATTGGCATATACCAATTCGTCCGGCGTCAAGACACCTGAAAGCAGTTTCTTAGCATCCCTTTGCTGTAAAAATGCTGCAATAGCATCGTCATTGAAATAACTTATCGCGGCGTACCGGCCCGTCGCCTCGAAAAAAGCCTTGCGAATACATAGCTTAGCATTATTGATCTCGTTCCCCTGCCTGCGCAGGGGCAAGCCTGTCCCCGCGAAAGCGGGGGTCCTTCGTCTTTCGTCCCTCGTCTTAGGGTGCTTGAGCTTACTATCACAGCGTTTTATTACATGACGGACTAAGCGTAAGGCAGTATTGGCGTTACCGGCTGAAATCAAAAGTCCATGTTTTTCCATGAAAAGAATCGCTGGCTTTTTGCGAAATCGCTTTTGATAATCGTCAACTAACTTAGCTATACTTTTCGCAAGCGTAAAGCCAGGGTCGGTATAAGGCACCCAAAGTAATGGTAAGTAATTTCCGATTTTCAATTTTCCGCCGTTAGGTGTCCTGCGGAGATTTTCGATTTTTTTAAAGAGCTTTTCCAGCTCGGTCTTTCCATTTTTGGCATTTGCAAAGGCTCCTGCTGTGCTGGGATGCAAATGAATTACGCACTTATCAAGAAAAGCGTGAAGATGTGCTTCCACCGATGGACGGGCGTCTTCGGTGACGTCATCGTCACAGGCAAGCAGTAGGCGATTTACGACCTCAGGCTCTCTCTTATGGACATCGAGCTTAGCCAGAGATTGGTCTTTTATGATTGCCAGGATCGGCTCCAGCCGCATCCTCCGCCAGCCTCTATTTTTATCCATATCTTTTAGGGCTGTGCCGCTGGCCTTGATGTACATGAATTTACCATTCTCGGTTTTGACCGAGGTGTTACCGCCTCCACCTTGTACGAGCGTGCTGTCTCTGCCGACCGCATTTGATATTCTAATAAGTTCTAATAATGCCTTATCCATTTTCTAAGAATACTCCCTGTAATAAGTTCAAAATGCAAATATCAAAAATCAAAATTGTGGAATCCAGCACTTAAAAGTTTTAAGTGCTGGATGACTCCTTAATTTTGAATTTCACATTTTTATTTTTGATTTATCATTTTATCTTGGTGTGGCATCGGGCAAACCGCCATCCACGGGAATTGTGGCGCCGGTAGTCGGCGTTTGATGCGTCGCAAAAAACAGCACAGCATTGGCAACGTGCCGTCCTGTTATCTTTGCTTTCAATAGATTTCTGCTTTGATAATACTCTTGCAATCCTTTTTCATCCAGCCCACGTGCCCGCATTCGGTCGGGACCTATTTGCTCCCACAAGCCGGACTTGTATTTACCTTCGGAAAACACGCCGTCCGGCGCCACCATATTAACGCGGACGCCGTATTGCGCCAATTCTATACTGGCGATTCGACCAAGTTGGTGGCAGGCGGCTTTGGTAGCGCTGTAAGCTCCGAAACCGGCACCAGGTGCGGGGACATTCTTGGTAGAAATAATTATAATGTCGCCGCCGGTTCCCTGAGCGATAAAAATCCGTGCTGCTTCTGCCAGTGTCGATAGAGCACCTTCCACATTTACCTTTTCGAGCTTGCGGAAGGCATCGAGGTCGATATCCTTCAAGAATGAGACCAAAGGGATTCCCGCACCGACAACCACAATATCAATGCCGCCCCAGGCTTGAATAACACTTTCAAAACCACGTGTGACAGACTCTTTATCGGTGACATCGATAGCAACACCTATCACTCTGTCACCACCGATCTGTTTCAAGTCGGCTATAAAATCATCGAGTTTCTTACCCGGCAGGTCCGTAGCTGCCAGATGACAGCCGGCCTCTAATAGTCCCCGGCAAATCCCGTAACCTATTGCCCCGGCAGCACCTGTCACGAGAGCAATTTTATTGAATAATTGATTAGCCCCCGCACCTGTGGCGGGGGTTGCCTGTTCAACATAAAGCACTCCGAAATCACGAACGCGCATAATCTCAGGTTTTGCATTGTGTTGGGCCGAGTAATTAGAAATAGCGTCACTAAATTGCTCACGCAGCTTTTCTGGATCGGCGCCTTCATCCGGAGCATCTAAAAACAAAGGTGGTTTTTCACTTTTGAGCGAAGATTGTAGCCCACCGATTGAGTCTTTATCGGCTGAAAATTTCAAAATAACTGGCTTGAACGGCATATCATCGTTACCTGTCGACTCTGCCAGAAGTCCACGGACAATCGGTATTATCTGAACTAATCGCCTCACATGTCCCTCAATTATTGATCTTTATTACTAACCTGTTTGTTTTTAAGGGTCTCGTACAGCTCATAGGCCTCTTTCGGCTTGGCATCTTCGTGAACAATCTTGTATATGGCCTGCATCATAGCTTTGGGTGCGTCACTCTGAAAGATATTGCGGCCCATATCCACGCCCGATGCGCCTTCCTGGACGGCTTTATAAGCCATAGTCAGTGCATCAAGCTCGGCGATTTTTTTGCCGCCAGCCATCACAATCGGAACCGGACACGAAGCTGTGACCGTTTCAAAACCTTCCTCGACGTAGTAGGTCTTGACAAAGTGTGCACCAAGCTCGGCGCAAATCCTACAAGCCAGGCGAAAATATCTGGCATCACGGACCATATCTTTGCCAACAGCCGTCACCGCCATTGTGGGAATGCCGTAGCGCAGCCCCATATCTATCAGCCGAGTCATATTATGTATCGAGCGGGTCTCGTACTCGCCGCCGATAAATACCTGTAATGTCACTGCTGCTACGTTCATGCGAATTGCATCTTCAATGTCAACGGCCAACTCTTCATTTGACAACTCTTTTAGGATGCTCGGACCGCCGCTGCAGCGCATCACGATTGGCTTATTCAGTGTAGGCGGCACGGAGGTTCGCAGAATCCCCCGTGTCAGCATTATGGCATCGGCGTAATACATCAGCGGTACTATTGTCAGGTCGATTCGCTCAAGGCCTGTAGTAGGGCCTTGAAAATAGCCGTGGTCAATCGCAAACATCACCGTTCTGCCGGTTTTGGGATTAAATATTCGTGACAGCCGATTCTTCATCCCCCAATCGAGGGCGTTTGCTCCTTTGAGGAAAAAGCTCTCGGCCTTCATTGGGACATCTTCATAAAACTTCTTTTCTTGTTTTGCAACATCAACCTCTGGCATGATTTGTTCCTTTCGTTATTTACTTTTAATCGTCGCCGTGCCGGCGACGGCTAAACTAACTCTGATTTAATGTTCTTTTTTATCTTTCAGGAATATCCAAGCTGTGCCGAAGATGAAGTAAATTAGTGTCGGCACAATCAATATCCGTTTGAAAGAGCCCAATGCCTCGGTATATCCCGGACCTCCGCAAGTATATACCCGAATCGACAAAATAAGACAAGCCAGTAAAGACGCCAGAGCCACAATTCCACAAATCCACATAACAGAGTCTTTTGAAGATACTTGAGGTCCAGCAGGTCTAAATTGTTCTGTCTGGGCACTCGATTTTAAGCTTTGGTTCAGTTCATCTGTCTGGTCGTCAAACTTCTCACGAGCACCAGCTATTGAAGCGAAAATTATATAAAGTACCGAGGTTAACAGCCAAACCGGCACAAACAGAAAGAACAAATGCAGGGTTCCTGTCCTTTGAAGGGTGATAGCTGCTGCGATGGCGATACCCCAGCTTAATAGTGCGGGCCAGCTAACAAGCAGCTTCTTACGCCAAGCCCAGAATTGAGTTAAGCCAATCTTGGGGAAAATCCAGTGCTCGACAAAAACAATCGCTCCGACCGGCATCAGCAGCAATCCATAGTAGCCGACGAAATCCAGCAGTTTTGTGAATACGAATGGAGAACAGGCGATCGCTGTCGTTGCTGCGCCGGCTACTAATGTCACTAACCATCTCGGCCAGCCGGGCGTCACCGCCTGAAAGGCAAGTCCCGCACGGTACAAGGTCGGATTTGAGGTTGTCCATCCGGCGATGATGACGGCAATTATTCCGGATATACCAAGAGCCTGCCAGGCCACACCGCCGGCATCGAGCATGGTCAGACTTTTGTCTAACATAAGAGCCGCTCCGGCGCCCATAATGCCGGCACAAATCCAGGCCAAGTAATGGCCGAGGAACATGCCGAAAGATGAATATAAGCCGTATGACGCTCTCCTTGCGTAGCGTAAAAGAGCCATATCCGACAGGCCGCCGTGCATTGCGAGGTTACATATCCATGCAAAAGCCGCCACGTGCCAGAAGCTGATTTGGGGATTGCCCTCGGGAGCGACACCCGTCCAGATTGATTTATTCGCCAGTGTCCAGAAATCATGTAAGCTGCCGATTTGACCGCCCAGCCCCTTTGCCGCTATATTGGGCAGCATAGTTATCGCCCCAGCGATGAACATCAAAAACATCCACGGCGAGCAAACTTCCGCAAATTGTGCCAGCTTTTTGAAGCCGAGAATTGCTAAAGTAACTACGACTGCACCGACGCCGATAACAACCAAAACAAATCTTATATCCGTTGGAAACCATCCGGTTTGTTCCTCGATGCCGAACGGAATGCGTACCGCTGAGGCTGAAACTGTTATCATACACCCTGCTAATATACAAAAAAGTACGGCGTTTAAAATATTATAAATAGTTGTAGTGACCGGCCCGGCAATTTTGCGAAGATACCAGTAGAGAGTCAGCCGGGTCTGAACAGCAATCGGAGCGCAGACAAATGTCCAGGTCAGCACAGCCATTAGATTGCCAAGAAGCAGGCCGACAAAAATATCAAAAGCGCTTGCGCCCCAGGTGACAAACAACGCACCGATAACGAACTCAGTTCCGGCAACGTGCTCACCTGCAAAAACGCCGGCAAAATGTTTGCCCGGCTGGAGCTTGTCCTGCGAAACCGGCTCCCGCTCAAATTCGTAAAGAATATCCAATCCTTTTATAACCCCGTCTTTACTTCCGCTGGCCATCTGTCTTTCTTTCAAACTCGTTTACTTGTCACCTTAGCTTCGTAATCCCTTACTTCTTTTAGCCAATCAGATTCGGCTGGAACATTCTGCTTTATGCAGTAATAATCCCATACCGCACCGAAGGGCAGGGTCTTGCTCTCTTCGAACATTGCCAGCCGCGATGTTAAGTCGCCGGCTGCTTCCATTTGTCTGAGTTTTGCTATCGGTTCCAAAAGAGCGATAAGCAGGGCTCTTATCATACATCGTGTCCCTATCACCCATGCTGCAACACGGTTAATGCTGGCATCAAAAAAGTCAAGGCTGATGTGCACTCGCTTCAGGTAATCGCCCCGCACTATCTCTTCTGCGATGGCTCGCAGCTCGTCCGATAGTATCACTACATGGTCACTGTCCCAGCGAACGCCTCTACTAACATGGAGCAGAATCTCATCAAGAAAAGTCAATACCGATGATATCTTGTCGGAAATAACTTCGGTTGGATGGAAATGCCCTGCATCAAGACAGAGTAAAATATTGTTCTGTACTGCGTAGCCCAAATAAAATTCATGTGAGCCGACTACGTAGCTTTCCGAGCCGATGCCGAAGAGTTTGCTTTCCACCGAATCCAGAAGGTATTTACGATTAATTTTTTCGGCAAATATTTCATCTAACGATTTTTTTAAGCGTTCTCGCGGCCCATTGCGGTCCACGGGGATATCCTTGTAGCCATCGGGAATCCAAACGTTTGTCACGCATGGCGTCCCCAGTTTCTTACCCATCGCTTCTCCGATTTTTCGACAGGCTATTCCGTGCTCAATCCAGAACTTGCGTATGCCTTTATCGGTACTTGCCAGTGTGAAGCCGTTCGCAGCTTTGGGATGCGAGAAAAACGTCGGATTAAAATCCATTCCTATACCTTTTGCTTTGGCCCAGTCTATCCAGGTTGAAAAATGTTCGGGCCGCAGCTCATTACGCTCTACTTTTCCCTTCGTTTCCGCATATATCGCATGTAGATTCAGCCGATGTTTGCCTGGTATTAAACTCATTGCCTTTTCAATGTCCTGTCGTAGCTCGTCAGGTGTCCGGGCTTTTCCCGGGTATCCACCTGTAGCCATTATGCCGCCGTTGCTTAACCCGGTGCTGCTTTCAAATCCACCGACATCGTCACCTTGCCAGCAATGTATTGATATAGCGATTTTATTCAGCTTTTCTATCGCTTGTTCTGTATCGACATCAAGTTCAGCATAACATTGCCTCGCTGCCTCGTATGCCTTGTTAATGTTTTTCGAGTTATTCATCTAATTCGTTCTCCCAAAATACGAAATTCGAATATCGAAATCCGAAACAATTTCAAAATTCAAATTTTCAAAACGTTATGTTTTGAATTTTTTATTTTGGTTATTTGCATTTGTTTCGTGCTTAGGATTTCGAATTTCGGATTTAGTTTCATGTTTTCTGTATTTTTCCAACAGTTTTTGTTCGGCCTGTTTCGTCCACAGTCCGTCTTGCAGGTTCTGTGCAACTTCAGGCATTCGTTCAGCAAGCTCTTCCAACGGCAGCAGACCCAGGCCGTGGCATGCCGGATAGACCATGATTTTACCCGCTATTGCGCGGTTTTCAACTGCTCGAATGCCGTCGGCTGCGCCGTCCAGGCCGCTGACAGCCGCCACGCTGACGTTGGTATCCAGCCTGCCGGATTGCACTTTCTCCAACATGCGTTTCATATCATCTAAAGTCGAGCCGCTGGTCCCAATGAAAAAAACTTGCTTTTCTATGTATGCGTCCAGATTAATCTTTGCGGTGACAGTTGCTGGTATGCCGGCAAAGATATTTATTATCCCTCGTTTCGCTGCGCTGTGCACCGAAGCAGCAACCAGTTCCGGTATTGGTGCCATAAGTACAGTGTAATCGAAAGCCTTATCAATCTGCTCTTTGCTGGGATTGTATGGCTGGTAACGAACGCTGTTTTTTTCAGCTAACGGAGCAGCGATTTTTGTCAGGATAGCTAATCTGTTATCATCCACATCGCCGGCGAAGACGCTGATGTCTTCGACACCCTGGCAGATATTTCTTATCACGTGCATCAAACCCATCGGCCCGGCGGCCCCGACAACATTAATCTTGTCACCACGTCGAATCTCGCCAGCCTCTGGGATTGTCTCCATAGACTCGCAAGGGTCGTAGCCGGTTGTACCTATTATGCGAATGCCGCCGTAGTGAACTCGGCCTACCGTAGTTTCAATGTCCCTGCCGAATTTTCCGCCGCATTGTACGATATTCAATAGGCCTTGCGGAGCAATCTTTGAAAATAACTTTTCGATTGTTTCAGCATCTGAGCCGAAATAAATTACGTCGTCGTATTCTCGATTCTCGTCGAGCAGCATCGTTATCTTTTTTGGCCTGCCATAACGATTAAACAATTTCTCAAGTAAATCTTTCGGCACCTCTACATCAGCAACTACAAGCGTTTGTCCATCTTCTTTTATATTTCGGCGTTCTTTTGAGGCATAAGCATCTTCGACGCACGCCCACGGCTCCGTCAAGGCTATCGCTGAAGCGGATAGCTCCATCGAAGCCGGTATCAGCAGTGATTTACCCTCTGGTGAGGTAATCACTCGCTCGTCCATCAATACATATTCCTGCAGCGCACCTTCAAAATTGTATCCGAAAGCTGCATTAGAACCGGCGGTACGTAACCAACGATAATCCGTCTGAACAAGGTAACGCTCGCCGGGCTTAAAATTCCCAACGTCAGGCCCAACCGCTTCAATTATTACTACAGTCTCGTGCCCTGGTATGGCTGGCATATCTCCAGGGACATAGCTTGGTATTTCTTTAAGAATTTGAGGGGCGATGCCGGATACTATCTCACTTTTGCGAGCGTGGGCGGAAAATTGCTTGAGCAATTTGAGGTCGGAAAAACAAAGTCCAACCACCTCAATCCGACAAAGAATCTGATGTGGTCCTGGTTTGAAAACTTCTTTTGTTTTATTTAGAACCAGCTTGTCCAGCCCAATCAATTGCACAGCATATTGAGTTTTAGGTAAATCCACCTTTGATCTCATTATCCCGTCATTGCGAGCACAGCGAAGCAATCTAAAACAAAAAGAATGAGATTGCCACGGCCTTTCAGGCCTCGCAACGACAATTACTATAAGTTGGCAACCTTTTCTAATATCTCTTCGGGTTTGTTCTTCTTGCTTAAACCTGCAAGTTTATCTTCCTGCTTCGGCTCAAGCACACTTCCAAGCTCCTGGAAGAACTTGTTTTTTTCCTCAACACCTGTGAAACTTTCTTTGGCCCACTTGCTGGTATATCCTAAGCCGCATTTTTGTTGCAGTACCGAATGAGCATAAACGATATGCGCTCCTTTCAAAAAGGCCGGCACTAATGATGCAAGCTCTTCGCTGGCGAAATCATCAACAAATTTCTGGCCTGGGCTGTTCATCTCTGTTCCTACGACCAGAGGTAAATGCAGCTTTTCAGCTAATTCCACAACCTGATAAAGGTTCTTTAGTTTCACATCAGGAGAGCCTGGTGTGTAATTACGGTCTGGAATAATGTTAAGGGCTGCTGCACCGGTGCTCATTGCAATTTGCAAAAGCTCTTCAATAGCCTTTTCGCCGTCACTTGTTCCGTCCAGCCAGGTCATGGTAGGTATGGCACCGGCAGCCAAGATAAACCGGTTCATGTCAGCCATAGTGGGAAATGAGCCTTTGTCGGGCTGCATATAACCGACACCACCTCTTTTCATAGTTTTGGCTCTGATAGTGTTGAGCAGGTCTCTTCCTTCGGGAAGACCCAGAGATTCGGCATTTGTGCCTAATTTCTCTGACCAAAAATCAGCCAGCGATTCCTTCTGACTAAAGATTTCCTGAGCCTTGCGGGCGTATGCAAGACAAATATGTCTCTCGGTAGGATTATTAGACGGTGTCAGGAGCAGAACATCCTGCTGGTAATCCAGAGACAGCGGCTTCAGATATTTATTGACCCGGACGATTAAATCGCGATTTCTCTGCTGAGCGGTTTCTTTCAGGCCAAGTAAAAACTTTCTCTGGTCTTTCGGGACATTCGAGCTTGGAAAACCCACGCCCATGTGGTATGAGATGCCCGGTTCGCCGGGTGAATTGATTACTTTGTCTGCAAATTTCGGTACGAAAACGCGTGTCTCCATGCCGCCAGAACCTTTCAAACCCAGCATTTTAGCTGCATCAAGGAACTCCTCAACAGCGTCGAGCACATCGAAATCCACTATCTGGGCAACGGCAAGCCCCGCTTTGCGAGCCAGCCAAGCAAATTTGCTCGGCGAGTAGCCGTAGGTATTGTAAGAGAAAAAGGTGTGACAGTGCATGTTGACGGTTTTACCGACCTCGGGCAGAGTAATTTCGCCTGCTGCCACTTTTTCACATAGTGACATTAACGCTTGTTTTCTTT
>Ga0315532_1000630_pt1 | contig 27968 bp, 25 predicted proteins | sample SalMarWE160370MG_FD_203082 | JGI IMG/M metagenome (GOLD analysis project Ga0315532, IMG submission 203082) | Salt marsh sediment microbial communities from the Plum Island Ecosystem LTER, Massachusetts, United States - Salt Marsh Sediment WE1603-70 ...
GGCGGTTTTGCCTAGAGCACAAAGGGCTGTTCCCTCTAAAAGTTCCGCCAGATTTTCAAGCTCTTCGACATCGCCGACTTGGCCCTGGCCTTTAGTTATACGGTTGAGAATATACATCATCTGTGCCAAGCCCTCCCGGCAGGTAGTGCATTTACCGCAGGACTCCTTCTGGAGAAAGTCGGTAAAGTACTTCGCGACGTTGACCATGCAGGTATCCTCGTCCATTACTATCATTCCACCGGAGCCCATCATGGAGCCAAGTTTGGTCAGCTCATCAAAGTCCACGCGCGCATCAAGGTGCTCAGCAGGTATGCAACCACCGGACGGGCCTCCGGTCTGCACTGCCTTAAAGCGTTTGCCATTTGGCACACCACCACCAACCTCATCAATAATACGTCTCAGTGTTATACCCATAGGAACCTCGACAAGGCCGGTATTTCTAATCTTTCCGACCAGGCTGAACACCTTGGTTCCTTTGGACTTTTCCGTTCCGATACCGGCAAACCATTTGCCGCCTCGGTTTATGATATGGGGAACATTAGCCCACGTTTCTACATTGTTCAGGTTGGTAGGTTTTTCCCAAAGTCCGCTTTCCACAGTATGGACATATTTAGCCCTGGGTTCACCGGGACGGCCTTCCAGCGATGCCATTAGCGCGGTTGACTCGCCGCAGACAAACGCCCCGCCGCCGCGATTTATCCGTATATCAAAAGAAAAAGAACTACCCAGAATATTTTCACCGAGAAGCCCCAGCTGCTTGGCTTGTTCAATCGCCTCTCGTAGACGTTCCACCGAAAGCGGATATTCATTTCGCACGTAGATATATCCCTGCTCCGAGCCGATTGCATAAGCTCCAATGAGCATACCTTCGATAACAGAGTGGGGATTTCCTTCCATTATCGCACGGTCCATAAAAGCACCGGGGTCTCCCTCATCGCCGTTGCAGATTACATACTTAGGCTGGCCTTTCGCCTCTCGGCAGGAGCGCCACTTCCGCGCTGTTGGAAAGCCACCACCGCCACGACCACGCAGGCCGGCTATTTCCACCTCCGAGATAACCTCTTCCGGCGTCATTGATGAAAGAACCTTTGCAAGAGCACTGTACCCTCCTTGCGCTATGAATTCTGTGATTTTCGTCGGGTCAATCAAGCCATTGTAAGCTAAAGCAATTCGCTGCTGGTCCTTGTAAAAAGGAATTTTATCCACGGTATCTGCCTTCCGGCCTGTAGCTGGAACCTCATAAAGAAGGCGTTCGACCAATCTTCCGCTCAATATTGTTTCTCGAAAAATTTCAGCTACATCTGGCTCTTCAACCCGCTTGTAGAAAATATCGCCCGGTTGAACGATAACGACCGGTCCACACTCGCATAGTCCATGGCAGCCGACGGCTCTTGCGTGGACTTCCACATCCGCATCGGTCTCTTTGACGGCCTCACAGAAAAGCTCGTATATCTTGTCAGAGCCTTTCGCTGCGCAGCCCGGACCAGTGCAGACATTTATGGACTTTGCAGAGGTAACACGCTCATTTAGGAGTTCCTCTCGCATACGTTCGAGATCCATAAAGCTGCTAAGACGCTTTTGGACAAGTAACGTCATGTTTGAATCTCCTTCTCAGCAGTTTTTTTATCTTTAGCAAGTCCGTAAAGAACTTCGATAGCCGACGCTGCAGTGACACCTCCGTAGTATTTGCCGTCCACCACCATCACCGGCGCTACTGCGCAAGCTCCTATACAATTAACAGCTTGGAATGTAAACAGACGGTCACGAGTTGTGCCGCCCGGCTCGACCCGGAATTCTTTGCAGATGGCCTCAGAGATGGCCCCTGCACCTTTGAGGAAACAGACCGTACCCATACACAGCGTCACATCGTGAGCACCTTTCGGCGCGAGTCGAAACGACGCATAAAATGTCACTACAGCATACAGACGACTTAGCGGCACCTCAAGCCGCTTGGCTAAAGAGCGCAGATGGTCCGGCGAAAGATAGCCACATTCAGACTGCAGGTCCTGCATCATGGGTATGAGCATCCCAGCATCCCCATCGTAGTGGCTGACTATCTGCTCTATCAGTTTATCCTCATCTGCCATAAAACTAAATTAAATATCAAAAATAAAAAATCAAAATTGTGGAATCGCCCCTTAGGGGCGATGACTTCCTTAACTTTGCATTTTGCATTTTAATTTTTAATTTTCTTCTAAACTGTCTCAATAGTCACTTCCTTACCTCTATCGCGAAGCTCATCGGCAATTTCCCGCACTATAGCCAGCTTCATGCCCAGTTGTCGAGGCAGGTCTGGATTTTGATGGGCAGGATTGACGCTCAAGCCCACAATGAAATGAATATGATCAACATCCAAACACATGCGGACTAATGCAGAGGCACCATCTGTATTGAACTTTACTTTTTCCTTGTCGGCACCGCCATGGAGCAAATCATTGGCTCTGGTAAGAGTAAGAATTCCCTCAGTCGTCAGATCAATACCCTCCATTCTGGCTAATGGAGGAACATCCGGTTTTATCGTAGCAAGGTCAACTTCCAGTGAGTTACCGCATAAATAACGTGCAACAATTTTTGCAGTAGTTCCTCCACAAACAGCTAAAAGACCAGGATGTTGCTTGAACCTGGTAACTACTGCCTCGTCGGTGCTTACATCTTTTGGCGGCCCCGTCAAAATGGTGGCCAAGAGCTTGTGCCGGGCTTTTATAACTGCTATGCTGACATCATCTCCCGGTTCATTACAATATAAGTCCTCAACAGCCTGACCCAGCTTTTCGGCAAGCTCCTGTGCAGACAGGTCCGGATGACTGTGTTCTTCGAGAAACCGTGCTATTTTATCCAAGCCCCATCCAAGAGGGTAGCGCCCTCCTATTCCGGCATTTACTACACCATCTGAGACAAAGATAACCCAGTCCCCCAATTTTAGTTGTAATTCTGATTCGCGAATTGTTTTTCCCTCGACCTGCCGCTCCTCGAAGGGCACGGGTATGGATTTTCGCTGCCGTAAAAGGATAACCGGCGGTGTGTCAAACTCCACTACTCGCGTCCGTCCATCGCGGAAAAACTGTCCAATCGCAAATGTACTATATGCAAGCTTTCGGACGTCACATACCGGCAGCGTCTTACCTAACGTCTCTACAACTTCGCTTAGCGGCAGTTTGTTCTCCATCATGTGCATAACAATCCGTGTAGTCAGGATAGACAGAATATTGGCCTTGACTCCGCTTCCCAGCCCATCAGAAAGGGCAAGCGTAACATAATCGGCGTGACGGGCAACAGCCACATTATCGCCGCAAAGCTCTTCGCCATGTTTCTGGAGCTGTTTTGTACCCCACTCGTAAAATAACCTCATTACTATCCTTCTTCCTGATAGAGGGATATAAGTTTCATGAGAAGCACTTTGGTCTCCGCTGTTGTTTCACCCAGAAGTCTTGCTATTTCCTGTGCCGTCTGCATCTGTCGCGAAATCACCTCCTGCGCACGTTTGAGGGTCTGCGCCTTCAGATCAAGAAAATCTTTTCTGGCTTTTTCCTCTTCCGAGATGTCAATGAAGATACCGCAGTAAAGGTCCTCGCCCTCAATAGGGAAAATGCCCACGCGGAAACTGACCTCATGCTCAGGGATACTTTCTTTGACCAATAGCCTTCCACCCGCGGCGATGGCACGTTCAAAGCAGTCTGAGTGGACAAATTCATTAGCCGGTTGGCCCATAAGTTTGTCGTCGGTACAGCGAAACATCGTGCGAAAAGCCGGATTAACAAAACGTATGCGCGTTTCTTTATCCACCAGGAGAACTCCATTTGGAGTATGCTGCAATATGGCGCTAGTGTGCGCTCCGCCAGTGGCGGGTTTTGGAAGTTCCATCCTAAATTCTCCTTTAGCCGGGAACCTCAGGCGTTTCTTCCTTTAGAAGTTCCATGATTTTTTTTTGGAATACTTCTGTGCCCTCCTCTACATTAGGGCTGGTTAAAATCTCATCGTTGAGCTTCCAGTTTATTCCCTCACCGCATCGCTCCATACAAAAAGAACCTTTTAACTCAACTTTATCCCCAAGATTCTCTTTGATCAGAAAATCATGGAAGCTGTTTATTAAATCGCGTGCGCCCTTGATATGGCACGAGCTGCCGACACATACAGTCACAGTAATCATCTTAATGTTCTCTTACTTGCCCCGCACCAATTGTCCGGGTTATAAAGGCTCAACCTTATTTTAGGTTTGGTTCATTTATTCGGCTTCAATTGGTGCGGGGGAGCCTTCTTTCTTTTTTTTGCTTGCTCAGATGATGCTACCAGCTCCTTGGCGGCTCGCTTTCGCCTGTCAGCCGCTAGGTCTTTTTCATCGACTAAAACAAGCGCCTTAGTAGGACAAGCTTCAATACAAGCCGGTTCTTCACCCATTTTTGCTCGCTCAATGCAAAGGTCACACTTGAGCATAACCTTGCCGTCACCGGAAGCATAGATAACGCCAAAGGGACAAACCATAAGGCAGAACTTACAGCCGATACACTTTTCCTGATCAATCAATACCGGCTCATCAGCGTGACTTCGATGTATCGCCGCTGTCGGACAGACTGCAATACATGGTGCATCCTCGCAATGCCTGCACTGCATGGGTACTGAGTTTTCACCCACCGCCTCTACCGTCACTCTCTTCCGGGGTTTTGACGCTTCCGTTATTGCTTTTTCAATAACCTTTGACTCAGAATGTGCCACCGCACATGCTATCTCACAACTTTTGCATGCTAAACATTTCTCGACTATCACCATTATGGCTTTACCCATATTATTCTCCTTAGGCGGAGTCTTTCGTCGCTATGCCCACTGAAATCAAATCTATTAGAGCACCCTTCACCTCTCTTAATTGCTGCATAAATTCTCCATCGGCTTTAATCACCGGAGCACGTTTTAGGTCTGCTTGCTGCACAAATCGGCTATATGAAACAGTTCCCAGCAAGGTAATATTTTTCAGTTGAGATTTTATTATCTCGATTTCTGTTGTGTCAGAAATTTTATTGCCGATTGCTGCAACGTTTTTGATTCCTAAATCTACAGCCATTTTTGCCATATTATTAGCTGTCTCTATACTTCTGCCGCCTGGTTCAACTACTACCACTAGCGCATCTATACCCTGAACGCTTGCCCTGCCTAAAAATTCAACGCCAGCAGCCAAATCAATTAAAACCAGCTCCTGCCGTTGTAGTATAGTATATGTAAGCAATGCTTTCAAAAACGCTCCCTCCGGACATGCACAACCGCCGCCACCCTGGGTAATAGCTCCTAAGACCAGCAATTTTAATCCATTAAAATTTAACCAGTACTTTTCAGGCAAATCGCTGACTTTAGGATTCAATTTGAAATATGTCCCTACGGCGTCTCTGCCGGTACCGGTACGCTCAGCGATCAAATCCTTCATCTTGATAAGCGGGATAGGATTCTGCTCGTAAGGAATACCGAAAGCCAATGCAAGGTTAGCATTTGGGTCAGCATCAATAGCCAGAACATCAAATCCACTTTTAGCAAATAGCTGCGATAATCCAGCGCAAAATGTGGTCTTGCCTACACCCCCTTTACCACCTATAGCTATTTTGAGCCCCTGCATTATAAATATAGTAACAGCTTGCTATCTTAGCCGTATAAAGTCCCTAAATTAAACACGTTAGAATCAAGCAAACTCGTGAGCACATCATCTTAATGTTTTTACACAGCACCGTCAACAAATACTCTACAAATTTTGCTTTTTATTAATCCGTCTAAAACCTTTATACGCAAACTTATAAGACAAGTTCGCCGAACGCAGAAGCTATATTGTCTACTCTATAATCCCTGTTAATGCATCAACAGCCAGATTAACAGCCGCTAACAAGGCATCTAAAGGCAGGTGAGCAGTAGCAGTTTGGTCAAACAGTATTGATGCTCGTGGCTCAAACTCTTCATCGCCCTTCCAAACAACCACAGTTAGTGGTACGCGAGGCAATACAAAAAGCTGAATCGAAGCATCGCCAAATTCACATCGTTTAGCATTAAACTGCTTTTCAAACTGATACAGAGTTTCAGGCTGTTCTCCGAAAGCATTTTCCAGCTTTTCGGTAGGAAGACCGTGCACACCCCTAAAGAAGAACTGTCCGCCCGGTAGAGTCTCACCTTTTACAAGCTTATTAGCGAGCGGCATATCCTTAGCGTTTATCAAGTACGCCAGAATGCAAAGCTGCTCAAGAAATCCCGCCGGTTCCTGCTGTGAGGAGTTTTGAATGGATGAAATTTGCTTCTTCGATAAATCAATTACATAATCAGTATTCAGAAATTTAATAACGTAATGTTCCGGATTGCGAATGTACCGGCACTGAGCTCTTTGAGCGGTATTATGGCCGTCAAGTTCAATTAGCTGTTCCCACAAACCTTCATGTGCCATCGCCTTTTTTCCGATATTTTTCGTATTCAGCCATTGTGTTAATATTCATAAGCCAATCCGCATCGTCAAGCTCGATATATTTAACCCTGCATCGGCTGAACACATCACTAATTTTACGCCTGCCCGACGCCAAAACTTCGTTTATCGCAATAAGCGCACTTTTACAGTACACTGCAAACAGTGGTTCGTACTTTCCATCACTTCCGACTGGAATAACCATATCCACACCTACAGCTTCGGCAAGCATTTTCCTGACAAAAGAAAGATTTATATATGGGATGTCACAGGCTATTACAAAATTTATTTCATTAGCTGAGGCCTCCAAGGCTGAAGCTATACCCATCAAAGGCCCCTGCAACTGCATTCTGTCCGCGACAACTTGATGGCCGAGAAAAGCAAATTTATCCGTATCGCCGGCACTTATGAGTATCTGTCTGAATGTGCCGTAAAGCCGCTCACAGATTCTCTCTATCATAGGCTTTCCTTCCAATGGCAATATACTTTTATCAGCGCCCATTCGGCTGCTACTGCCCCCTGCCATAATTATCGCAGTCGCATTTTCCTGCAACAGCCATCTGCCATCGGCCAGTTTTATCCGGTCGATGTTAAGATCGAAGCTGCTGCCGTTGGAAACCACAATTCTATCCGCATATTTTTTAACATCTCCTGCGGAGCTCTTCCATATTTTCGAATTACGGCCTCTTACTACGAGAAATAATCCCGGTTCGACCACGTGACGCAGCGAATTCGACTCGCAAATCGAAATCGCATCAGGCCCAATTATGTTTATTAAAGCAGTTATACATTCTTTTAGGTGAGTTTTCAAAACCCGCAGCCAGAAGACCTGCTTGGCGCCGGCTGCCAACAGCCGGCCTGTATCTTTTTGGGACTTCGTATTTGTCTCTTCCGTAATGCAAAAATCTCCCTCCAGCGATGTGCAAACACCACAGCCAATCCCTCCACGGGGACACTGGCCGTCTTTTTCCCTTATCGCAGTGACCTTTAGTCCAATGATGTCAGTACTTTTGCCGAACCTCTTGAGAAGCTCGCAGGCCAGCTCGGTCTTTCCGACGTTCGCTCCCGCAGAGCCAATCATTAACATGCCATCAAGTTTAATCATTTCATTTGTCACTCCCGCGGAGGCGGGAGTCCATAAGAAATTATAGAAAACTGGATTCCCGCTTTCGCGGGAATGACAGTAACAGAACACTTCTCATCTTGTTAAAGTTTCTATGCCCTTCTCTCGTCGAGCCTTGAGCATAGTGACAATCCGTTTAACCGAATCCTGCTCACCGGCTGCAAGCTCCATACAGGGGACATCTTTATATAACTCTTTAACCGTATTCACTAATTCACTGCGAACAATAAATAGTATTATCGCATTGCTCAATGCCAATAGTAAATCTACATCTTTTCGCCAGCCACGCTGGTCTAACTCTAACGGCCCAAATTCATCGACTATAATAAGGTCGGCAGATTTGGTAGCTGTCTGACTCAGTGACGCGTGACCAAGAGTTACCCCCCCAATAAATTGATCTTTTGTGCCCCCCCCAGTAAACTGGGGGGCTAAATACATTGATTTTTTATTTTCTTTTTCATCATATCTTGCTAAGGGTTCCCGCTTTTTACTTCGTAGGTCAAAAGCATCGAATCCAACTAATCGGCCATTTTCATATATTGAAGGAGCTAATAAACCTGCTACGCTAAATCCCTCATTGCGGACAGACTCAGCAAGTTTGAAAGCATTTGTGGTTTTACCGCTGTGTTTTTCACCCACCCACAAAATCAGTTTGGCTAGTGCCATATTTAGCCCCTAGGCCTGCCTGGGGGGCTACCTAACTTATAAAATACATCGTTACGCCAAAGACCCACAATCCGATAGTAAGCGCTGATACGCCGCCGGTGACTAATCTCAATTGCAACCTAAAAGGTACAGCAAAATTCTCTTTGCACCTTTGTGCCAGATGAAAACTTAATGGCAGCAAAACTGCACATCCCAAAGCAGCCATACCGCCGCTGATTCCGACGTGCCTTAGGACTTTCATAAAACCACCCTGAACCCATGTAGAATATCTAAAGACATAGGTAATCAATATAGCAAAAGAAGCATAACTAAGGTAAGCAACCAATGCAGAAGGCAAAAAACCTTTTTTTATCTTCAATGCGTTAAAGAGCAAATCGTAGCAAACACCCATCAGAAAGATTCCCAGAAGGTGACATGCAAAAAAAGGCTCATTTAGAAATTTGTACAGCATTGCAAATCCGGCAATAAGCGTCGCTGTACCTTTTTGCAGCAAATATACACAACCAAAAGTCAGTATGATAAAGCCAATGATAGTCAACGGAACCGATGCATAAGGCACATCAGCTCGATATAAAGCATCACCAAGAACCGCTTCGGAAATGCCCCACAGCCCGCTAAAAAACAAAACTCCTAAAACGTACTCTTTCTTCATTTCGCTCATCTCCTATGATAAAAGATAAAAGCCTTGCAAAAGTGCCATTCTATTATTCCACACCCCAGAGCCAATATTCGCAGATTATAGCAAAATCCGAAAAATCCACCATACAATCACCATTAATATCGGCAGGCGTATAGCGTTTCAGGTCACCGGTGTAGGTTGTAAGCAATTGATAATAATCCCATTCATAATAGTTTTTATATCCATCGTATTGCTCGATTATACCTGTAACACTGCAGAAACGGCTGCCGAGGCTGACAAATCGGTGATAGTCATCCTCCTCAACCTCTTCATTCATATAGTCAGAAGTCCAACAGAGGTCATTTGGGCCCGCATTTTCAAAACTCTCAAGGCTATAGTTGTCCTCGGCCTTACCTAAATCTTTTTCTGTTACTATTATATTTTCCACTCTCACAAGCATTGCCTCATATTTCTCAGCATTATGGTTTTCAACGAGCCATCCCTCGGGGCTGGTTTGATAAATAGGTGCTGTAATATCATTTGGCTCAATTAAAATGGGTTCCGGCAAATCATTTCCAGTACTTTCGATCACAAAGCCGGATTTGTCTTCAAATTTTAATTGAGTATTTCCATTATATTCTTCAACGGTCGTGTGTGTAAATGATACCCAGTCGCCGATATTTACAGCATTATAAAACTCCTTGGCTGTAGTAAAGTCCTTGATTGCTATGCCTCCCCAGCCGTCCGGATTATTGGGGTCGTAAAGTGTAACCTTGGGATTCTTGCCTGGGAACTTGTGTATAACTATTCCACCGAGACAGTTTACATCTTCACCGACATGAGGGCTGTTTAAATCTTCCGGGTCAGATTGATACTGAAGGTCATATATACTGTAATCAACACCAACAACAATTTGTGTAAATACTGCTAATGTTAAAATCATCATTGAAAAAACTGATTTCTTCACTTTTCTCTCCTTTGCAAAATCGTTAAAAGTCATGGATATGGAAACCAATTTACATCATTTCTCGGCGGAACTTCCAAGTCGTCCGGCCAATCTTCTTTCCAAACGCTTTTCTTCCATTCAACGTGGTAGTCACAATAAAGGATGGAGCCGCCCAGACCGTTTTTGCTTTTTCTATGACGGGCGCTGAATTCTCTTGGATAAGCGCCGCAGTATCTGCCCGCCGAACGATCGAGCCTATTGCCGTTGTAACCCAGCCGGGGGTCAAGAAGCTGGTCATATAGCAGAATTACTCTTGAGGGATGCCTTATCAGAGCGATATTCAAAAAACTTGGCATATTATTTGTCCCTCCTGTCGGGTCTATATATGGATGGTAGGGCGGCCAGCAATTTTCGTCAAGCTCAAGGCATGAGTTCATAGCATAAGAAAAGTAGCCGACCCGTTCATATGGATAATTGTAGTTCGCGTCTTTTAGAATTTTTGCCGAAGGGCATTGAAAGATGGTATCATTGCCTGGCTTTCCATATAGTTCATAATCACGCCATGCCTTTAAATTCATAAAAGGTGGCAAAACGTCCACCCAGCCATAATAATAATCTGCGATTTCTTCTGGTGATTGAGGATTAATTTCTGTTCTGTCTCTGCCGTCAATATGCGGGTAAAAGCCATTATTTTCTGATGAATAAGCTTCAAACGCTAAGCCCCATTGTCGAAGCTGATTCTGACAGACCACTTCTTTGGCTACTGCTCTCGACCGGCTTAAAGCCGGCAGCAAAATACCGAGCAGTAATGATGTAATAGAGATAACAACAATAAGCTCAATCAAACTAAATGCAGCTCGAAACGCTTTTAAAGTTTTTGTCACTTCAAAAGCTCCTTCAGATGTTTTTGATAAGCCTTTTCCAATGTCTTTTCAATGTCACCACGAAATTTCGTATAAGCCTCGACCAACCTTTTGCCCTGCTTGGTTAAGATGGTTTCACCGCCGTTGACGCCCCCGCGCTTCTTTTCGACCAGAGCAATTTTGAGAAAATCCTGCGCCTTTTTCAAGTCGCCCCATGCTTTGCGGTAGCTTATGTGCAAACGCTCACATGCCTGCCTCAAGGAACCTTCACGATCGATAGCCATAAGTAGCCGCCATTTGCCGTCGCCAAATACACCTTCAACGTCTTTGGAACTGAGCCAGAGCTTTAACTTTGCTTTTAACTTCTTCATGTGTATATTCTTCTATTGTTATGGAAAACAGCCAAGCTGGCATTTATGGATTTTTATGCTGTTCTGATTACAGATTCGGCCAATTTCGATTATTCCTACCTTGAACCGCCTCGCCAGCTCAAAAGCCTCCGCACACGTCAGCTTCTTCCGGCCATCGATTTCTTTGGCCTGCTTTAGAACGGCACTAATGAGGTTTTCCTTCTCCGCCACGTGTATTCTCCGCACAGCTTCAGTATGGTTATGTATTGTTCGACATATCGCTTAATAAAAAAATGCTGTATATTCCCTGCTAAAAATTTCTCCGAATAAGACCCCTGTCTCAAACCTGAACCGCGTTAGGTTCTCAAGTATACGATTAAATCCTGCAACCGGTCCACAGTCAAAAACAAAATAGATAAAATCGCAATAATCCACATCGCTGCTTTTATTTCTTTTGCTTTGCCCAAAATTATTTTGATAAGAGTAAACGAGACAAAACCAAAGGCTAACCCGGTACTTATGCTATAACTCAAAGCAATCATTACCATTATGATAAATGATGGAAATGCTTCTTCGAGGTTAGAAAAATTTATTCTTTTAACCTCTTTGGCCATAAAAAGCCCAACCATAATAAGGGCCGGTGCCGCTGCATACTTCGGCACAGTTTTTACTACCGGCACAAATATCAGCGCGAGCAGAAATAAAATTCCTGTAACTATCGATGTCAATCCGGTTCGTCCGCCCTGCTCAATACCCGCCGCCGATTCGGCATAGGCTGTAGTCGGTGATGTACCCAATACCGCGCCTGCCATTGTAGCGACAGCATCGATTCCCAACAGCCTATCCAGTCCTTTTATTCTGCCCTGTTCATCAGTCATTTCTGCCTTATGACAACAAGCCACCAGTGTCCCTATGCTGTCGAACATATCTATGAACATGAACGTAAAGATGCTGCCGAAAAAGCCCCACTTCAAAGCTCCAATTATGTTCAGCTTAAAGGCTATCGGCTTAATATCAAGGCTTGAAGATATATATTGCTCGGGCAAGCCAATTCTGCGGAAAAGGATAGCCGCAATGGTAGCAACGACGATACCCACAAGAAGCGAACCGGTAACCTTTCTTATCTCCATGTAAACCATCACCAACAGTCCTAAAAGACCTATCAGAACTGTTGGCGTCATCGGCCCTGCAGAAACCAACGTATTCTCGTCACTGACTATAATGCCTAAATCCTGCAGACCAATAAAGGTAATAAATAATCCTATGCCGACTCCTATAGCCGATATTAAAGAAGTGGGAATAGCCTCGACAATCCTTCTTCTTAGGCCCAGCACAGTCAACAAAAAAAAGAACAAGCCTGCTATGAATACAACACCCAGAGCGGTCGACCAATCCATTTTTTCGGAGACAACCAGATAAGCAAAAATCGAATTAAGCCCCAGGCCCGGCGCCATAGCTATAGGCGCGTTTGTCAGAAATCCTACAGTGAGAGTGGCTATACCGCTCATTATGCAGGTGACGACTATGAGCGCTTCTTTGTCCATACCGGCTGCGCTTAGAATGGCCGGGTTGACAGCGATAATGTAAGCCATTGTCAGAAATGTTGTCAGGCCTGCTATAAATTCAATTCTGAGACTTGTCTTTCTTTCTGTTAGATGAAAATATTTCTCAATCATTAAATTGCCTCCCTTCAATTTACACAACGATTAAAAATGCGAGCGAGAGGAGTCGAACCTCCACTCCCTTACGGGAACAAGGTCCTAAGCCTTGCGCGTCTGCCATTTCCGCCACGCTCGCACACTGCTCTGATTTCATTCATCGTCCATCGTCTCTCGTCCTTCGTCTGTCCTCTGCCTTCCGTCCTCTGTCATCTGTCTTCTGATTTCTGCTCTTCGGATATCTTTTCGATTCGCTTTTCAGCCTTTTGCAGTATGTCTCGGCAGTGCTTAATCAAGGCCATTCCCTTTTCGTATTGTGCCAAGCTGTCCTGCAATGGGATTTCGCCCTGCTCGATCTTTTCCACAATTCCTGTTAGCTCCTTTATCGCCTGCTCGAAGCTCAACTTACTTATATCATCTTGATTTTTGTCCTTAGCCATATCTTTTCCTTTTTTAGCCACAGATTTCTCTGAATTAATTTATTATAAATTTGCTCCAGAAGCAACAATGAGGTTTAAAAATTATCAAGACATAGAGGCTTGTCCTGAGCTTGTCGAAGGAACACAGAGATGTCATTGCGAGCCCCACGCCTTCTTGTCGAAGACAAGAGTGAGGGCGTGGCAATCTCTTATTTGTCATTCCTGCGAAACCTGTCCTGAGCAAGGTCGAAGGAGCAGGAATCCATTTCGCCGGCGCTATACGCAATACGAGATACTAACGACGCTTGTCCGCCGTAGTTGCCTACTCCGCCGAAGCGGCTGCTAAGGCTGGATTAACGAAGGCGGAAGCGACGAATTTGGCTTGTCTTTGGTGATAATTGGGAGGAATAATCGTTATAGTATGAGCGAGGCGATTTTTTGAACGTTCAAATAGGTGTAATTTCTTCGTACAACTCCGGAAGTTTGTCCTGTCTTAACCTAAATTTTGTTCCGTGATTGTGGCCTGTTCTCGCATCAAAATCTACATAAACATAACCTTTTTCGATGCCATTAGTGAAAGCGAGTATACTGAATTTTCTCAGCATAAGAATCTTTTCATAGGAGAAGTATTCTTTTCCGTGTTCTCTTTTTGTTCTGGCCTGTACATAGAAACAGTTTAGAAGTTTAGTACCTGCCTTGTGTTCAAGGTCATCAAAACCCCAGTATGGTTGCGTGGATAATTCGCCAAGACCAACGCGTTTTTCCACTGATTCGAGCCACTCAGCATGTCGAGGGTCAACGGAATTCGCATCAAAGGAAATAAGAACTTTTCGCTGCTCACGGTCAACAACAACCTTAAAACCTCTATCACTTCTTAGCGTACCTGTTATTGTTTGTCTGAAACTCATCTCATCAACACCATACTTAGCCCCTGCTTCTTGATGTTTCCACCCGTATTTCAGCAAAAGAATCTGAGGGACGAATTTCATAGCACGGGGAGAAGGTTCCATATGAAATAAAGTCGTCAATGAGGTTGTTTCTAATCGTTGGCATTTAAGTTCCCATTCGGCTGCGTTGGGTATAGGCAGGTTGTTTTCTTTAATCCCGAGCAAATCTTCTAAGGTATTGCCAATCCCGCCGACATTGTCTTGTCTGGCGGAAAGAACCCAGCCCATAGCTTTGATTTCACGCAGCTTTTGAATCAGTGTTTCTTTGGTATAAATATTCATCGACATTTTTGCTCTTAGTGTTTTACCGGCGGCCTCCAAAAATCAAGCAGGTATTCAAAAGTAACCCCCATAGTTATATAATTGCTTGGCCAGCCGAATATACCTATCCGATTTACGAGATTGGTTCTATCCCAAATAATAACATTACGCAGCTCGTAACCGTGTCTTCTGAGTTCTTCAATCAAGGAAACATGTATTGTTATGCGGGCATTTTCCCACCACATATCAGGTATGTTAATAACACAATGCCCTTTCGGTCGAAGCAAAGGAAGCAATTGCTCAAATATGTCTCCCATTGCTTGCGAATATTCTTTTAACGCTAATGTTCCCAAATCTCTAGGGTCCTGGGAATACTGCTCAATCTTGTTAAGCTGGCCATTATTTCTATTGCGTCTAGACTTATTTTTTCTTTTGCGATTAAGCAGATTAGCATAAGGGGGAGATGTCCAAATTAATGAAATAGAACCCTTATCAAAGTACTTCGGTATATTCCTCGCATCGTCCTGTACCGCAATCTGTTGGGTTTCATTAAACATATTAGGGTTCTCTGTCAGCCTCTTGCTGCAAAGCTCAACATACTGGGCTTGGAGATCGAATCCTACACAGTTCCTGTCAAGGTCATTGGCTGCAATTAATGTTGTGCCACTTCCAACAAATGGGTCAAGAACTAATTCACCCTGGTGGGTGAAAAGCTCGATGACTTTTTTGGCGAGTGATATTGGGAACGTGGCTGGGTGAAGCGTCTTGTCTCTTATATCTCTGCCCTCGTAGTAAAACTGCCAGACACCCAGTTGACTTTTCAGCCATTCTTTTGCAGTCATGCAGTTTATATGTGTGGGGCCACATTGACATGTTCGTTTATGACCAATCAGCAGTTTCTTGCCAGAGGAAACTGTTCCTTCGAGAATCACTTTTGGAAGTTGAGCTTGAGGGGAGACTACAGTTGACGATGTTGATTCATGCACTATCACAGTCCTTTCAATACTTACCGAAATTCCATTCGCCGAGGCCGTAAACCTCATTTTTCACATTATAGGATTCTATGCCTGCGTGTCAACAGGCGGTGTAAGATGCCCTACGACAGAAGAAAAACTAAATAAAACTTTCAATTTTCGCTACGCAAATCTTTTTGGTTAATCGCTGTAATATCTTTACTTTCTCAGCCAACCCATTCGACAAGCCCCTTAGGGGCAAGCTCAGGATTGGCTGGTCTAAACATAAGATTCTATTTTTCCTTTGCAGATGGTTTTTGTTAGTTTCTGGAGTTTCTTAACTCGTTCAGCCAAGTATTCGAATTCGATTTTTCTCGCCGATGTTTCCCTCAGAACAGCTAATTAGATTTTACCAAAAAAGTCAGTGTCTATCAGTGTTTAAGTCCGTGCCCGTCAGCGTTACCTTACTTTCAATCAAATTCTCCTCCGCAAGCTCAGTAATCAAGAAATCGCCTACCTTAATATCTCGCAAATTCCTCAAAACCTGCCCCGTTTTTTTGACAGAAGTAATACTGTATCCTCGCCGTAGGACCGACTTCGGATTTAATCCTACTAAGCGATTCTCCTGAGCAGTCAACTGCATCCTTCGGCTGCCTGCAACAGCAACCATAGCAGCAATCGCCCTGCTGCGAAGCTCATTTAGCTCAACCGTTTTTTTCGCCAGTAATCTATGCGGCTCAATCTTTATTATCTGCTCGTAAGCAGCGTGCAGATTTTCACGAGCTATTGTCAAGAGCTTCCTCATCGCGTCTACAACAGAAGCTGCAAGCTCGTCAAGATGCTGTTCCCTATTGCGGACAGGTAAAAGCGGATTTCTAAATACAGCACTTGCCAAAATAGTCCGCAGGTCCGCAGCGGCGGATTCAAATCGGCGTTTTACGTTATTATTCAAGATACGCTGCCTGTTCGCAAGGTCTATCAGCACGTCACGCATATCCGGCACCGCTACCATTCCCGCCTTTGTCGGCGTCGAGGCTCTGGCGTCTGCAACCAAATCCGCTACCGTGACATCAACCTCATGGCCGACCGCACTTATAATAGGTATTGTCGAGTCATAAATCGCTCGTGCCAGCACTTCTTCGTTGAAAGCCCACAAGTCTTCCAGCGACCCGCCTCCCCTGCCGACAATCAGAACATCGAGTCTGAGCTGTTTATTTCGTCTGTTTACATCTCTAATCGCCGCTGCTATCTGCTCCGCTGCCCCTTCGCCCTGCACCGGCACCGGATAGAGAAACAATTTAACACACGGCCAACGATGGTGGATGCTATCAACAATATCGTGCAGCGCCGCTCCTGATTCGCTTGTCAATATCCCGATTCTTTCCGGATATTTCGGAATCACCCTTTTATGCGCATCATCGAAAAGTCCCTGAGCACGCAGCTTTTTGACCATCTGCTCAAATGCCAACTGCAACGCCCCGATACCAGCCGGTATCATCGACTCAACATAGAATTGATATTTACCGTGCGGAGGATAGACGTCAATGTGGCCTTGAGCAATTACCGCTAATCCATTTTCCGGCTTGAATTTGACCTTGATGAAGTTGCTTTTCCACATAACGCATGGCAATTGCGAGGATTCGTCTTTCAGCAGAAAATAACAGCGCCCGCTATGATGCAGCTTCCAATCCGTTATCTCGCCGGTAATGGTCAGCCTTTCAGGCAGATTATTTTCCAAAATCGCTTTGATTAGCGAATTAACCTGACTAACGGTATATATTTTCGTTCTGTTTTCCACTTTACTCATAAGCCGATTATAAATCCAAATATCCTTTTTATCAATATCCGAATCACGCTGCATTTGCGCATAAGAAAAGGGCTATGAGCTTACTTGCCCACAGCCCTTTGTCATCGAACGCGTTAATATGCGATCAAATAAACTACGGAACTTGTCTCATTTGCCCGGTTCGGGTCTATCCTTTATTTTGCGTCGTCCATCTTCGACTTCACCATTGGGGGCCAGGCCGGTGAATGAGAGTCCGCCAACCGTGCTAAACCGGAAACGACCGATAGCTGTGATTCCCCATGTGGCAGTAGTAGGGACCTCGAAAGTAAGCGAGTTGAATCCGGCTGATAGCGGCTGAGCGTTAAAAATCTGGTCGCCTTCCTCGGCCCAACTGCCATCGCCGTTGAAATCGACCCACGCATCCAGAAAGCCATCTACACTAACTGTCACTTCAACTGGTGCGGTCTGCCCAGGTGTTAAATTAGCCCTGATAAAGGCACCATCCTCATCATCGCCGTCTTCATCCCAATCATCGCCTTTTGCTGTCGCTTCCGGCTGGCCATCCGGCTCGGCATCCACGCCATTGCCCATGTATATTCCGGGTACAATCATATGACATGCACCGTTGTCTTCAAGCGTTGTTGGGTACGGCGCCGGTGCATCACCAAAATCCAACGCCCCGCCGGTAATCACAAATGCCATGTCGAGGCCCTGGCCCGCGTATGGGTGCCCTTGTGGATACGTCAACGGCGTCGAACCTCCATCCGGACTCTCAAAGACCGCACTACCGTTCCAGCTCAGATCAGGAGAAGTCGTAACCCAGCCTAATTGGTAAGTTGCATCCGATGGCCTATTAACTTCTCTCACAGCCAACCAATAGACCTGTCCTTCCTGCTGGATAGGTGGATTGTCCTCGATGCAGATATTGTACTGATAGATGGTAACATCATTCGTCCCGCCATACGTCCATTCCCAGCTATCAGTTCCTTTGGCCTGTGAGGCCCCGCCACGTGTCCCAACCCAGACATTATTGCCTTTGGTCTGTGAAGCTCCGCCACGCGTCCCAACCCAGACATTATTGCCCTTCTGGCCTGCACTGTCGGAGGAGAAGATACTCAGCTCCAATGTCGGACTCTCAGGTCCGCACGGCGGCAGACAGCCGCCGGCAAATGCGCACCAGAAGTGGATGTCGGTGATGGGCCCCGTCTGGCAGCACAGAAAGTCGTCCATTACATAATGCTCGCCCAAATCAAGGATGGTGATACTGGAGGAATTGACGTCGGGCAGTTGTGGCCAGTGCATCTTGTGGTCGTCGCCCTCATTCCAGGAACAATCATTGGGTTCTTCGGCAGGGGCAGACTGGACAAGAAACAGATAGTCTTCCGTCTCGCCGTCCTCAAACATTCCTTCTCCGTTCCAGCCGGATTTGGGTACAGAGACAGGCTCTTCAGTAATCGAAAATCTTGTCCAGATGTATCCGGAACAAGGTCCAATCAGGAAATCTGGCGGATTAAGCCCGGAAAGCGGTCCTGCATAACCGGCAGGTACGGGGAAGTTAACCAACACGTGCTCTAATGCCATACCGTCGGGACACATAATAAAGTTAAACCACCGACCATCGCGGTCAAAATCCATAAGGACATTTACATACCTAATTGCGCCGGAGTTATTGACAACGTCGATATCTACGTTTAGGCCCCAGAGGGCTGTCCGGCAGGTCATACCAAGAGGAGCTATTTTGTGCCAGGCAAGACAGGGAACCACCTCTTCTGAACCGACATCCCCCTGGATGGTAAAGGCGGTCGGCCTTAGTAAGCCTGAGTCACCATCTTCGAAGCACTCATCCTGATCGTAGTTATTCGGATTGAACATAGGGCATTGACCCGCATTGCCTTCAGACTCAAAATCGACACCTGGTCCGAAATAGGCCCCACTGTCATTACCGTCAACAGCATGCTGAATCCATCCTGCTGGTCCAATGTTTTTGCAAGTAGGAAAAGCTCCTACAATACATGAGTCCGGATAGGCCAAGGCTCCCTCCGGTGCATCGCCGAAATCAAAATCCCCCGACAGAGTCGGTACGTTAGGCTCATTAGGTTCGATAGGCTCGGGCTCGATTCTGACAGAGTAGTCTTCGACCTCGCCGTCTAATGCTTGGCCAGTAGGCGACAATCCACCAGCCGTGCTGAACCGGAAACGAGCAAATGTATAGATATTCGGTGTGGCAGTATCGGGGACCGGGAAGCTAAGCGAGTTGAGTCCGGCATCTAAGGGCTGAGCGTCGAAAATCTGGTCACCGTACCCGAAAAAGAGATCATAGTTAAAATCGATCCACGCATCCAGAAAGCCGTCTACACTGGCTGTCACTTCAACCGTCACAGGGTTACCCTGATACAATGGGTCGAGAAAAACAACGCCATCGTCATCGTCGTTTCCATCAAGATCATCACCTGATGCTGTCGCATTCGGTTGACCATCCGGGTCGGCATCCACACCGTTGCCCAGGTATATCCCCGGCCTTACATACGGAATGATATGACGAGCACCATTGTATTCAAACGTTGTCTGATACCAGTGGTCCGGTGCATCGCCGAAATCTAACCTTAGTGCCGGCTCCTCTTCGCCAGTAATCACGAACGCAAGATTGATGCTCTGTCCCTCGTATTCGTGTCCTTGCGGATACATCAGTGGCGCCCACCCAAAACAACTGTTACCCGAAACAGCGTTGTTGTTCCAGCTAAGCTCAGGAGAAGTTGTTTTCCATCCAATGGGGCAGTCCGGCGTGTAGGAATTATAGACCACCAGCCAATAAACGGTTCCTTCCATCTGGATAAAAGGATCATCCTCAATGTAGAAATTGTACTGATAAGCCTGGGAGTGGTTTGCCTCTTGGTAGCTGCCTGTTTCAGGATCATACCAGCCTTCCGGGCCATCGTGAACATTCTCAACCGCGTATTGGTAGGGACCAAACGTTCGAGTCCAGAGGCACATAAAAGGCTCGCTTGGGCCGAAAGGCATGTTGGAATAGATCTTCAAAACAAACGGCAAACTATCTGGCCCACCAGGTGGCAGACAATCATCAGCAAATGAAGCCCAGATGTGGATGTCCGTGATTAGGCCTGTCTGCGTGCATAAGAAATCATCCGCTAAATTTTCTGCCCATAGGGTCATGTCAACATCCATTCCAGTCGGGTTCAAGTCGGGTAGTTGTGGCCAGTGCATCTTGTAGTCGTCTCCTACGTTCCAATCGCCCACAGCGATAGGTGCGCCACTTATTAATAAAATAAACGCGCAAACCAATAACGATTTAAATCTCATACCTTTCATGATCAAATCCTCCTAAAAATGTTTTTCCAAAGCACGAATGCTTACTGTTTATAACTTCTCCTGCGGCCGCGAGCCGCAAGTATCCTTTTGCTGCTTGTTTTGTGTGCGCAGACGGGTAAATCATTTTGTTTTTCTGGCAAAGAAGCTGAAAAATCGGAGAAAAACACTTTTGTCAATCCTCGCTAAACTGCCGATTAATTTATGATATATAAACTTACTGCACAAAATCAAGAAAAAAGTGAACCGATGAAGGATTTTTTAGCCTGCTATACAACGAGCTTAGTGGAACAGCGAAAATCTGCTAATAAACAAGAACTGACCAATATCATCTGAGCTTTTCTATACGCTGATTATCAATCCAAACCACATAGAGGATGAAATGTAGCGTACAGTGGGTATTCTGTCTCCTATCCCGCCAGAGGCGGGTAAATTTCTGTCTTGCTTAAAAATTTTCTTAAGGAGTGACATAACGTTGTCATACCATTGGGAAAAATCTGGTCAACTCCTACCCACTTGTATTAGATTTTAACTAAGGCAAGATAGCCAAAGCCACATTGGGGGGAATATAAACCCGGCTGGGCCGATCTCTTGGGGGGTAGCCCGGCCGGGCTGATTTTTAAATTCCTGTTTCTCTACCCCAATCAAGCTACGTCCTTTACTCGATTCGCTTGCGATACAAGCGGGTCTGCAAAGCACTCTTCCAGGCTGTCCAGTCCGACTCTCCCGGCTCATTCTCAATCGCTGTCGTCACCTGGCTAACCTTGGCATCCAGATCGTCTATGTAATAGACCATAAAGGCCTCAGGTGTAGCCGGCAGCTTCGGCGAGCCGAATTCATACTCGCCGTGATGAGATAGGATAATATGGCCGAGAGCATCCAAGATTTGCTTGTCGATAGAAACACCTTTGGCCTTTAACGCATCAGCCTTTTTGTTTACCATAAGCAGTGTCTGAGCGATATGCCCGATCAACTGGCCCGAATCGGTATATGAAAAAGCCATCTCGTACGAAAGCTCTTCGGTCTTACCCATATCGTGAAGAAAAATTCCCGCCAAAACCAAATCCGCTTGTACCTGCGGATACAACGGCAAAATGGCCATCGCCACCCGCAGCATATTATGCGTATGCTCCAGCAGGCCGCCTAAATAATCATGGTGTATCTTTACAGCAGCGGGAGCGTTGCGGAATTTCTCCATTAGCTCAGCATCAGCCAAAAATTCGCCGACCAAAGCCTTTAACTGCGGATTTGTTATCTTGCCGACAATCTTTTTTACCTCCTCGAACATCTGGTCTGTGTCTTTATCCGTCCGGGCCAGAAAATCTTCAAGGTCTATTTTACTTGCATCGACAACGCTGACACTATTAACAACGATTTGCAAATTGTTTTGATAAAGCTCACTTCGTCCCTGAATATGGATAAGGCCGGGCTTGGGCAGCGCCTTATAAATCGCTTCGGTTGCCTGCCACATTCGGCCATTCAGTTGGCCGGTGCGGTCGCCCAGGAACATTGCTATATACAAATCGCCGCGGGTTGTGCTCCGCAGAATAGGTTCTTTGACCATGTAAATACCGTTGACAACTTCTCCCGGCTCAATCTGGTTTATGAACTTATGTGCCATGTGTTCTCCTATGTTAAAAGTCTCCTATATTACCACAGAGAAATAAAACTCCGGAATATTTAATATGACCAAGTGCAGCTTGTAAATTCTATCTTAAATAAGAAAAAAAGCCAAGAGCATTTGCAGCAATTTTTTTATAGTCGGGCTAAAACCTCCAATAAATTGATGGGCCAGCCATAACAATGCTTGCAAGTATCCAGGTTTTGGGCTATATACATTCAATAATTACTTCTCATTATTCAAACACGAGGTATAAGTTATGCGATACAGCCAAATGCTGATACCAACGACCAAGGAAGTACCCTCTGATGCGGAAATAACCAGCCATCAATTGATGATACGAGCAGGGCTTATCCGCAAGGTTGCCAGCGGCACATATACTTATCTGCCGTTAGGCTGGCGCAGCCTGCTGAAAATCATAGGAATCGTCCGGCAAGAGATAAACAAAGCCGGCGCCCAGGAGATTCTCGTGCCCTCTATGCAGCCGCTTGAGCTCTGGCAGAAAACCGGCCGCAGCGTCGATTATGGGCCGACAATATTCCGCCTCGACGACCGCCACGGCAAAGGAAATGTGCTCAGCCCCACCGCTGAAGAGGTCGTTACTTATATCGCTGCCGGCGAGATAAAGTCCTACAAACAATTGCCGATCAATCTCTATCAGATAAGTGCCAAGTTCCGTGACGAGTTCCGTCCGCGATTCGGCCCAATCCGCTCCCGCGAATTCACAATGAAAGATGCCTACAGCTTCGATGCCGACCCTGCGGGCTTGGATAAATCATATAAAGCCATGTACGATGCATATTGCAGGATTTTCAAACGCTGCGGGCTCCAGTACGTCATCGTAGAGGCTGAGGTCGGCGAGATGGGAGGCTCCGGCTCGCATCAGTTTACCGTACCATGCGAATCCGGCGAAGATACAATCGTCTATACCGAAGATAACTCCTACGCTGCAAACCTTGAAAGAGCAGACGTTGACCCGCTGCCGAGGGACGAGGGACGAGGGACGAGGGACGAGGGACGAGAACTTCCACCGATGCAGGAAGTTCATACTCCCAATATCGGCAGCATCGAAGCCGTCTGTGCCTTCCTAAAGACACAACCGAAAGACATGATTAAGACGCTCATATTTTCCTCCGAAGACGGCACAATCGCGGCATTAGTACGTGGCGACCATGAATTAAATACGGAAAAGCTCACACAGAGCATCGGCGGAGGACACGTGGAACTGGCTGACGAACCAACGATCGAAAAAGTAACCGGCGCCAAAGTCGGCTTTGCCGGACCTATGAAAATAGCTGAGAAAGTCTCAAAAATGATTATCGACCACGCGGTAGCAGCAATGGCGGTGGGTGTAACAGGAGCAAACAAGACCAATTACCATATCAAAAACGTTGTGCCGGGCAGAGATTTTCCACTCGAAGGCGATAATATTATTGTTACAGACATTCGCTATGCGCAGGAAGGTGATACGCACAACGGTAAGAAACTCCTGCTCAAAAAAGGTATTGAAATCGGTCAAGTCTTTAAACTCGGCACCAAATACAGCACCAAACTCGGCGCGAAATTCCTCGACGAAACCGGCACGGAAAAGCCCTGCCTTATGGGCTGCTACGGAATCGGCATAAATAGAATCATGGCCTCGGCCATCGAACTCGGTAACGATAAGAATGGCATTATTTGGCCGATTTCAATTGCGCCGGTTGAGGTCATAATCACATCGGTTAATCAAGAAGATACGAACGTTGCTCAGACAGCCGAAAATATTTACCAGCAATTGCTCGATAAAAGCATAGATGTTCTGCTGGACGACCGAGATGTACGTGCCGGAGTGAAATTCAAAGATGCAGACCTTATCGGTATACCGGTGAGAGTCACTGTCGGCCAAAAGTCACTCGCCGAAGGGAATGTAGAAATCAAACTACGATCAGAAGCTCGAAGCCAAAAAGTCCCTATCGAAAAGGCAACAGGTAAGGTAATTGAACTCACTAATATATTGAAAGAACAATTAAAAGCATAAGGAGAAAATCCTATGAATGACAATAAAATTCCAAGACGCACTTTTTTACGTAATTCTACTTTAATGACTGCGGGTGCTATAGCCGGAACATTAGCTAATAAAGCTCCGGCTCTTGGCATTGATGAGGTGGAACGCATGGTAAAAAACGGACGAATTAATCAGGCAGTTAGTAGATGGTGCTACAGTAAACTGCCGCTCGACGAGTTTTGCGCAGCCTGTAAAAAGATTGGTCTAAAAGGCATCGACCTGCTCGACCCAAAGGATTTTGCAACCGTCAAGAAACACGGCCTTATCTGCACAATGGTAAATACACACGGTCTGACCAAGGGCATAAACAGGCTGGAGAACCACGCCGGGTGCCTTGCTAAAATCCGCTCAGCCATTGATGCCGCCGCCGAGTACGGATATCCAAACGTAATCAGTTTCCCCGGCAACCGGGCCGGAATGTCTGATGAGGACGGAATCAAAAACAGCGTTGCCGCTCTGAAACAGATCGTCGGCTACGCAGAAGAAAAAAAGGTAACAATCTGCCTCGAATACCTAAATAGCAAAGTAGACCACAAGGACTATATGTTCGACAATATGAAATGGGGCGTGGAAGTGTGCAAAAGGATTGGCTCAGAACGCGTCAAGATACTATACGACATCTACCATGCTCAGATTATGGAAGGTGACATAATTCGCACGATTCGCACCAACAAGGATTACATCGGGCACTATCACACAGGCGGCAACCCCGGCAGAAACGAAATCGACGAAACACAAGAGCTATATTATCCAGCTATTATGCGGGCTATCGCCGAGACCGGCTTTACAGGCTATGTCGCACATGAGTTTGTCCCGAAACACGATCCACTGCAGTCCCTTTCCAATGCCGTGCGAATCTGCGATGTGTAAGGAACCCCCCGATAAAATCGGGGGCTAAACATGCAGAATGTGGGAATTGAAAAATCCTAAACCGGTAAAGCTCGTTATCGGCATCTTGGCCGCCGACCGAAAGTCTCTGCTCGCTGCGATGGAGGCAATAGAAGACAAATTCGACAAGGTCGACCTGACAAGTGAGGTATGGCCGTTCACCCACACTGATTATTATAAAGACCAGACCGGCCCAAATATCTTGAGGCAATTCGTCAGCCTCGACCGGCTGATTAACCCGGGTAACCTGTTCAGAATAAAACATAAGACAAATAAGCTCGAACAAAAATTGGCTGCAAGATTAAAAGTCCCGCTACCTAGGCCGGTCAATCTGGACCCGGGAATAATTGAGCCTTCCAAGCTCATTTTAGCTTCAACAAAAAACTATGCGCATCGTATATATATCGGCAAAAAAATGTATGCTGAGGTAACTCTTATCTTCGATAAAGGCTATTGGCGTCCTCTGCCATACACCTATCTGGATTACAGACAAGAATGTTATTTCGAGTTCTTCGAGAAGGTAAGGACCCGATTATTAGAGCAGTTAAAACAAGAAACACAATCTAAAAAGTGGAAATCCCGGCTTTTTGGTTCTTCGGAGAAATAACTTGATTACATACGCAATAATCTTATTTATCGCCTCATTTGCCCTTACCACTTTTTTAACTGCCATCGTAAAAAATTTGGCCACTCTTACCAGATTTGTCGCACATCCGGTTTCCGACAGATACCATCAAAGGATCGTCCCTCTTGGAGGCGGAATTGCTATCTTTGCTACGCTTTTAATTTTCATGTTGGCTTCTACGGCTGGGATAAAATTTGCGGCTGGTCGGCTCAATTCGCTGGCACAAACAGCCAATATCGATCCTTCCGATTTTCTGGGCAAAATCGGTCAGCTTGTCACCATACTACTCAGTATATCCGCTTTATTTGTGCTCGGCTTGTGGGACGACAAGAAACATCTCAGCCCATTTTTTAAATTGGCCGTTCAGTTCGCCGTTGCGATAGCAGCCGCTGCTTGGGGCGAGGTCAGGGTTGAGCTTTTTATTGAAAATAGAATAATTGCCTCTGTGCTCTCAGCCTTTTGGATAGTCCTGATGATCAACGCCTTTAATTTTCTCGATAATATGGATGGGGCTTCAGCAGGTATTGCAGCTATAGCAGGCGGAATACTATTTTTTGCTGCTGCTTCAAGCGGTCAGATTTTCGTGGGCGGCCTTGCGATTGTTTTCACAGGGGTGTTGTTGGGTTTCCTGGTCTTTAATTTTCCACCAGCCAAAATCTTCATGGGTGACGCCGGCTCGTTAGTTGTTGGATTTTTCGTTGCACTATTGACCTTGCGCACCACCTACTACCATGAGGCACAAAGCGGACAATGGTATTCGGTCTTTCTGCCGTTAGTCGTTATGGCTGTGCCGCTATATGATTTTATCAGCGTGACACTTTTGCGAATAAGCCAGGGCAAAAGTCCCTTCATAGGTGACACTCAACACTTCTCGCATCGGCTAAAAGGACACGGCCTAACCGATACGCAAACAGTTTTAACATTGTATCTGGCTACACTCTGCACCGGCCTCGGAGCAACTTTTCTGTATCAGGTTAATCTGGTCGGCGCAATTTTGATTTTTATTCAAACAATTATGGTATTAGCCATTATTGCTGTTCTTGAAACAACCGCCAGAAATGATTAAAATACCGATCAACTCAACTTTACCCAAAAGTAAAAGTCAAACGATTGTTGAGTATATTCTTCTTGCTTTCTGTCTCTGCATTCTTGCGCTACGCATTACGTTTACCGAAGGCCCTGGCGCGCTGTCATTCTCCCTGCCTGGCTATATAAGCGATGTAGTCTATAGCCTCTCCGTGTCAGGAGTACTGATATTCTCTTGTATTTTTTATTTTTTGTGGGCTTTCTGCCGCAAGAGATTTTCATACCGAGGCAGCGGCATCGAATTTGGACTACTTTTGTTTTGCACAGCTTCCGTAATCGCCAGCTTTGCAGCAGCAGATAAACGATTAGCCATAACTAATGTAGTTATGCTTTTGGCTCCGCTGCTTATGGCGATTTTGTTAGTTCAGATACTGGACAGCCCATTCAAAATCAATCTGGTGTTGTGTGTCATTGGAGCCTTAGGCGTAGTATCCGCTTGTGAGAGCATTTATCAACTGCTGGTCACAAACCAGGCAACTATTGAACAATACGAACAGGCCCCGCAGACTCTGCTTGAACCACTCGGCATTGAGTCTGGTACATTCCAGCATTTTCTTTTTGAACATCGTCTATACACCAGAGGTATCCACGGCTTTTTCACAACACGAAACTCAGCCGGCTGTTTCGCATTGATGGCGGCCTTCGTGGCTTTCGTTTTACTAATTGATAGAATAAAAAACTACAATGGAAAACCCCCAGTGAAACTGGGGGCTAATAAAAATTTGAATCCGTATCTTCTTACCGGTGGTGTCGCGCTTATCATCATTATCATCGGCCTTATTCTTACTAAAAGTAAAGGCGCAATAATCGGCTCACTCTTTGCCGCAGCTCTCTTAATTGCATATTTTTACTTGGGTAACTGGCTCAAATCACATAAAAAAGTTATATTGATTGCCTGCTTACTGTTAGTCACCTTATGCGGATGGCTGGTCGTTTCATATGGATTGAAGAATGACGGACTACCAGGTGGCACAGGCATGTTAGTCAGATGGCAGTATTGGCAGGGGTCAGCAAAAATGTACGCTGACCACCTGCTTACCGGCGTTGGACCAGGCAATTTCAAGAATTTCTATTCGCATTACAAACCTGCAGAAGCCCTCGAATCCGTTGCAGACCCCCATAATTTCCTGCTGAGTATCCTTACGCAATACGGCCCAATCGGCCTCATCGGATTCATTGCTATGATTCTCGTTCCGCTATGGAGAGTAATTTTTCCAACCAATGTAAAAGACGAGAGACGAGGGACGAGAGATGAGGGACGAAGGACAGCCATAACATTCTTAATTGTCATATCAGCTGTCCTGCTGCTTATCAGGCCGATGATTTTGACGGAAACGCCTGCTGATACTTTGGAGCTGAAAGTCTTTG
>Ga0315532_1000631_pt1 | contig 27961 bp, 24 predicted proteins | sample SalMarWE160370MG_FD_203082 | JGI IMG/M metagenome (GOLD analysis project Ga0315532, IMG submission 203082) | Salt marsh sediment microbial communities from the Plum Island Ecosystem LTER, Massachusetts, United States - Salt Marsh Sediment WE1603-70 ...
TTTGGCCATGAATCCTCCCTCAGTTTTGGTTAGTTAAATATACTTATTGATTGTATTTCAATCATACTTGGACTGCAAGTAATCGTTAGACAGAGTTTCAATTAGCACATAACGACAAACTAACGGGCATGCGGTGCATACCTTTAAAAGTTATTAAAAGATTAAATGTCGCGAAACTTGAAAGACTGATTTGGCAAGATAGTAGCATGTCACGTTGAGTGCCATGTTATGTGCTTTTGCCATCAATGATACCATCATTATGGTAAGTAAATTTGATGCCGCATTTATTACAACTGCCTTTTGGAATTGTTGCCCAAGTATTGCATCTAGGACATTTCAGACAAATAATCCAAGTCACTTGTAAAACAAGAGCGCTAATAAAAAGAATACTACAGAATACCAAGTTTAATACAGGTAGTTTATCAGACAACTCCAAAGCAATCATAGCCAAAGAAATTAATATTACAGAAAAAATAGGAGTACGATAGAAAGATTGTTTCATCTTTTTTATCTTTAATTTCTCACTCTCATTAGGGTATTGCCATTCCATAGTCATATCATTTTAACCTTCATTGAGTTGCACATAACAGTTTCGAGCTGAGCGGCCCCGAGATGTTATCTCATCCTCTTTTCGCGCCTCGAGCGGAGTCCGCTCCAGCGAGACGTTATCCAGCGATGAAGGAAATCCAATTATTGTTGGTATCAAGCGGATTTCAAACCCTGGATAATTTCTGCTAATCCCGGTCTTTTCCCATACATCAACATAAACGTCCTGAAGATCTTAATTGATAAGAATAGTCCCACGATTATTGAAAACCCTAACACGCCAATACTTGTCACGATCTGCCATGCCGGGATATCCGACACGCCCAGCCTCAGTATAATCTGGGTAGGGGCGGTGACGGGGAATATCGAGAGCGCAACCCATATGGGATTGTTCGGGAAGCTAACCATTAACCCAACAAACCAGAGTGGTACAAATGATGTAAGGGTATATAACAAGGATAGGTTTTGTCCTTCCGTAGCATTGGAGCTGATGCCGCCGATACCAACGGAAATTACGGCAAATAGCAGATAGCCCAAGATAAAATACACAATGGCGAGAAGGAGGAAGTTGGGGGGTATCTGAATGATGCTTAAAAATCCGCCGAATAAGGAGGAGGCCAAGTGCAACAGGGGAGGTGCTGAGATCAACCATACAAGCGCTTGCAGCAGCCCAGCAGTCCCCAACGCCAATACTTTTCCGATGAGTAATTGGCGAACGGAAACTGAGGAAAATAATACATCGATAAGACGGCTTTCCTTTTCCTCTGCCAATCCGCTGACGAGAGACATAGCGCTGAATTGGAGGGCCAGAGCTAACAGTAAGGAGAAAACACCGGGGATTATAATATTGCCAATATTTCCTTGTTCTTGGGCAATATCTCCATTTTCGTCAAGGCGGGTGACCTCTAGGTTCAGAGGAGAGACAATCGCGGTGATGACCTCCGGTGACACATCATCTTTCAAGAGATTCCAAGCAAGGAAGCTTTCGATCAAGTGCGTTGTGATCGGAGGAGGTATGAGTTCTTTCGCCAGCGTATATCGCTGAATGGTCCCCGAGGAGGTGTAATCCGATGGTATGACGATATATTCCGAAACATCCCTTCTGACCAGGGCTTGGGTTGCATCCTCTCTCGATGTAAATGGAACCAGCTTGATCAACCCCTGGTCGGTTTGTTCACTGAAGATCCCAACTTCGTCCACGTATCCGACGGTCGTGACCTCTTTTACCGAAGGTTCGGTCAAGGTCGTTACTAGTTCAAAGAGTCCAATTGCTACAAGGGCCAAGACCGGCACGATAAAGGTTAGAACGATAAAACCCACCTTCTTAATTGCTTGCAGAAACTCATGCTTGAATATCAAATAGGTTTTATTCATGATCAGCCCTCACGAGATTTAAGAAGATTTCATTGAGGGAGGGTGTTGTTACCTCAAATCGGTTAATGGCTATTCCTTGTTCACGTAATTGATCGAGAATGGTCTGTGGTGTTGTGTCTGGGGCTAAGAACAATTCTACGGAACTGTTAGTAAGTTTTCTATCAATCACTCCAGGCAGATCACCCAGTTCTCCATCAATAGCCACCTGGACCGAATTTCTTCTGAATTTGGCCCTCGTTTCCACTAAGTCACTGTAAAGGACAGTACGGCCTTTGTTTATCATCAGCACCCGGTCGCAGAGTTCCTCGACTTTATTCATTTGGTGCGTGCTCAAAATGATGGCTTTCCCTTCATCCCTTAGATTGCCGATTATATTCTGAATAGCCTCTGTTCTAACGGGATCCAGGCCGGAGAAGGGCTCATCCAGAACGATCAAATCAGGATCGTGAATGATGGTGACAATGAACTGGATAAGCTGTCCCATACCCTTACTCATTTCCTTGTTTTTCTTGTTTTTGTATTCGAGCATTCCGGTTTGCTCAAGCAATACATTCGCTTTCTCCTCGGCCATTGCTTTGTCCATACCCTTCAAGGAGGATAGATAAAGGATTAGATCAATGGCTGTTAATTTCTTATACAATCCCCTCTCTTCAGGTAAATAGCCGATTTGATCCTTCAAGGCTTCATTCATCTGCTGACCGAAGATCTTCACTACACCGGAATCGGGTCTCATAAAATCCAAAATAATCTTTATGGTGCTGCTCTTCCCTGCACCATTAGGCCCAATAAGCCCCAGGATCTCTCCAGGATCAACAGAAAAGCTCAAATCATTCACCGCGGTCACGTCAGCATAGGTTTTGCATAAATGACTTACTTCAACAGCTGCCATCTGATAAGACCTCCCCTATAATTTGAACAAGGCGTATAAAGCCGAAAACATACAGTCAATAAGAGGCTGGATAACATATATATTATTATGTTCCATCATAATTAGGGATTTTTGGAACTTGAGACATTTATACCAGGATAATGGAGAAAAGGCAAAGAACGAATAAATATAATATTAACAGATTGATAAAGAATTTTTAGGAAACATTTATGCCATTTGAAAATTGTAAAAATCCCAGCTTTTTGTCCCTATTATCAATATTATCATGTTCCATGATAATTTTTTAAACCAATAAACATGAGTCACTCTCAGTCTAGGGGGCTAATTATTCCGAGTTTGTTTTTATTTATCACATGTGTATATATCATTGTTGTTTTGATATCAGAGTGACCAAGAAGTTCCTGAATTGTCCTTATGTCATATCCTTTTTCTAGTAGATGAGTTGCAAAGCTGTGTCTCAGGGTATGTCTTTTTATTGCTCTAAGAATGAAGAAGTCATGGCATGTTACCAATCTACAATTCCCATGCCGATTGTGGGAGGGTGTCTTGAGGTTAAAAAATGGTCGAACGCTATTGGGTAGTAAAGTGGTATAATCTATTGAAATCAGCAGGTTGGAGATGGGATAAACCTTGCGGGCTTATGTCCGGAACACTGTGTAAAAAACGGATAAAAGATATTTTGAAATGTGCACAGATTTGAGTGCACTAGCACACTGAAATTTGTGCAAATCGCAATGTAGTTTGACCATAGGGCTTATTAGGGATGACTGAGTTTGATTTTTAGGGTTGCCCGAATATCCCCTGCCGGGTTAGGATGCGATTTATGGACACGAATACCTGGCGATTATTGGACATGCCGCCCATGACCGCGGCTCAAAACATGGCTTTGGATGAGGTCCTGCTGGAGCTGAAGGGAAAGGGAGAGACACCCAATACCATAAGGTTCTTGCAGTTCTCGCCCCCGGCCGTATTGGTGGGATATCACCAGTCCGTGGACGAAGAGGTGCGGGTCTCCTATTGCCTGGAAAACAATATCCATATAAACAGGCGGATCACGGGCGGCGGAGCCATCTTCTTTGATGAAAATCAGCTGGGGTGGGAGATTATCTGTGACAAGGGTTTCTTCAATGTCAATATCCCCAATGCCTGGCTGTTCAAGACCCTTTGCACTCCCGTGGTCACAGCCCTTGATATCCTGGGTCTTAAGGCATCCTTCCGGCCGCGCAATGACATCGAGATCAACGGCCGCAAGATTTCAGGCACCGGAGGCACGGAATCTGAAAAAGGTTTTATGTTCCAGGGCACCATGCTTGTGGATTTCGACGTGGATACCATGCTCAGGAGCCTCAAGATCCCCGTGGAGAAACTCAAGGCAAAGGAGATCGATTCGGTCAAGGAACGGGTGACATGCCTCAACTGGGAACTAGGGAGAACCCCTCCTGCCGAGGCAATCAAGGAGGCCATAAAGAGCGGCTTCGAGAGGTCCCTGGGCATAAGCCTTGAGCCCTCCGGACTGACCAACAGGGAGAAAAGGGTTTTCAGGGAAAGGGCAGCCTACTACCGGTCCGCGGAATGGATCGACTTTGTAAGACCGCAAGCAAAAAGACAAGAGGTCATCCAGGCCGCCTCCAAGGTTGAAAGCGGCCTTGTACGCTACACCCTTGTGGTGGATCAGGCCCGGAGCACCGTAAAGGATATATATATCACCGGCGATTTTCTGTCCTTCCCCTCCCGGGCCCTATATGACATGGAGTCCCGGCTCAGGGGAAAGCCCCTTGATCGTAACCTTCTCCATGAAACCATAAACAGATTCTTCACAGACGGCCTGATTCACATACCGGGCATGTGCGCGGAAGATTTTACAAGACCTCTTGACCTTTGCCTGGAAAAGATAGCCATATCAGACCACGGCATACCCCTGGAGGACTGTAACCAGATCTCCGTTACCAACGGTTCATTTGGGGAAATCCTCCGCATAGGGCCTTCTGTTTTGCTGTTGCCCTATTGTTCCAAGGATCCGGAGTGCGACCTTCGATACAAAAAGGGATGCCGTGCCTGCGGAAACTGCTCCATCGGGCCGGCATGGAAGATGGGCCGTGAACACGGGATGAAGGTCCGCTGCGTGGTAAGCTTCGAGGACCTGATATTCGAGCTGAACAGGATGAAGCGGGACGGAGACCCCGCCTTTATAGGCTGCTGCTGCCAGCCCTTTTTTACAAAGCATGTCACGGATTTCGAGAAGGCGGGCATCCCCGGCATCCTCCTTGATATAGACAGCACCACCTGCTATGAGCTGGACCAGGCGAAACAGGCCTATGCCGGCGAGTTTACCAGCCAGACCTCCGTAAACCTGGACCTACTTAACAGGGTATTGATGACGGCCTCGGATTCAGCCCGAGAATCAAGGCTCAAGGAATCAGATGGACACCAGGGAATGTGATATCCTTGTCATAGGCGCCGGGCCGGCAGGTTCATCCGCGGCCTTTGCCGCCTCGGCCCAAGGCTTCAATGTGCTGGTAATTGAGCAAAAGGCCGTGGTGGGTGTCCCTGTGCGCTGCGCGGAATACATACCGGCCCCGCTTTTAAGAGTGATAGACGCGGGAAGGGATTTCATTGTCCAGCCGGTCAAATATATGAGGACCATCCTTCCGGACGGCCATAAAAAGGATACTTCGGCGCCCGGTTTCATGGTAAGGCGGGATGTCTTTGATCAGGTCCTGGCCCGCAAGGCAGAGGAGGCCGGCGTGGAGATAAGGACCGGGACCAGGGCGATCTCAATCAATAAAGATGGGGTTCTGGTCCGTTGGACAAAAGAGGTATACCGGATAAAGGCCGGTATTGTAATAGGGGCGGACGGGCCCCATAGCAGGGTCGGCCGGTGGATCGGCTCCCGCAACAGGAACCTTATCCCGGCGGTCCAGGTAACCGCCCACCTGGTCAGACCCATGGATTTTACTGAAATCTACTTTGACAAGGAGTTATTCGGGGGTTACGGCTGGCTCTTTCCCAAGGGAGTGGAGGCCAATATAGGGATCGCCATAAGGAAAAGAAAAGGCGCCTCCCACCCTTTCAAAAAGGGCCTGGAGGGGTTTATCAGCCGGTTAAAAGCAGAGGGAAAGATAAGCGGCAAGACCTCCGGGTACACGGCGGGATGGATCCCGGCTGAGCGCCACAGGGGTGCTGTATGGAAAAACATCATGCTGGCCGGGGACGCCGCCGGCCAGACCCATCCCATATCGGGCGAGGGGATGACACAGGCAGTCACATGCGGCGGGACAGCGGGCAAATGGGCAGGCCGGGCCATCAAGGCAAATGATATGGGACTGCTCTCCGGATACGACATAGAATGCTGGGAGCTTTATGGACAATCCCGGGACAGGGCATTTAACAGGCGTGAATTAATGGAAAAGGAATGGGATCATCTGGAGGATATTGTTAAACGGTGCTGGATAGGTTTCCGGGAGTATTATGCATGACCTTTACCTTCGATTAAAGCAGGCCAGGGAGATCTCATGGCAGAGATTCGGAAAACAGCTTACCGTTTATCTTCCCGGCATGTTCTCCTATGACGGTATTAAAGGAAAATACCCTGCCATCTCCATAACAGGCCGCTATTGCGGGCTCCAATGCGATCATTGCAAAGGGGCCTTTTTGCCCCATATGGTCCCGGCCAAGACACCTGAAGAACTCGTGGCCAAAGGTATCGGTCTGGCCTCCGAAGGGAACTACGGCATCCTGATATCCGGCGGCTGCGACCGGGAGGGCCGTCTTCCATGGCAAAGGTTTATCCCTGCTATAGGGGCGATAAAGGAAAAGACGGATCTGCTAGTATCCATACACAGTGGTATCCTGGATGAATCCACGGCCAAAGACCTTAAAGGAGCCGGTGTTGATCAGGCCCTTATGGACGTTATCGGCGATGATGAGACCTACAGGCAGGCCTGCCATGTGGATTTCGGCGTATCAAAGATAACCGAGACCATGGGATTCCTCACAAAGGCGGGGATATCCATCATCCCCCACGTAATCTGTGGGCTTGGGTATGGCAGAATCACCAGCGAAAGAAAGGCGCTGGAGATGATCTCGTTTTTCAAGCCGGAGCAGGTGGTTATTGTCTCTCTGATGCCCCTGCCCGGTACCCCCATGTGGGATGTTACCCCTCCCCCTGCAGAAGAGGTAGGGGACATAATCAGCCAGGCCAGGCTGTTGATGCCTGATACCAGAATAAGCCTCGGCTGTGCCCGCAAAAGGGGAGATATCAATCTGGAGATTACGGCTATAGACGCAGGAGTGAGCCGTATGGCCCTGCCTTCCGAAGAGGCCCTTTCCTACGCCAAGGCGTACGGATTGGACATAAGATACCAGAAGACCTGCTGTTCCGTATCCAGAGATCTTTCCGGAGAAAAATGGTAAGGGAATAGTGAACTAGTTAATGAAGGACAATTTTTGGGATCATCCGGTTAATGAGTACACTAGTTAATCATGTCTGGATAAGGGTATCGCTGATATCCGGTCACGGCGCTTCTTTTCAAGATGCTGTCATATTTGTTATTAATAGGGAGGTCATGATGCTTTTTAAGAGGTGATATCTCAAAAAAGGAGTGCAACCAAGTCTAGCCGCGGTCTGATTTCAGGGGTTTAACGCCCCCTAACAACACGTAGAATTTCCCGTTATGACAAAGGTGATGTATCTTAAACCCCTGAAATCTGATCGCTTGCTTAGGATGACATAGATATCACCTTGAAAAAAGTATCATGACCGGATAAAGGTATCGCTAATATCCGGCCACGGCCATTCTTCTCAAGACGACATCTATAGCATTCGGAGTACGTGGTCTTATTTTCAAGGGTTTGGCCAACCTTTTCCTGGTGGCAACGGCACATTCTGCCAGGGGGTCTGGTGGAGCAAACCCTTGAAAACAAGCCCGCTGCAGGCCTTGGGTGGAATTCTTTTTGAGATGTCGTCTTTCCAAGAACAGCCGGGACCTCAGGTGATGATGTTTTCTGGTTCATGCGCTTAATAAGTACGCTGGTTAATGATATCTAAATGTTTTGCGCTATATGGCGCATGGGGTTCTCTTTTAAGCGGCAAACTCGTTTATGTGCGGTGACCCTGCACAAAATCGGACGAGGCGGGCGGGTAGCCTTTTCCAGACTTGGCCGGACTGGAGAATGTTCTATTATCTCACAAGTATTCCGCCCGCCTGGGTGGCACCTTACGTAATTAGTATGCTGTTAGTGTTTTCGTCCCTTAAAAGAGAACCCCATGGGCCATTAAGGTACTTATAATAAGGTTTAATCTTTTGTTTCTTTACGAACTCATTAACCGGATTCACCCATTTTTTAATGGATAAGGAGTTCTGTTATATGGATCAAAGGCAGACGCACGCACATGAAAGCCCTGAATATCTCAGGACGAGCCTGGCCGCGGCCCTGACCCTGGGATTTGAGCGAGGCCGGTTTTACCGGAACGCCAGGACCTTTTGTGTTAACGTGCTGCTTACCTATAAAGAGGGGTGCGCGGCACGATGCGCATATTGCGGCCTTTCACACAATCGGCCCGGCCTGTACGACAAGAAGAGTTTCATAAGGGTCCCATGGCCTGTTTACCCTCTGGACGAGATTATCCAGAGGATATCGGAACGACCGGACCGGGTGAAACGTATCTGTATATCCATGATTACCAACAGACGCGCAATCCAGGACACAAAGGATATCTGCGCAAGGCTGCGGTCCAGCTTTGACGTGCCTGTTTCTCTGCTCATCTCACCCACCATACTCAATCACCAGGATCTCATGGATTTCAAAAGGGCTGGTGCCGACAAGATCGGGGTGGCCGTCGACCTGGCAACACCAGCCCTCTTTGATAGATTCAGGGGTAAAGGGGTGGGCGGTCCTCATAAATGGAGTACATACTGGGAGTGTCTCCGGGATAGCCTGGAGATCTTCGGCAAGGGAAACGCCGGGGCCCATTTTATAGTGGGTATGGGAGAAACGGAAAGGGAGATGTGCAGCTCAATGCAGAGGGTAAGGGATATGGGCGGCGGTACCCACCTGTTCTCTTTTTTCCCCGAACCCGGTTCGCAGATGGCTGATCATCCTCTTCCCCCCATGGACCAGTATCGCCGCATACAGGTCTCACGTTACCTGATAGACAGTCAAATCACCACCATAAATTCCTTTACATCTAATGATCATGGTGAGATAACCGGTTTCGGGTTGCCCGGCATAGAACTTGACAGGGTCATCGACTCGGGCGAACCCTTCAGGACAAGCGGATGTGAGGGATATGACGGGGAAGTTGCCTGCAACCGGCCCTTTGCCAATTCCAGGCCGGGAGATGGTATGCGCAATTATCCATTCCCTCCGGAAGCGGAGGATATCAAGCGTATCCGGTTGCAGATGGGGATTCACGCCCCGTCTTCCCTGACCCCGGCACATAAGCCTGAAAAATCAACCCCGTCGGAATTTCGCACGGGGCATTAGACCCCGCATGAAAAAGCGGCAAAATTCCAAATTCATCATCCCCGTGCTTCCACACGGGGCTTTCCTACGGGGTAAACATAGGTATAGAAACCAAAATCCACCATCAAACTTGCAAATAATTCATATTAGCACAGGATTTTGGTATAACCCTGGGCACCATATAGATATTAGATGCAAGGCGCCAAGAAGCGACGACTGAGGCGTATATCAAATACGCCGCAAGGAGGAGCGACCGCAGGCAACGAAGCAGATGACATCTATATGGTGGATCAGGGAGAAAGGATCCACCCGGTTTATGAACACAATAATCCTGACCATTTTTTTATGCGTCATCGGGTTGTGTTCCGTCTCCTACGGCATGATTAACGACAATGACATCCTGTTCATCGTGGGACTCCTTTTCGTCATTGCGGGATATATTATGGTACGGAAGAGGGTCAAGGCAGCAATTCAGAACAAGGACCAGTGAACCACCTGCCTTTCACTCGCCTTCGCCAGGATGCCCCGCGCGGAAGCGCGGAGAGCTTCACTTAGAGATCATCCGTCAATGTTCTTTGGATTACATATAATTTAAGGTTCATCCGGCTAATGAGTACGGAAAGGACTTTATATAAATACTTGGTTTGGCCCATGGGCCGAACATCACCAATCTTGCTATAGTTTTATCATTAAGCGTACTCATTTGCCGGATGTTCCTAATTTAATAAAGCACGTGAGTTTAGTCTTATCACCTTGGAAAACGGAGGATTACCATGAAAACAATTAATTGTTTCATAAGGTTGTTTTGCGTAATGCTCCTTATGTCTCCTCTGTTGGGGTGCGGGGCCGAGGAGCAGCCGAAAAATGATATCACTCAACAGCCAACGCCTCCAACCGTTGCGGAACAAAAGGCGGGCATACCTTCCGGGGAGGCTGTGGAAGCACCGGGGCCAACTCAGACCGAAATTGAAATTATATATGAGATTACCATAGACAATCAAGGTTATGAATCCGACAAAACAGGTCCTGTAACCTTCAGTCATGCGAAGCATTACTATGAATATAAGATCGACTGCACCCAATGTCACCATATATATCAGGATGGCCAGAATATATGGAAACAGGGAGACGGCGTGGTGACATGTGTCACATGTCACCATCAAAACGAGGCACAGGATAATGTGTTCAAACTTCAAAAGGCCTTTCATGAGAATTGCCGGGGTTGCCACAGTGAGGCCAGTAAGGAAGGCAAGGAAGCCCCCTATAGAAAATGCTCGGACTGCCATGGCTAGGAGACTTAAGGATGTTTGAACAAGGTGTTATAAGGCCCCCCAGCGAGGCGTCAAGCCTGCTTGTCAGAGTCACCCGAAACTGCCCCTGGAACAAATGCCATTTCTGTCCCGCATACAAAGGTAAAAAATTCTCCCGCAGGAGTGTGGAAGAGGTTAAAAAGGACATTGATATGATGGCCGAAACCTATTCCAGACACGTGAACGACTTCACTTCCGCATTTCTACAGGATGCCGATACCCTGATCCTTCCCACGGATGAGCTGGTTGAGATAATAACCCACTTAAAGGAAGTCTTTCCGGCCGTGGAGAGGGTAACAACCTATGCCCGGGCAAAATCCATGAAAAGAAAAGGCCTGGAGGATTATTACCGCCTCAAGGAGGCCGGATTGACCAGGATTCACACGGGGATGGAAAGCGGCTCTTTGGAGGTACTGAAGCTTATTAGTAAGGGGATCAAACCCGAAGATATCCTTACAGGTGGACTCCGGGTTGTTGAATCAGGCATATCCCTGTCAGAGTATATCATGCCGGGTGTCGGAGGGAAGGCCTTGAGCAGGGAACACGCCATGGAAACCGCTCGGATACTTAACAGGATCCGGCCTGACTTCATCAGGGTGCGCACCTTTGCCGTTCATCCGAAATCGCCTATTCAGAAGATGATAGAGGAGGGGACTTTTCAACCCATGAATGACGAAGAGGTTGTGAAGGAGATCCGCCTGCTGCTTGTCACTCTGGACAAGATGCCTTCCCATTTCAGATGCGGAGATTTCAGCCTTAACCTCCTTATGCAGGTGGATGGCCGTCTGGATACACAGAAGGAGGCCATGATAGAAGAGATCGACAGATACCTGGCCCTGACCAAGGAACAGAAAAAGGCCTATTCACTGATACAGCGCACATATCCGGGAGTATTACCCCTTGATGCGGTCCGGGATGAAAGTGTCATCAAACAGATACGCGAGGAATTGGAAAGCCTGGAAGGGGAAGAAGACGGATTCAACAGGTACATACGGCGGCTTATGTCGTACCAATTGCCCCAGCTACAGACCGAATGCTGGACATGATCCGTACTGGTTTTGTTATTGAATCTTGCAAACAATTACACTGACATTGTCCTTTCCGCCAGCGGACAATGCCGCATTCACAAGACCGTTTGCTATATCCCTTACATTGTTTTCCGCCCTTAATATCTCTTCGATCTGTGCATCCGTTACCATTTCGGTAAGTCCGTCACTGCACAGGATAAATGTATCGTCCTTTTCCCTCTTATCCCACTCAATGTCCGCATCAACGCCCGGGTTAATACCGATGACCCTGGTAAGGAGATTCCTGGCCGGCGGAGGTCCCTTTCCACCCGCGGCCTTCCATTCCGCATAAATGGAATGATCGACGGTGAGGCACTTAAGCGACTCTTTTCTCCATCTGTATAATCTGCTGTCTCCGACATGGAACCATAACACATGAGAACCGGCGACAAGGACCAGGCCCACGATGGTTGTACCCATATATAGATCAAGGTTGAGTTCCTTGTTCCTGTCCGCCAGGTAATTAGCCGTTTTCCCCACGGCCCTGAATATTATGGTGTAGAGACAGGCTATTTCAGGAGGCACACCTGCCGCGGCGGTAACGTCTCTCGCCTGCTTCCTTATCTCTACAGGATCAAGCAGTTCACCGAAGACCTCTATCGCTGTCCGGCTCGCTTCCGCGCCTCGCTCATGCCCTCCCATTCCGTCGGCAAGCAGAATTACGAGTCCCGATTCGTGCATCCAAATGGAATCTTCATTTTCGGTCCTGACAAATCCCACATCCGATATACCCGACGCGACAACGCTGGACGTGCTCACATCCATATATTTCCTGTTTTCAGCATTCATCTCTTAACCTTCTCCCGGCTCTTTCCTGAGTTTTCCAGTCCTTCTCTGCTTTCCTTAAAATCCGGATCTAGTTCCACGGCCTTCAGATAATTTTCTTCAGCCATATTGACGTATTCCGGGTCCCCGTCCTCTATAGCTTTGGTATGATATATACTTCCAATAGCAAAATAACTATAGCCCCTCCCGCGGTGTAAATCCCTGGCTACTTCAAAGTATTTAATGGAATAATAATCAGATATCTTTTAAAAGGATGTTTTCCTCTGAGCGATCGATCATGGCCTTAAATCCTTCCAGACATTCAGATATCTTTTCGATCTTTTCCGTGCGTTCCAATGGTATATCCTTGTTTCCAAGTTCGTCAAGGGCCTTGATCACAAAACTGATATCCAACAGATTAACATCCCTGCCGGGTTGATACAAGGGGTCCCTTTCGTCGGTGCCGATAGTCTCCGTAAGCACCCCGCTTTGAACCAGGTCATTGAGTATCTGGTTGGTCAGCCTTACCGGGATTCCCAGGCTGTTTGAAATCTCTCCCGCAGTCCAGGGCCTGTCGCCTATTGAAAAATTCTTTATACATACATGGGCAATCGCCAAGGCCAGCAACCTCCGGAAGGCGGGACTCGCCCCCAGTGACTCCGGCTCAAGTTGATACGTATCCACGTTCTGATGGGCAAAAGCTATCTCAGCCCCAAACAGAACAATAAGCCAACTGACCTGAAGCCATATCATAAAAAGCGGCAGCGCGGCAAAACTGCCGTAGAGGGCACCGGCCCTTGCGGCTCCCACCTGGAAAGATATATATCCCCACTGCACGATCTCATATATCGTACCGGCCACTATCCCGCCCAGTAAGCCTGATCTGAAACTGACCTTTGTGTTAGGCATAAAGATATAGACAAACGTGAAAAGAAACCAGATAAAAACATAAGGGAACAATCTAATAACGAACAGTATCAGGGGGCTGACAGATCCAAGGAAATCTATCTTCTCGGTGATGAGGGTGATCTGAGTAGTAATAAATACTGTGATACTGCTTGACAATATAATCAGGATGGGAGCGACAAACAAAAAGGAAAGATAGTCGCTCAGTTTTCTTCCCAGGGGCCTCTGATGGGTTATCCCCCATATATCATTAAAGGATTTTTCGATGTTTCCCAATAGTTTTATTATAAGCCAGATAAGAATTATTATGCCTACTCCTGCAATCAGCCCTCCCTTGGTCTGCTCCAGGGCGCTGTTTGCAAATTCAATTACTCTTGATATGACTTCCTCCTGGCCCCTCATCTTTTCCAGCAGCTCTCTTTCCAGCATCTTCTGCATACCGAAGCCTTTGGCGATGCCAAAGGCCAGGGCCGCGGCAGGGACAATTGCAAGCAAAGAGTAGAAGGTAAGAGCGGAGGCCCTTAATGCGCATTTGTCTTCGTCGAAGCCCCGGAGGGCGAGGACCACAGTTCTTATCTGTCTGGCGACAAAGGATTGTTTATGGGAAAGTGTGCCGGATCGGATCTGAAGCAAGTAATCGGCAAATAGATTTTTAATGTCCTGAAGGCCCAACGCTGGCTCCTATCGATAAAACGTTATTGAATCCTCTTAAATTATTATAACATGATTTCGTTTTATCCGGTTAATGAGTACGCTAGTCAATGATATCTGAATATTTTGTTCTATATGGGCCATGGGGTTCTCTTTTAAGCGGCGAACTCGTTTATGTGCTATGACCCTTCACAAGACCAGACGAGGCGGGCGGGTAGCATTTTCCAGACTTGGCCGGACTAAAGAATCTTGTATTATCTCACAAGTATTCCGCCCGCCTGGGTGGCACCTTACGTAATTAGCATGCTGTTAATGTTTTCGACCCTTAAAAGAGAGCCCCATGGGCCATTAAGATTTTTATAATAAGGTTTAATCTTTTACTTCTTTACTTACACATTATACAGATAGACCAAAAATATTATGACTTGATAAAGATATCGCTGATATCCGGTCACGGCGGTCCTTTTCAAGACGACATCTATAGTATTCCGTGGACGTGGTCCTATTTTCAAGGGTTCGGCAAACCTTTTCCTGGTGGCAACGGCACATTCTGCGTGGGTTTCTGGTGGAGCAAACCCTTGAAAATAAGACCACTGCAGGCCTTGGGTGGAATCCTTTTTGAGATGTCGTCTTTCCAAGAACAGCCGTGACCTCAGGTGACGAAGCATAATTTCCAGGTGCTGATTATTCTAATCCGCCTGCCGCAGCCTGCTCTCAAGCAGAATAAGCGCACCGGATAACCGGGTCCTGGAAAGGAGCCATCCCAATAAAACACCGAGCGCGTTGGAGGGCTTTCATGGCTCCTGAGTCTGCCCGGCCCTCTGTATCCTTGCCCAGGTATCTCTAAGGGATACGGTCCGGTTAAACACAAGCAAGTCCTGGGATGAATCAACGCTGTCCACACAGAAATACCCCACTCTTTCAAACTGATATCTGCTGCCCGGTGCGGCATCTCTCAGACTGGATTCAACATGACAGTGATATAATACCTCCAGGGACCGCGGGTTCAGCCATGTCTTCAAATCAGCGCCGTCCTTTTCATCCGTAAATTCTTCCTTTAAAAGAAGGTGGTCATATAACCGAACCTCCGCCTCAAGGGAGTGGTCGGCAGAAACCCAGTGTAACGTGGCCTTGACCTTTCGTTCATCCGGGGCAGATCCCCCTTTAGTCTCAGGGTCATGGGTGCAATGGAGTTCCTTCACCTCCCCTGTCTTCTTGTCCTTGATTACATCATTACACCTTATAAAATAGGCATAACGGAGCCGCACCTCCCGGCCTGGCGCCAAACGGTAGAATTTTTTGGGCGGATCCTCACGAAAATCATCCTTTTCGATATAAATCACTCGCGAAAACGGGATCTTTCTTGTACCCATGGTCTCATCTTCAGGGTTATTTATCGCTTCCAGTTCCTCTACCTGACCCTCCGGGTAATTTGTTATGACCACCCTGAGAGGACGCAATACGGCCATCACCCGAGGAGATGTTTTGTTAAGGTCTTCCCTTGCGCAGTGCTCAAGAAGCGCCGTATCAATCGTGCTGTCTCTCTTTGCCACCCCGATACGCTCACAAAAACTACGAATAGATCCGGGAGTAAAGCCACGTCGTCGGAGCCCGGAGATAGTCGGCAACCGAGGATCATCCCACCCGCTGACATAATTATCTTTCACAAGTTCCCGGAGTTTTCGCTTACTCATTATGGTATGACTCAGGTTAAGCCTGGCAAACTCAATCTGCCGGGAAGGATGGATGTTTAATTCATTTATAAACCAGTCGTAAAGAGGACGGTGATCCTCAAATTCAAGAGTGCAGAGAGAGTGAGTAATGGCTTCAATCGAATCGCATTGCCCGTGAGCGAAGTCATACATGGGATAGATGCACCACTTATCGTGTGTCCTGTGATGTCTGGTATGCAGTATACGATACATGACAGGGTCCCGCATATTCAAATTAGGCGATACCATATCTATTCTCGCCCGCAGAACGCGTGAACCGTCCTCGAATTCTCCTTCCTTCATCCGCCTGAACAGATCCAGGTTCTCCTCCACAGAACGATTCCGATAGGGGCTGTCTCTACCGGGTTTGGTCAATGTGCCGCGGTATTCGCGGATTTTATCCATGCTCAGATCGTCAACATAGGCTTTCCCCGCCTTGATTAAACGGATAGCGTATTCAAATAACTTATCAAAATAGTCGGAGGCATAAAAAAGACGATCTCCCCATTCAAATCCAAGCCACCTGATATCTTCCTTTATAGATTCAATATATTCTGCCTCCTCCTTGATGGGATTTGTATCGTCGAACCTTACATTACATAGCCCGTTGTAATCCGAGGCAAGGCCGAAATTGAGACAGATGGCCTTGGCATGCCCGATATGTAGATAACCGTTAGGCTCGGGCGGGAATCTGGTATGCACACGGCCCTGATTCTTGCCTAGCCTGAGGTCTTCTTCAATTATATTGCGGATAAAATTAGAAATGGTGTTTGAATCACCTGCGGCCATAAACCCTGCTCCTTCTATTCTCCTACTTGACCATATCCAATCTCTGGTTAATTTTAATCTGTGTATAATGACCTAGTAGCCCGCCACAAGTCAAGTTAGAACTGCTGCCTGAAATACATCTGTATATCTTGAAAGCACAAGGTTTCTGCCTTTTGATTATTATCAGAGACACAAAATCATGTCCACAATATATAGAATATATATTTTAATTAAATACTATATATACTTAATATAAAAAATATGTTATATTTTATTAAAAAAAGATTGACAAATAATAATTTATATGCTTAGTTATATATAATTATTTGTTCTGTTTTAAAGATTCTTCCATCAAAACGATCTTTAAAACAACGAGAGAATTGCCATATCAGTTATGGATCAGAGTCCGACGGAATGGACCAAACCGTCTGGATGAAAGGAGGATTAAATGGAGATACCCTCGGCGGTCGAGACCATCACGGAGTACAATATCGCGTCCGAGCAATATCCAGCCGAGTACTATTACGTGGAAATCCCCATAAAAGGGCTCGGTATTACCTACCAGTATAAGATTTGGGACCTCGAGTCAACGGCAATGTCCATCCTGGTCAAAGAAGATTCACGTATTTTACCCTGGCTAAAGCCAGGTCACATACTTAAAATGAGGTATTTCTGTACCGACCTGCACCACCCTTGCAGTATCTTTGACACGGAGATTCAACATGTTACCATGCAAAGGCATGGCAGGTTAAGAGGGCATTATCTGGTCGGTCTGCTGATCTTGGACGACCAGGGTATAGATGATAGTCGTTGGCCCCATACTTTCGAAGGGCCCGGGGCACTTCCTTTCTATTATAATTCATTAATAAAATGGAGGGGTTGAACAGACAGATCTTCCACTCCCACAGTATCGGCAATACTCTGGGGTGTTCGTTACATTTGACGATGTTCCATCCTTAATGGAGGAAAAAGAAAACAATAAGCGTAACGGCATATCCGGATCAACCCCGACCTAGGTCGGGGTTTTTATGTGCCCGCTCACCTCATCCCTCCATGTTAGTGCACACAATCTCCCCAAACCGGGAGCACGAGACCACTTTCGCCCCCGTCATCAGCCTGCCCAGGTCATAGGTGACCTGTTTGGAGGTAAAGGTCCTTTCAAGGCCCTGTTCTATCTTCCTTGCAGCCATGGACCAGCCCATATGATCAAGCATCATGACTCCGCTAAGGATCAGGGAGGAGGGATTCACCTTGTCAAGACCCGCATACTTCGGGGCGGTGCCGTGCGTGGCCTCGAAGATGGCGTATCCTCTCTCGTAGTTTATATTCCCGCCGGGAGCCATCCCTATTCCCCCTACTTGGGCCGCCAATGCATCGGAGATGTAATCACCATTCAGATTCATGGTAGCGATTACGTCGAAATCCTCCGGCCTGGTAAGGGCCTGCTGGAAAAACATATCTGCGATAGCATCCTTTATCAGGATCTTTTGTTCCGGAACCTTCTCTTCAGCATCCCTCCAGTCGACGATCTTATCCTGGTAATCCTCCCTGGCGAGGTCAAATCCCCATTGCCTGAACGCCCCTTCCGTGTACTTCTGGATATTGCCCTTGTGTACCAGGGTGACACTCCTGCGCTTATTATCTATGGCAAAATCTATTGCCGCCCTCACAAGCCTCCGGCTGGCTGTTCTGCTTATGGGTTTAATCCCTATGCCTGAGTCGGGACGAATCACCCATCCGTATTGCTTCCTGAAAGATTCTATAAGCTCAACTGTCTCTTTTTCCCCGGACCGCAGTTCAAGACCCGCGTAAACATCCTCGGTATTTTCTCGGAAAATCACCATATCCACCTTTTCAGGTTCTCGCACCGGGGCAGGGACTCCCTGGAAATGTCTTACAGGCCTTACGCAGGCGTAAAGATCAAGGACCTGTCTAAGCGTAACGTTCAGGCTCCTGAAACCTTCACCCACGGGAGTTGTCAAAGGGCCCTTGATGCCGATCCTGTATTCCCGGAATGAGGCGATAGTATCCTCCGGCAGCCATTCTCCCGTGCGGTCAAAGGCCTTCTTACCGGCATAAACCTCTTTCCATAGGATCCGGCGCTTTCCCTGCCAGCAAAGCTCTACGGACCGATCTATCACCTGTACCGCGGCTCTCCAGATATCAGGACCGATCCCGTCACCTATTATGAAGGGGATAATCGGGTTATCAGGTACCTGCAGCCTGTTATCCTCAAATGTAATCTTCCCTTGCTCCACAAAAACAAATCCTTCAGTGAACTACCCCGCCCACAGGGCGGGGCATCAAAATGAACAACTTATTTAGGTTGGGGGACCAAATCCTCCAAACCCCCAGATGAGCCATTCATCCCCGTGCACAGCACGGGGTATTCTGGCAAAAGAATTTCATAAAAAAGAAACGATTTCGTTTTCGAAAAGATTTCCCCGCCGGACGGCCACATGTGTACGCTTGCTCTCACTAATGCGGCTGCTTATTTAGGCGTTCACTATATGTCCGGTCATGCTGCTTTTTTCAAAAGGCCTGCCGTTGGAGAATAACATTTTTCAGGCAACGGTCAACCCATTTTAGAATATTATTAAAGGTGGAATCATGAATGTTCGATCAAAGAATCCTATAGACCATGGAGTTGACATTCATCCCCGCTCCTATCGAGACGAATAGGGCTATGTCCCCGGAGTGGAGGCTGTGATTATTCAATTTGCCCTTCTGCAGGAGGTCGAACATGGTTGGAAGGGTTGCGACAGAACTGTTCCCGAGCGATGAAATAGTCATTGGCATGATATGCTCGGGCATATCCCTGTTCCCATATAGCTTGAATATATTCTTAAGTATAGCCCTGTCCATCTTCTCGTTAGCCTGGTGGATCAGCACCTTTTTTACATCATAAAGTGTAAGGCCCGCCTTATCAAGGCTCTTTTTGACAACCTCGGGCACAACCTTAAGGGCGTATTTATATGTCTGGTGCCCGTTCATCTTGAGGTAGATCTCATCACCATTTTTGCCGGGGTTGTGTGATCCGCCGGTCCATATTATATATGCCTCATTTTTAGTATCGGACCTGGATACATGGGAAAGGATACCGATATCTTTTCTATCGGTTGCCTCCATAAGAACCGCACCGGCACCATCGCCAAATATCATGCTGTCAATATCATGAGGGTCAACAACCCTGGAAAGGCTGTCCGCCCCTATAATAAGGATTTTTTTGGCAGCACCCGACTTTATATAGTAATCAGCGGTAATCACTGCGTGGAGCCATCCCGGACAGCCGAACAAGACATCATAGGCTACGGTATAGGGGTTTTCAACACCCAGCAAGTATTTTACCCTGGAGGCCAAGGGCGGACAGGTATCGACCCTGACACCGCCGGCTTTAACATCCCCGTAAAGATGAGCCACAATAATATAATCAAGGGCTTCCTTATTTACCTCCTTAATGGCGTCTTTTGCGGCCTCATAGGCCATGTCCGATGTGACCAGATCAGGGCTTATATACCGTCTTTCTTTGATACATGTTATCTCCTGGAATTTCTGTATTATCTCCTCCGTGGTCTTTTTTAGCCTGTTCTTTTCACCATTATAGAAGACATTATTAAGAAAAGCTGTGTTTTCCACCTTTAATGTAGGGATATAACTGCCGGTACCAGTGATAATAGAATTAAACATCCGTATCCACCTTCTCCTTCTAGAAATTATTTATCCATCAACCTGCTACAGTATTAAAATGAAATGAAACACATACGGAAACAGGGAAATAAAACATTTTGCTTCTTTTGTCAAAGGCATATCCACTTTTTCTGGTAACAGATCGGATTTTGGTCTATGCGCATGAATGGGTGTTACCTTTAAAGGCTTGATTACTTTAGCCCCTGGAGCTGGAGGATTTCGCCTTAAAGTGGGACATTCCGTTATGTTGTATATATTTGGTTCATATTTTATTAAATCTGGATTCATAGCTCTTATGACTTGACCCCTTATCGGTTCTTCCTTATATTTGAAAAACCTTAGAATCTTAACAGGAGGATTTATATGTCCAAGATAGGAATTATTGGTGTGGGCCAGAGTGCCTTTGTGCGGGGATATCCCGGCTCCATTAGAGAACTGGCTTTTGACGGTTTTAGGGAAGCTATGCTGGATGCTCAAATCACGACAAATGATATTGACGCCTCCATAATATGCTCCTCCCCGGAATATGATAAACAGCGTTCCCCTGCCGGGGTGTTAGCCGAGTACCTGGGTCTCACACCTCAACCCACATTCTATGTAGAAACACTTTGTTCGTCCAGCAGTATGGGAGTAAGGCTGGCCTATTCTCTTATTAAATCCGGGCTCCATGACGTAGTGGCTGTTGTCGGTTTTCAGAAGATGTCGGAGATATCCTCCGCCGAATCCCAGGAAAGAATGGGGAGAGGCGCTGATATCCAGTGGGAAAGCCCGTTCGGCACAATGATGCCTGCCTATTACGCCATGTATGCCAAGGCGCATATGGCGAAATACGGAACAACCAGCGAGGATCTGGCCCTCATCAGGGTCAAGGCCGCAACATACGGCCAGATTAACGAGAAGGCGGTTTACCGTAAACCTGTAACCTATGAGATGTTTTCCGACCCCGAGAGCCCTATATCCTCCCCGGTGTCCAGCCCTCTTCGCGTCGGCGACTGTTGTGCCAACGCCGACGGCAGTTCATGTGTTATCGTGGCCAATGAAGAGAAGGCCAAGGGGTTTTCCAATAAGCCTGTTTGGATACTGGGAGTAGGCGCGGCATCCACTGCCGTAAATATGGCCGGCAGGGATCTATTCACGGGACTGACAGTAGGGATTGAGGCCGGCGAACAGGCCTATAAGATGGCCGGCGTTACCCCGAAGGATATTGACATAGCCGAGGTACATGACTGTTTCACCATCGCTGAAATGATGGCATATGAAAACCTGGGTTTCGCCAAGCCCGGGGAAGGCAAGGAATTGATAAAGAGCAAGGAGACCTATAAAGAAGGTAGCATACCGGTTAACGTTGACGGCGGACTGCTATCCAAAGGTCATCCCATCGGTGCGACAGGAGGCTCCCAGATTAGGACCATTGTTCTCCAATTAAGGGGTGAGGCAGGAGAAATGCAGGTGAAGGCACCGGAGATAGGCTTGGTCCACAACATCGGTGGAGTCGGTCTTTATGGAAATGTAACTATTCTCGGAAGGTAAAAGAATGGCTAAAAAGAAAGAAGTAGATACCAGATTCAGCAAGTTCGGAACCGTAAGTTTTACCTCCCTAACCAAGTTGAACGATTTTATAGATAGACTTGAACAGGGTAAAGTGTCCGGAACCCGCTGTAAAGGGTGCGGGATGGTATTCTTCCCCCCCAGGGCCGATTGTTATCAATGCCTTGGTAACGATATGGAATGGTTTGATATATCGGGCCCCGGCAAGTTGCTTACTTACAGCAAGCTGGAATATGCCCCGGTCGGCTTTGAGAATGACCTCCCATACACTATCGCCCTGGTTGATTATGGCGATTACAAGGTCTTCGGCAGGCTGGAAAGCAGACTTTCGGAAGACGAGATAGAAGTTGGAATGGACATGAAGGTTGCTGTTAATGAACTGCCTGACAGGCAGCTGACCTACGTATTTAAAAAGGCATAGAGATTAATATCAAACGAGCTGGCCCTAATTTGAACAAACCCCCTGAACATCCGGGATGGCTTGAGATATCCACTGATATAGATCCGGCTGTACAGGAGGCCGTAAGCTCATTCCTTTTTGATATGGGATGTGTAGGGGGAGGAATTTAAGGAACGCTTTCACCCACGGGCTTACGCCCATGGCCCTCAGCTATGATTCTGATAGAGGTGTGACATTGAGACGGTTCCTTGTTGAAGAAATAAACCATAGAGAAGGATACTGTATTATCTCCGGGTCAGAGGCCAGGCACATTCTGAGGGTCCTCAGGATGGGCAAGGGAGAATCTTTTGTACTCATGGACGGAAAAGGTAACCGGTTTGAGGCCGAGATAGTCGATTCTTCCAGAAAACGGGAATTAGTGGTGAGATTAAAAAGGCCGCTCCCTGTACCACCTCCCCCTTCCATCCAAATAAGTCTCTGCCAGGCCCTTTTGAAGTCCTCGGCCATGGATCTTATCATAGAAAAGGCCTCCGAACTGGGAGTAAAAGAAATCATTCCATTCTCTTCCGAGAGAACGGTGGTAAAACTTGACGGAGACAGGGCTCCCAACAAAACAAGACGCTGGAGACAGATAGCCCAAAGCGCGGCAAAGCAATCCGGGAGGACGAAAGCCTCCGAAATAGCCTTACCTGTCTCATTTCGCGAACTAATGGGCAAATGGCGGTGTGATGACGGCATGAAGCTGGCCCTATGGGAGAAGGAGGAATCATCAGACCTTAAGAAGATCCTCAGGCCATTCCCATCATCTGTCGATAGGTTTATCGGCATGGTGGGTCCGGAAGGAGGCTTTTCCGCGGAAGAGCTCAATATGGCAAGGGAAGCGGGATTCAAGCCGGTCTCCATGGGAAGGAGCATCCTGAGATCGGAGACAGCCGCCATAATCCTGGTTGCTCTTGTCCAGTATGAATGGGGCGATCTGGGAATCTCGGGGTTGATATAGCCCCTGACACACCATCTAATTGCTGCGTGATCCATGAGGACAACGGAGCTTTGTCTATTCCCGCCAAGGCAATGACCATATCTTGCTGGTGGATCCGCCCAATACTTTGGATTGACGCCTTTGATAAATTCGTGTAATGTAAAATAGTAATTTTTGGAGATCATCCGGTTAATGAGTACGTAAACAAGTAAAAGATTGAACCTTATTATAAAACCCTTAATGGCCCATGCGGCTCTCTTTTAAGGGGCGAAAACATTAACAGCATGCTAACTACGTAAGGTGCCACCCAGGCGGGCGGAATACTTATAAGATAATAGAAGATTCTCGAGTCCGGCAAAGTCTGGAAAAGGCTACCCGCCCGCCTCGTCTTGTTTTGTGCAGGGTCATAGCACATAAACGAGTTCGCCGCTTAAAAGAGAACCCCATGGCCCATATAGCGAAAAACAGTTACATATCATTAACTAGCGTACTCATTAACCGGATGAAACATCTTTGGTTGGTATCTTACAATATAAATCTACTGTATTTATATTCAGCAGGGAGCTCTTTTCAGATTTAAAGACAAATAGGCAAGCAATCAGCATAAGGCGTCCCGGTACAAAGCCGGTAATCCTTCCCGCAACCTTTTATCATGAGGTCACGCCATGGAAAACTCGAGCATCCTGGAAAAAGCCGTCGAAGCCATAGTAATTCTAAATGCTGCCCTTACCAATATACGCTTATATCCTCCTTCCAGCGCCATGATCGTCAACTCCGTGGATTCCGCCCAGTCTATCCTCCAGTCTATTCTTGAAAAGGAGGATTCGATTGTATTCGCTGAATCAGATAAAAACCTTATTATCTCCGGTCAAGCCCTAGATGAAAAGGAACAGAAAAAACCTCAGGTTGCCGCCTTTATCCAGTTGATGCTTAATCTTGGGATCAAGAGCATAGCATTTGAAAAAGGCCTGGACAAATCTGACATTATAGGCTTGCTCGAGGTCGCAAGCAAAAAGCCGGATGATCTTCGAAAACAAGGCGGTATACAGAAGGTCATGTCAGCTAAACAGATAAAGCATATAATGCTGGACCAAAAACTCTATGTAGCTATGGATAAAGACCCGCGAATAGTGCCTGCCGAAGATACTAAGGATGCGGATAAGACCGCCCAGGCAGGAGAAATCCCTTCAGAAGGTGAACGCCGTTCCGGGGAAGACCGGCGCAAGAATGACGGTCTTGAATACCTTGCAAAGGGTGGCGTGGAGAGACGGAATGAAGAACAAAGGGAAAAACAGCTTTTACGTATTCAAAACGGCATAAACAGCATATTAAAGGGAGAGGAAAAGTACTTTACCGACAGGCAGGTAATGCATTCCCTTGCGCCGACCTTCCTGGATCTGCTCTCCCACGGAAAAGATAAGGTTACGGATGCCATTATCGATAGATTAGGTAAAGGACTCCTTAACAAAGAGGGGGACGTCCGCGCCGAGGTGGCTTCTGTCCTGGCACGGATCGGCATAAAGCTTATTTCAGATAAACGCATGGATATGATGATCAAGGTATCACATAAGTTGATCGAGTGGATTAAATTTGAGACCTTAGTGCCTCCTGCTTACAAGCATATCTGTGATCAATTAAAGGTTATATCGCAATACCTAATCTTAAATCAGCGGTTTGAGCAGGCAAAAGACCTCCTGACCCCGTTCCATCTGGTCTATTCCGGAGAGATAAAAAAGGATGAGAGTATCCAGGGCCTGTCAGGGAATGTGCTCAAGGCCGTCTCGTCCGACAAAGTCCTTGAAGCCCTTATTCCCAGGGCCGGGACGGGTGAGCAAGGGCCCGGCGATCAGGCCGTTGACATCCTGGATATACTGGCTTCAGCCTCCCCAGCCGCAAGCGACGCTCTGCAGCAGATAAAAACTGCGGCTATTAAAAAACAGGAAACCACCCCCACGAAGACGGAAGCGTCCGATGATGTCCTTTCCGGGCAAATGGCCCTGGTGGATCAACATGTGGAGAAGGGGGATACTGAATCAGCAGTCAAATTGCTTTTTGATATGATTGTAAAATATGCGGGGGGAAAAGACTTTGAAACGGCGGAATCTTTAAGGGACAAGCTTATGGAAGTCAATCCCATGGCCTTGACCGAGATTGTTAAATCAGGAGAAATCATTGATGAAGGAAAGAGCGGATCAATAGACCAGGAGCATCTGGACACCTGGGCAGAGCTGTATAAGACCCTTACCCAGGAAGAGACTTCCACGCTTTTCTATGCCATGAAGTCGGCAGAGTTTGAGCCGAAGCAGCTTGTATTTCGGCAAGGTGAACGAAACTCTAATCTCTATTTTATTAATAAAGGTCAATTAAGAATGTTCTTCATGGAGGAAGAAAAAGAGAAGGTCATAAAAGAGCTGGATGAGGGAGATGTCATGGGAGAAGACGCCTTTTTCAACCTGACCGTCTGCACCGCATCAGTCATAGCACTTTCTAAAGCTGAGGTGAATTTTCTGGAGAAGGATGTCCTGGCAAAATGGGAAGAGAGGGACTTGGGCATCGAATCAAAGCTTCGTGATTACTGCCTGAAATTAAAGAAGATAAGTGGCCTCCTGAAGAAAAGACGCCTGGATCGAAGATTGCAGAAACGTATCGAGATATCAAATAAGGTCTCCATCCAGTCTCTGGACGCTTCCGGCGCTCCTAGGGGCAAGTCCCTCACCGGAACCCTCGCGGATATATGCGGGGGAGGCGTATCCTTTTATCTGAAGACTCCAAAAGAAAATGTTGTTAATATGTTTGAGGAACCAAGGATAAATCTGAGATTCATCATTAACACAGGCGGATCACAACAGGATCTCGAACAAACCGGGACCGTGGTGGCTGCTATCCATCATTTTTACGATTATTCCATCCATGTTAAATTCGACAAAATGCTGGATGAGAAGACTATTGAAGACATCAAGGCATCAGGGGGCGCCAAAGATAAGGAGCTTGAAATGCTCACCGACTCCTGATCCCCCGCAGCCGGCAAGACCCGAGGTCAGATCTTCATTCTTGACAAAATATTGGAGAGAAAAAAATTTATAAATCCTTCTCTCTTTCCAGTGGTAAGGTCTATTAAAAAAACAGATAGAAATCTGTCAAGAATGAAGATCTGACCCCACGGGTTTTAGAAATATGGCTCGCTCCGCCCGACAAATACTTCTATATGAGAGATATACCCTACATGAGGGGCAAACATTCCAACCAGCACGCCTAGGTCACCAACAAATATGGAAAATTGGATTTAAAGGGCTTGAGCTTGTTCTCGATTTGCGTTAAATATAGTCTATATTTTCTTAAAACTTAATCTAATGCGTGGCGCGACATCTTAAGTCATTGTAATATACAGCTATGTGCCCCTAATTTTTTAAGAGGCGAGGTGTTGATTGACGGCATATTTTATCAGACGTCTGCTACTGGTCATACCGACCTTTATCGGAATCACCGTTATGGTCTTTACCATCACCAGATTTGTGCCAGGCGGCCCCATAGAACGTATGATCGCCCAATACCAGATGCAGAGCATGGGTATGGGAGGCACGCCTTCGTCCTCTCCGGCTCAAACCCAGCCCCTTTCAGATGAACAAATAAAGGAACTGGAAGAATATTACGGTTTTGATAAACCCGTGCTTGTCAGCTACTCCCTCTGGCTGAAAAAGGTGCTCCAACTCGACCTCGGAAGTTCAACACGCTACTATGAACCTGTGTGGGATATCATTAAAGACAAATTGCCGATCTCCCTCTTCTACGGCATCATGGCAATGATTCTTACCTACTCGGTGTGCATCCCCTTGGGGGTAATAAAGGCCATAAGACATAAAACCTTGATGGATAACATAACATCCATTATTGTTTTTATCGGATACGCCATACCCAATTATGTCATTGCCATTATCCTGCTTATCCTGTTTTCCTCCTGGCTTGATATCTTTCCCCTCGGCGGATTTACCAGCGATAATTTCAGTGACCTGAGTTTTATAAAAAAGATATGGGATATAGCATATCATGCCGTACTACCTCTTCTCTCTTACATGGCAGGGAGCTTTGCTATTATGACATTCATGATGAAGAACACCCTCATGGATCATCTGGCATCCGACTTCATACGAACGGCTATCGCCAAAGGGCTTCCTTTTAGACGGGCCATATTCAAACACGCTATGAGAAACAGCCTTATACCGCTTGCCACACATTTCGGCAATAACATCTCCTTGATTTTAATGGGTTCATATCTTGTTGAAAAGATATTCAATATCGACGGCATGGGGCTTCTCAGTCTGGAATCCATAATGGAGAGAGACTATCCTGTTGTTCTAGGAACCCTGGTAATATCTTCACTGCTCTTTCTTATCGGAAATATTTTGTCTGATATCTGTGTCGCGATAGTTGATCCAAGGGTAAAGTTCGAATAAAGGTGAACAACATGATAAGATTCAACCCCCTGACCATAAAAAAGATCAATCGCTTCCGGACGATCAAAAGAGGATACTTTTCATTTATAATACTCCTTGCGCTAATAGTGATATCCGTATTTGCCGAACTCCTCGTAAACAATAGGGCGATAATTGTGAAATATGATGGCACCTACTACTTTCCCACATATGGTGATATTATACCCGGATCGACCTTCGGCCTGGATTACGAATATGAGACAAACTACAGAGATGTTGCAAAGATTCTAAACTCGGCCGAGGATAAAGAAAATTTCGTGCTGCTCCCCATAGTCCCTTACAACGCCTATGAAAATGATCTGAAGGATAATGCCTTCCCCCCCTTTCCCCCTTCCGTGAAGGACAAACACTACCTGGGGACAGATAAAACAGGTCGGGATATCGTTTCCAGGCTTCTATACGGT
>Ga0315532_1000634_pt1 | contig 27894 bp, 20 predicted proteins | sample SalMarWE160370MG_FD_203082 | JGI IMG/M metagenome (GOLD analysis project Ga0315532, IMG submission 203082) | Salt marsh sediment microbial communities from the Plum Island Ecosystem LTER, Massachusetts, United States - Salt Marsh Sediment WE1603-70 ...
TTATACGCTCTCTCAGAAGTTTATTTTCTTCGACGAGTTTTTCGATAATGGTGTCTTTGTCCATGAAATCTTTATCGGACAAAAACACAGTTTTACTTCAATTATCCAAAATACTGTGAACGGTTACAGATTTGGTTTTTGACAAAATCAAAAACGAACATAAAAAATGCTCTCTACCAGCTTGAAATTTACTGGCGATTTTTTGATAATTTTGGATAAGTTTCAAGATTTTAACTGGCCTTGACGTGTTAATTAAGGTACCAAAAATAATTAATATACAAAACTGGGTTTAATCAGGACAGTTGTATGCTTAAGAGTCGCCCCAATTGCTTATTAGCAATTATCATTCTCGCTGCTCTTGCTAGTTGCGAGACGCCACACTCACTGCGAGCGATCAATGAAGTGAACTACTTGGGGCAAACCAATTTCCCACGTGTGGTCGAGCTGGATCCACCGAATGGCGCAACGGGCGTCGACCCAGTGCGCGAGCACATCACGGTCACCTTCGACCGCCCTATGAGGAAAGGACATTCATGGGTGTTCAGAGATATGCCACCGAGGCTGAAAGTGAATCGTATTGAATGGATTAATGACCGCCAGTGTCGGGCATATGTAGATCTGGAGGCTGGAGTGAAATACGGTGTCTGGTTGAACCATGGGCGAAAGGACAGCAAATTTCAAAGCCGCGAGGGCGTCTCGGCACAGAGAGTCCATTGGATATTTCAGACTCGCGCGCCAGGAGCAACTGATACCAAACTGACGGCTAGGGGAGGCAAGGGTACGTCCATTGAACTTGAACCTGAAGCCGCAAATATGGTGAGGCAATTTTGGATCGCATTGGAGCAATCCGATTGGAAGATGGCGCTTTCGCTCTGTTCGAGGGAGGTTCAGGAAGAAGTAAAGGAATATCCTTCACCCGAGGCATTTTTCCTGGACGTGGTTCCTGTCAAGGAAGTTTTGAAGAAAATCCGTCCGCGGATAGGTCGTTGGATAAATTGTCCGAGATACTTTGCATATATCTATGGCGTCCGGATTTCGCACGCAGATCTTGCGCAGGACGGGTCTTGGGTATGGATGGTGCGTCGAATGGATACAGAGAAGAAATGGAAAATCCACTTCTCAGCCATTCCGTTCAAGACCTGGATCGCAAACGAGAAAGAAGAGATCGAGCGAGTGGCACGAGAACAAGAACGCCGCTTGAAAGAACTTGCTCCAAGACTCAAAGGGGTGAGGACTTTTTTAACCCCGGAACGCGAAGCATTCAAGTTAGGTGAGCCGATACACTTCCGTTTACAGTTAATCAATGGAGGTGATTCGGCGTTGTTTTATGACCATCAGCAGGTCGCGGTAAATTATTCCATGACAATTATCGGTCCTGATGGTGAACAGGTCGAGTATATGGCTGGGCCTCATCAAACATGCGGCGTGCCCGAGATGATCGAGCCGGGAGAAACCAAAACGCTGTTTGATCGGTTCGATATCGCCGAGCAATATGACTTCAGGCAAGCAGGTGAGTATCGCGTTCAGTTTAATGGAAATGGGCTACAGGTCAGCATCAAAACCAATGACAAAGCTGCCGAAAGGTACGAACCCGAGTCTTTCAAGCATTATCCCGTTTATCCCGGAAAACTTCTATCAAATACGGTCAAAATAGAGGTCAAGCCTGGCGAAACATAGGTGGTAATTATTTATTTGGCAATGGTTGTATGTGCTGCGTCGAACATACGCACCGAACCTTGGTCGAGTTGAAGGATGAGTCCCTTTTTCGGATCTATTCCGACGCAGTTACCAGTAAACCTTTTGCCATTATATAGCAACGTCACTCTATGGCCTGATAGGGTGCTTCGTCTACGCCATTGGTCCGTTACTTTGTTTTCGTTATTCTGTGCGACTTCGAGCCACTCATCCAGCGAGCTTAGCAGTCTTTTGGTCAACGAAATTCTGTCGCAAGTTGCCCCGCCCTCAATGTCGATGCTTGTTGCTGTTGATTGTAGCTCAGCAGGAAAAGAACTCTTTTTCTGGTGGCAGTTGATGCCGATCCCGATAACGCAGACTGTGTGATTGCTAGTTTGTCTGGTTTCGAGCAAAATGCCGGCTACTTTCTTGCCATTTACGATTATGTCATTCGGCCATTTGATTTTGGCCTCACATTTACCCACTTTGCCCAGCGCATCAGCAACTGCTACAGCTACGGTCAGCGACAGTAGCTCGCTATTGATTTTACAGTTGTTCAAAATTATTGAGCACAGGATACTATCCGCATAATGACTATGCCATTTTGTACCTGCTCGACCGCGACCAGCGTTTTGCTCTTCGGCAAAAATTACCAGCCCGTCGTTGTTTTTGTTCTTTGCATACTCTGTTGCTATATCGTTCGTGCTTGACGTAGACTTGTATACGAGAACCTTTTTGCCGATGCGCTTGGTTTTTAGATTTGCTTGTATTTTGTCCGGATCAAGTAAATCCTCTTTCGACATGGCTTGTGTTACCTATCAAGTGCAATATCAACAGCCGTAGCCGAATGAGTAATCGCACCTACCGCGATTCTGTCAACACCGCATTGAGCGATAGCTGAGACGTTGGTTAGAGTGATGTTGCCCGATGCCTCCAGCAGTGGTTTTTTACCCTTGCCGCACATTTCGTCTCGCATCTGGACAGCGTGTTTCAACTGCCATTGACCCATGTTATCCAGCAGAACAATGTCAATGCCTGAGATATCCAGAACATAGTTGAGTTGATCATCGACGTGGTCAACTTCCACTGCAACGAACTTGACTGCCTTTACTTTTCTGGCCTCACAAATGATTTTTCTGAGTTTTGGCTGAAAGTTCCGACCAAGCTGCGCCAGATGATTGTCTTTTATTAAAATGCCATCGTAAAGTCCAAGCCGATGGTTATACCCACCACCACAGCGAACCGCGTATTTCTCCAGAATCCTCCAGCCCGGCAGTGTTTTTCTAGTATCGTAGATTTTTGCCCGCGTGCCCTGAATCGCCCGCGCATATTTACCAGTCGTTGTCGCTATTCCACTCAGTCTTTGCAAAAAGTTCAACATAACCCGCTCGGCACTGAGCATAGATCGCAAAGGCCCTTCAATCGTAGCGAGCTTGCAGCCGACATGTGCTGATTCACCATCATTCACGTATATTCTCAGTTTCAGCCTCGGGTCGTAGTGCTTAAGAATCTCCATGACAACATCCATGCCGCAGACGATAATTTCCTCACGCGAGATGATGTTAGCCTTATCCACAGCATCTTCTTTGAAAAGAAGTTCGCTTGTTAAATCGCCCTGGCCAAGGTCCTCTTCAACCGCTATGCGGATAAGCGGAAGCGCCTGTGCTATATTAAGTTTTTTAATCCCTGTTCCCTTTATCATTTGCAAATCTCTAACGAGCCAATGTTCAAAAAGGATTTAAGCATGTTTTACTAATGTTTTTTCTTCATACGTTTTTTCTGTTTCTTTTCAGCCATAAAACTGCTTTTTTTCTTGCGTTACTCAGCGATCACTAATTCCGGCAGTTCTCTCAGCTCTTTAAGCTGATCCCGCAAAAAAGCCGCCCGCTCAAAGTCAAGAGCCTGCGCAGCATCGAGCATTTCTTGTTCAATTTGATTGGCCAGCTCAACCTTGTCGTATTCGCTCTCTTCAAAGCAAATTGCCGCGCGTGCCGTTTTTCTCGCTTTTATTTGCTCAGCCAGACTCTTTCGTATCCCTTTCCGTATTGTCTCAGGGGTAATATTGTGCTCCTGGTTATACTGCAATTGAATTTTACGTCGCCTGTTCGTTTCGTCAATAGCTTTTTGCATAGACTCGGTGACCCTGTCAGCGTACAGAAAAACCGTCGCATTGATATTTCGTGCGGTCCTGCCGATTGTCTGAACCAATGAGGTCTGGCTCCGAAGGAATCCTTCTTTATCTGCATCAAGAATCGCTACCGCCGAAACTTCCGGCAAATCCAGACCCTCTCTCAATAAGTTGATACCCACTAATACATCAAACTCACCGTTGCGCAAATCCCGCAGTATCTCCACACGCTCCAACGTATTTATCTCGCTGTGCAAATAGCGACATCTAAACCCTTTTTTGGTTATATAATTTGAAAGATCCTCAGCCATTCTTTTCGTAAGGGTCGTCACGAGTATCCGCTCGACCGCTTTGGCTCGTTTTTCGATCTCGCCCAGTAAGTGCTCGACTTGATTTCTCGCCGGCTGCACAAATATCTTTGGGTCCAGAAGACCTGTAGGCCTGATTATCTGTTCGACTACCTCGTAGTCGCATTTACCTAACTCAAAAGGCCTGGGCGTCGCCGACACAAATATTACTCGCGACCAGTTCTCCTGGAACTCCTCAAAGTGTAATGGCCTGTTATCCAAAGCGCTAGGCAAGCGAAAACCATGTTCAACCAGAACCTCTTTTCTGCTTCTGTCACCTGCCCACATTGCTTGCAACTGCGGAATGGTCACGTGTGACTCGTCAATAAACAGTAGAAAATCCTTGGGAAAGTAATCAATCAGTGTATAAGGCCTGGCACCCGGCGGCAAACCTGAAAGGTGTCTGGCGTAATTCTCAATACCGCTGCAATAGCCCACCTCTTGAATCATCTCGATGTCGTACATCGTTCGAGCTTCTAACCGTTGAGCTTCAAGCAATTTACCCTGGCTGCGCAATTCTGTGAGTCGCTCCTTTAGCTCCGCCCTAATGTTTTCAACCGCCGAGCCAATCCTGTCGGCAGGCATAACATAGTGCTCTGCAGGATATACGAAAATCTGTTCTTCAACAGCAAGTGTCTCCCCTGACACTGGATTGATATAGCTTATCTGTTCTATCCGGTCGCCAAAGAATTCGATACGAACCGCGAAGGATTCGTATGAAGGATGCAGCTCAACAACATCACCGCGGACTCTGAAAGTCCCTCGCTGGAAGTCTATGTCATTTCTGGTGTACTGGATGTCTGCCAATCGGCCAAGCAATGTGTTTCTGTTGCACTGATCCCCCGTTCTAATCGTCACTACACTGGCTTTGTAGTCCTCCGGTGAGCCAAGGCCAAATATACACGAGACCGACGCCACAATAATGCAGTCATCTCGCGTTGACAGACTCGTAGTAGTGGAAAGACGCAGCCGGTCCAGGTCCGCATTTTTCGAGGCGTCTTTTTCAATGTAGATATCGCGCTGTGGTATATAAGCTTCCGGCTGGTAATAATCATAATAGCTCACAAAATACTCAACTGCATTTTCGGGAAACAGCTCTCTGAACTCTTCATAGAGTTGTGCTGCTAATGTCTTGTTGTGCGATATCACCAGCGCCGGCATATTAAACTGCGAAATGACATTAGCCATCGTAAATGTCTTGCCGCTTCCGGTCACTCCCATCAGCGTCTGGAACTTCTTGCCTGAGCGCAACCCTTCTACAAGCCTCGCTATCGCTTGAGGCTGATCGCCGGCAGGCTTAAATTCACTGTTTAGCTTGAATACCGCCATTTTTCTCACATACAAGTAATAAAAAGTGTATTCTACTCGATCGCAGTACAAAACTCAAGCAGCACACGCGTCAAACAGAGGGAGCAGGTACGGATGGAAAGGATTGGCTCCAGCCTCCAAATTCAGAAAAATAGCAAAATGGATACATAAGCTAATACCATGCTGACTATTCCGACAAGTAGTCCTACCTTCAGCCACTCTATGAAGCTTACTCTCGGCTGGTTTTCTTTCTGGAGGAAGTCAATAGCAATTATATTTGCAGTTGACCCGATGACTGTAATGTTTCCGCCGTAGCACGCTCCGAACAGCAAAGCCCACCAAAGCGTTTCCAGATGACCGTGCAGAACGTGCAAATTCTTCACGACAGGAACATAAGACGCTACAACTACTGTATTATCCAACAGACTCGACAGCAAACCGCTTGAAAGCAAACAAACTCCGGATAACAACCTCTCATCGGTCCCTGCACTCTCAGTGATCCGCTGGGCGAAAAATGCTGCGATGCCCGAGGCCTGAATTACACCGGCTTGTGCAAACAAGAATATAAAAAAAAGCAGCGATTGCCATTCAATCTCGTGCTCAACATAATAAGCTGTTCGTTTTCCACTATACAATAAAGCAATTCCTGCCGAAATTGTAGGTCCCATGATAAGCATCGTATTTTCTTCCAGCCCAAATAAGACTTCGATTTTACTATGTAAAGCCAGCAATAAAATCGTACCAGAAAAGATCAGTAAGGGCAGCGCCAAAGGCTTTTTGGACAAGCCTTCCGTTGGTTTGGTTAGCTCAGCATCAACAGGTGCAGCTTTCATTTTCTCAGAAAGCTCGTACACGAATTTTCGATAGTAAACGAGCAGAATGAAGATGACTATCGCTAATGTTCCCGCTGATATAGGCAGCGCATGGGTCAGAAAGCTGCTGAAAGATAGGTTTGCTCTCGCGGCGATGAGTATTCCGATGGGATTACCCAAAACTGTCGAGGCTGAGCCGATGTTCGTCGCTAAGACAGACGAGATGATGAGGGCAGTAGGCCTTATTTTCAAAGCCGCACATAAGCTCAGGATGATTGACACCATAATGATAATAGATGTAGCCTCTCCCATAAGAGCTGAAAAGACCGCTGAAAGTACCATCAGTATAATAAACAATTTTGTCCCAGAGATATTACGTAGGCTGAGAAGATATTTTGTTAGGTGAGAAAAAACACCGGTATCTTTCACCACCGCCACAATAATCATCATGCTGATTAGGAAAAGGATAACATCCAGTGAAGCGAACCTTATAAAATCCGTCATCGTGACAGAGCGAAACAGAAGCAAGAGTCCACTGCCTGCAAACAGAAAGCCTAATCTTAGTTGCCAGAAAAATAGTGTGCCTAATATGGACAGCAAAAAAACTGATAGCACAAATGTCTGCTGGTTGGTCAGACCACCAAGGTAGCCCATGGCTCCAAGTAGGACCGAACATAACAGCAACAGCAGTAGTTTTTTGTACACGCTATTTTCCCGCGGCCAATAGTCCACCCAGCAGTGCACCTACGATAGTGCTGATGATGGGATTTCCAGTTAGCGGGCATGTCCCGGATGCGCACCCAAATAGAGGGCTGTTATTCTCATTGGGGCCTGTCGGGGTAGACGATTGCTCCCAGCAGAGCTGTGCCGTATCTCTGCCAAAGTATCTGCTCACTCAGTTGGTCAGCCCTGTACGGCAGCTCAAGTGTAATGATTGGAATGCCCAAATCTAAACCTGCATACGAGCCGAGCGAGCCGGGCCTTGCACCCAGCTTTTGAATTGGCAGACTGCAATATTGAGCCATATGCCCAGCCAACACCTCACCAGGACCATCATAATCAATGCAACCACCGGGAACAAGCGTAGCCAGACCTTCCGGCCCGGTATCCACAACCTGATGAATGCTCACCACGCGGTCGGGAGAATACCGTTGAATAATATGTTCGATCGCACAGCTTTCCGGCTCAGATAGTCCTGCCTCACCCGACTTTTCATTGCTGACACGATTAGCTGTAGGAAAATTTCGGTTTAGGTCCACACCGTTGGCATTGTATCGGCTGTTGAGCGCACGTCCATCTGGATTAGCCACGGGCAGCAGTACAATCCTGCGTCCCTTTAAAAGATGTTCATTTTGCTGAAGGTGAACCACGAGATTTTGAACGAGCGGGGTTCCCCCTTGCTCGTTGCCGTGAATGCTTGCTAGGATAAAGGTCACATCATGGCCTTGTCCGAGCACAACGTACATAATGGGCCGACCGCGTAATGAAGTGCCCGCAACGTAATACTGCGCCACAGGCATAATTGTCTCCGCCTGTGGTTCAGCTTTAAGCTTAGGAGGGACCACCGGCTCATAGCAGCCGGAAAAAAGCAGGACGAAAAATATAGTGCAAAAAGTAAGCAGTAAGAACGGTTTCTCACTCATTTTGGTCGGTCCTTCAACCTTTCACGTCCGTACGAAGAATGACCCAAAGATCATTATAACTTCTAATCCTTATGGTTAAAGGCAAAAATCGCCAATAAGACCAGAAAAACATCCCATTCAAGTTGACTTTTCGATAAAAATGTCGGAAAATACCGGTTTCTCATAGGTACTGGAATCACAAATAGTTATTACAAGGAGACAGAAATGTTCAATGGTATTTTTCATATCCCCCAACCGTGTAACGAGCCATGTTTGCAATACGCGCCGGGAAGTCCTGAACGTGCCGAGCTAAAGTCAAAGCTAAAAGAAATGCTAAGTAACCAGGTAGAGGTCCCAATGATAATCGGAGGCCGAGAGGTGCACAATGGCAACCTCGCAGATATCCGCTGCCCACACGATCATCAACACGTGCTCGGCAGGTATCATCAAGCCGATGCTGAATTTGCAATAAAGGCTGTTGATGCTGCCGAAAAGGCAAAGAAACAATGGGGCGAGATGCCCTGGGAGTCACGAGCGGTCGTGCTGCTAAAGGCTGCCGAACTGCTCGCAGGCAAATACCGCCTAACATTAAACGCAGCCACCATGCTTAACATGAGTAAGACTCCCCATCAAGCTGAGATTGATTCTTCTTGCGAGCTGATTGACTTTTGGCGCTTTAATCCCCACTTCATGGAGGAAGTCTATGGAGATCAGCCGATGTCTACACCCGGCGTACTTAACTACATGGAGCACCGCCCATTGGATGGATTCGTCCTGGCTTTAACTCCATTTAACTTCACTTCAATTGCCGGCAATCTACCCACATCTCCGGCATTGATGGGCAATACTGTCGTTTGGAAGCCTGCTTCCGCTGCGGTATTGCCAGCCTATTACATCATGAAGATTCTCGAAGAGGCGGGCATGCCTGCCGGCGTGATAAACATGGTACCGGGTCCTGGACCTGTTGTTGCCCCGCCCGTACTGAATGACGTTAGGCTCGGCGGCATCCACTTCACCGGCAGTACCTACGTCTTCTCCACAATTTGGCTAACTATCGGCAAAGACATCCGCAAATACGTCTCATATCCCAGGATTGTTGGCGAAACAGGCGGCAAGAACTTTATCTTTGCCCACGTAAGTGCCGACGTCGAAGCGCTGGTAGCTGCCTTAGTGCGGGGGGCCTGCGAATACCAAGGCCAAAAGTGCTCCGCAGCCTCACGCACCTACATTCCCGACTCGACCTGGCCACAGATCAAGGAAAGGCTGCTCGCCGAAATCAACGAAGTCAAAATGGGTGACGTAACCGACTTCAGAAACTTCATGGGCGCCGTCATCGACAAAAAGGCATTTGGCACAATCAAAGAGTACATCGAATACGCCAAGAACTCCCCGGACATGGAGATTATCATCGGTGGCGGTTGTGATGACTCCAAAGGCTACTTTATCGAGCCTACCATCGTCGTTAGCAAAGACCCAAAATCGAAACTGATGGTAGAGGAAATATTTGGGCCTGTTTTAACTATCTACGTATATCCGGAAAATGAGTATGACAAGGCATTGGAGCTTTGTGACCAGACCTCGCCGTATGCACTTACAGGCTCGATATTCGCTCTGGATCGCGGCGCAGTAGTAAAAGCCATGAATACGCTTCGTCACGCAGCGGGCAATTTCTACGTCAACGACAAACCCACCGGTGCCGTTGTCGCTCAGCAGCCGTTTGGCGGCACACGGGCGTCGGGCACCAATGATAAAGCCGGTAGCTGGCTCAATCTCGAACGCTGGGTCTCGCCACGGGCGATAAAAGAGACCTTCCTGCCAGCTAGAGACTTCCGCTATCCATACATGCAACAAGAATAGACATTCGAGCAACACCATCGCAGTGATGGGCTTGAAGCCGAAGGTGCAGGGAATGCACCTTCGGCATTTTTACTGGCTCATTCTGTATTACAATCGAAAAATTTAGAAATCAAACTCACTCTGCCGATGATAGATTACAGGAACCAGATGTTCCTGAGTCAGGTAATAACCTATCCCTCAAGTAAGGTCATACATGGCAAAGATACTCAAAAAGACCAGGTTTGTTGCTTTCGTCGCGATTGGCGCATTACTTATCATCTTTGCATATCTGTCCCGTGGGCTCTACCACGGTGCAATGACCATCCACGAGCTGCTAACCGAGAATAAACAGCTAAAACAAGCTATCACTAATCTTACTCAGGAAGAACAGATAGGGTATGCAAAGGTGGTATCCCAGCAGTTTGAGGATGGCAGGCTTTTTACTACCATTCGTTTCGTCGAAACCGCCAGAGACGACAAGCTCAGAAAAATCCTGCAAAAGGAGTGCACGGTCGAAGGAGATATTGTTCATTTTGACGCCTTGATAGTGAAATTTGAAGATGAAATGGTCTTGGATGGTAAAAGTCGCGCACTATATCTCTGGAGAAGAATCTATGGCGAAAAGATGACGCCTCAGCAGGGTTATCCAATAGAAGAGCCGGGCCAGGAGCCAGAGAGGTATAGCGACATGCTCAAAGCTCTACCCATAGAGCAGCGCCAGCTATTCTGGTCCAGCATTTGGGGCCTTGCCAACGACACCGAAAAACTCAAACAGTACGGCATAAAGGCCATTTACGGCAATGTTGTCTATTCTAGGCTGACCGAGGGTTTGATCTACGTATTCAAGATAAGTCTCAGCGGACAGGTCTATCCTGAAATCATCCCTGATATGTAGCATCTGAGAGCAGCTCTTATAATCGCACCTATCTAAGCTTTCACCTTCAGTCACGATTGGTTCTTGATTGACGATTCGCGAATCATTGTATATCGTATTCGAAAAGCTTGACCAGGGACTTTTAACTAATGAAGCAAACACTCGATTTTGACATAGTGGTTATTGGTGGCGGAATTGTCGGCCTGGCGTCAGCCTACCAAATAGCAGATAGTCATCCTGACGTTCGCTTGGCAGTATTGGAAAAGGAAGACAGGCTAGCCGCTCACCAAACAGGGCACAATTCGGATGTTATCCATTCCGGGCTTTACTACAAACCCGGCTCCAGCAAGGCGAAGACTTGCGCTCAGGGCCGAAAAGAGCTGATAAGCTTTGCCAAGAAGTACCACATCCCTTACGAAATCTGCGGCAAAGTCATCGTCGCTACACAGGAAAGTGAGCTGGGCAACCTTGATTACTTCTTTCAGAACGGCCTGGAGAACAACATCGAGGGTATTGAAAGAATAGGGTCTGATGAGATAAAAGAAATCGAGCCATTCTGCTCCGGCATAGCTGGCATACGTGTGCCTTGTACCGGCATCATTGATTACAATCAGGTCGCATACAAGTTAGCTGAGCTTATAGAAAAAAAGGGTCAGACAAATAAGGTCTTAACTTCACATGAAGTGACCGCTTTTGACAAGCACGATTTCTATACCAACGTTGTCACCAACAATGGTGATTTCTCAACCAACTACATTATAAACTGCGCCGGCCTTCAGAGCGACAGAATTGCACGAATGGACGGCATTAATCCAGGCGTAAGAATTGTTCCCTTCCGTGGCGATTACTATGAGTTGACCGAGCAGGCACGCGAAAAGGTCAAGAACTTGATATATCCTGTACCGGACCCGGACTTTCCATTTCTTGGCGTCCATTTTACTCGCAAGATTGACGGCTCCGTAGAATGTGGCCCTAATGCCGTGTTATCGTTTAAGCGAGAAGGTTATGGCAAAACCGATTTCAGCCTAACTGACACCTGGGAATCGCTCACCTATTGGGGCACCTGGCGATTATTTATGCGACATTGGAGATATGGATTGGGTGAATACACTCGCGCCTTCTGCAAGAAGCTTTTTCTCAGGCAACTGCAAAAATTAATTCCATCGCTCAACTCTGATGATATAACACCCGGCGTTGCAGGCGTTCGCGCTCAAGCACTCGGACCCAAAGGCCAGCTAATCGATGATTTCAAAATCGAAAGATGCGGCAACTCCATCCACGTTCTAAATGCCCCTTCACCTGCTGCAACAGCTTCGTTGGCTATTGGTGAATATATAAAGGGTATTGCCACCGAGCACTTCAAGCTCTAAAAGGATCAAACCGTGATCGGCATAATCAGCGTTGTTACACTGCTTTTGGTCTTGGCGCTGTTCCTAGTCATAAACCATATCGCAACATTCGCGTGGAGAAAGCCCAGGATCTCGACATAGAAACCATGACAAGATTTGCTACTAACAGTCTATTCGCTCTGCAAGAAACTGAGGAACAACTTTTACATAAATACATCATCCGTGTCGCATTTGAGTCGGCAGCAGATACAGAGTTTGACTATTTTGTACCCGACGAGCTGTGGCCAATTCGGCCAGGCCAGCGAATCGAGGCCCCGTTCGGAATAAAAAACACTTCTTCTATTGGCTTCTGTGTCGAGTCGGATATTCCTGTTGACCACTCTTTCGTCGCACGAGCTAAAGGAAGGAGACTGAAAAAGGTCGCTAGGATAGTAGACAAAGAACCGCTGCTCAAACCAGAGCTTATGGAGCTGGCTCGCTGGATCAGCAGCTATTATGTCTGTCCGTTAGGCCAGGTCTTAGCTGCAATGGTGCCAGCCGCCGTTAAGAAGGCAGTTGGAGTCAAAACACAAAGATACATCTATCTTGCCGGGGAAACCAGTGATCTCATCAAGCAGTTGAGGGGAAAAAGGCAAAAGCAAATTGTCAAACACCTTCACGAAAAGCACGCTCTAAGGCCGGCCCAGGCCTTACCCTTAGATGCGGTTTTGCAGACAATTGGCTGTAGCAGGGAGCCTGTGAAAAAACTGGCGCAAAAACATATCGTCAAGATCGTCGAGAAGACAATCTTGAAGTCGCTACCTGCTATCCCGAAAGGCTTGTCCGTACAGACCGAGCATGTGGTTCTCAACGAAGACCAGCGCATCGCACTATCCCATATTAAAGACAAGATAGACACAGGCATTTTTGGTGTAACGTTATTGCACGGCGTCACCGATAGCGGCAAAACCGAGCTTTACATACGAGCAATCGAGGCCGTTTTGGCAAAGGGCAAAGGTGCCATCGTTCTTCTTCCGGAAATCGCGCTTACGGCTCAGACCGTGCAGCGCTTCAGCGCACGTTTCAAAAATGTAGCAGTGATGCACTCGGCCCTTACAGCTTCTCAGCGCAATGCTCAATGGCAGAAGATAAAGTCCGCCGATGCCGATGTAGTCATCGGCGCACGTTCTGCGATTTTTGCACCGCTGCCAAATCTCGGTCTTATCGTCGTCGATGAGGAACATGAACCCAGTTACAAACAGGACACCACTCCCCGATACCATGGCCGTAATGTTGCTGTAAAAAGAGCACAGATCGAAAACGCTCACTGCATCCTGGGTAGTGCCACACCTTCGCTGGAGACGCTATCCAACTGCCAGACTAAAGAGTATTTCACTCGCGTTCGCTTGCCCAAGAGGGTAATGAACCTGCCGATGCCACAGATGAAACTAATCGACATGCGACAACAATACACAACAAGAAGGGGCATCAATTTAATAAGTGAACCTTTAGCAAAATATCTCAGTGAAACTCTTGAAAGAAAAGAGCAGGCCATTTTACTTTTGAACAGGCGTGGCTACAGTAATTTCATATTTTGCCCATCCTGTAAACACACCTTGCACTGTCGCAACTGCGACGTCACGCTCACCTTCCATAAAGCCAAAACCAAAGCCGATGCCAAAATACAGACAGTTACTGGCAGACACATCAACTATGGTTACGCCGTTTGCCATTACTGCCTGGCACAAACGCTTGTGCCCCAGCAATGCCCTTTGTGTGGAAAAGGTATGGCAATGATAGGCCTTGGCTCACAGAGACTCGAAGAGGAATTGGCCGGAAAGTTTCCCAATGCCCGTGTCTCAAGAGTTGACAGCGACTCCATGACAGGCAGAGACTATTATAAGATCCTCCAGGATTTCAGTGATGGCCGTATTGACGTACTCGCAGGTACTCAAATGCTGGCGAAGGGACTGCATTTTCCAAATGTGACGCTTGTGGGTGTTATCAGCGCCGACACTTCTTTGTTTTTACCTGACTTTCGCGCCAACGAGCGCACGTTTCAACTAATTTCACAGGTAGCCGGCAGGGCAGGGCGGTCTACCAAAAAAGGCATTGTATTGGTTCAGACATTTCTACCCGACCAGCCAGCTATACAATTCGCTCTAAAAGCAGATTTCGATGGTTTTATCAAAGAGGAACTAAAACACAGAAAGGCCTGCAACCTGCCGCCGTTCTGGCGATTGGCCCGTATCATTATGCGCGACCACAAGTTCGACAAGCTCGAAGCTGCCTGCAATTCAATGCGTCAAAAACTTGACCACATTGTACGCCGGGATAAACTAACTGCTATTATTCGTGGCCCGATGCCTGCGGTGATAAGTCGAATCCAGCGTTTCCACAGGATACAAATAATAATCCAAGCCCCGCACGCTGAGACAGTCCGACAGATATTCAGCCAGCTTAAAGCTGAATCGCCGGTTCGTCCAGCCGTGAACATAGCTATAGATATTGATCCTATCAATTTATTGTAGCTTGCAGGCGCACATTGAATATGTTATATTTTGCATCGTTTTCCGGGGAGTAGCTCAGTTTGGCCAGAGCGCTGCGTTCGGGACGCAGAGGTCGCAAGTTCAAATCTTGTCTCCCCGATTTTTTACGTGGGGTTAAACTTATCTACACGGTTATTTCTCTGCAGTATGTGTCCTAACTTGTCCGGAAAGAAGGGCTACAAACCCAGATTTTCGAGTACGTCCTCTAAGGGCAACTCCGCGTAACAGACACATGTATCAGCAGCACCGTAGTAGACCTTCAACATGTTATCCTCGTAAAGCAGCCCACAGCTAAAGACCACATTGCCGAGAAAGCCTCCACGCTCATACTCAGCTTCCGGCTCTAAAATCGGCCGTTCTGATCTGGCGATGATTTTCCACGGCTCATTGCCATCCAACAACACTGCACCAAGACAATAGCGGTTGTTACAGTCAGCCCCATGATAGACCTCCAACCAGCCCTGCTTGATTCTAAAAGGAACAGCCCCCGCACCAATCTTTACTTCGTCCCAATAGCCCTCACGTAAGCTCATCAAACGACGATGATTTCCCCAGCAAGCCAGATCGGGTGATTCTGATATCCATATTTCATTCCGTTGAAAAAGTGACGAACTCGGCCTGTGCAAAGCGTAGTATCTATCGCCAATTTTCCCCGGAAAGATGACAACGTCTTTATTGTCTGGACAAAAAATGACGCCATGCCGCTCGAATGTAGCGAAATCCTTTGTGCTCACCAGACACGTTATCACACCTAACGGTGAAACTGCAACATAATCGATGTAGTAAATGCCGTCGATTAAGCTGATCCTTGGATCCTCAACGCCGTACGTCTCATACTCATTTGCCGGTCCAAGCCAAGGCCCATCGTCTATCTCAAAACTCACTCCGTCTTTACTACGTGCCAGCCTAAGGTGAGAAATAGACGTTAGATATGTATCCTTTGGCGTGACTATTAGCCTCGGATCTGAAAAATCGACCGTTGGATCGTCTCTCGCAAATTCCTTAATGGCAATACTGCTAGTCTTGACATCATAGATTGGGCTCAAAGTAACCTTTGGCTCTTTACTAATCGGCCTTTCCGCTACCCGCAATAGCAAGATTACCTCATCACCTAACCTAGCCACCCCTGCATTAAAAGCACCGACAACCTCAAAATCATCCCTGCTTGGCTTGATATCTTCCGGCCGGATTATTGGATTATTTGGCGAGCGAAAGACCGACACTGATAACTCCTTTTAACAAGTTTTTTCTCGGAACCGTTGTACTACCGCACCCGAAAAGAGTCGCCCCAAATAGTAGCTACAGACCATCAACCTTGCAAGGACTTTCGATAGAGGCGATACCTGATTTCAGAAGTGAATATCAACAAATAAGTATACCTAAACTGCGAAGGTACTTAATTGAATTGACAAAGTCAAGCAGCCTAGTAGGTGTCAGGGTGTACTGATTTCGAGCCAATGTTCAGCCAGCACGGCATAATCCAGAAAGTCAATCACGCCATCAGGCACTAACGGCGGAGCTATATCAGCTTGTGGATTCCAAGTAGTAGCGTCTGAACTGGTCAGCCAGACCTCAGCAAGTACAGCTAAGTCCTGGTAATCCACCACGCCATCACCCGGGATAGGAGCAATGTCAGCGTTGACAACTGAGTTAATAACCTCGAATTCCAGGACAGGGTCGTCCTCCAGGAAAAGTCCTCCGCCGCGAAGCACGAGGTTGAAACTGACAAAAAGATTCATTCCTATTATGCCATCGAGCGTGCCACCCTCCGGGGAAGAAACATCGAGAAGGATTACCGGCACGTTTGTGTAGCTAAGCCATTCACCAAGTGCTGGTATTTCCAGAGAGTCTATGTAAAATCCAGGTGCGAGGACGACCTCGCCGGTTACGCCCTGTATCTCAACCTCAAAATCCGGGCTGGATGGATTCAGTGCGAGCCGGGCAGCCATTCGCGAGCCGATGACGCTGACCTGTGCACCAGTATCAAGCATGAATCGATCCTTATCTATAGCTCTTTGTGGGCCCTCCACAAGGTCTACACTGTGAACGAAGAACAAGCTCTGACTCAGATTACCGATGATAATAGATGGGCTTGCAGGAGGAAACTCAAACCATCCTTCGAGTGAAGGCACGTACTGAACGCTTGTAGCCCCTGCAGGACGTAGTTCAAGCGGCACAATATTTTGGTAGCTTGGAATTCGAGGATCATCGTGTTCATAGATGTGTATATCCGGGCCTGTGAACTCTTCACCATCCTGTTGAACGGTAACCTGTCTGTCATGATTAATTACGGTCGTGTAGAAAACACTCAAAGGCGAGCCTATTGCTGTGGGTAGATCGGGTCCGCTGCCGGGATTTTGTCCGACCGCGATTGAAACGTTACTCTCACCGACCATCCCGGATGTATCTACAATCAAACCTTGTTCGTCAATAGCGCTAAGCCCATCAACGAAGACGGCTAATGGCTGACTAACCCAGGCATCAACTATACCGGTTACGCCGCCAATGAGGATTGTGTTTGAGGTGATAAAGCTGCTGAAATTGCTGAGCAGTCCTGCCCGTGTTGCATCTTCAAAGCCCATAACGTGTGCACTTGCACCAGTGTCAAATATGCCTATGACATAATCTGATTGCGGATCGATGCCCGATGGATAACGGCCCACAATGGAATTCTCGGGTATAGCATCGAGTTCAAGGTCCATAAGTCGTTTATCTGTTACGGATACAACTATCAAGGGCACGAATCCGTCTACAGGTGGCGAGTCGATAACGTAAATAATTTCTGAAGTTCCGGTCACTAGGCTATCTTTACTAAGTGCCGAAACTGACTCGGCGCTGACTTTCCTTTTCTCAATTACCACGGGCTTTGGAACATTCATCTGGGAAAGAGTCGACAGTGGCTTGTCGGTAGGGTACCTAACAGCCTTAATGCGTGACCTGCCGCTCATGCGCCAGTCAACTTCTTCACGCTGCCAGCCTGATTGGCTGCCTTGAACAGCAGTTGAGTACAACACGACAATGACCAACGCAGCGAGCCATGCTCTAATCATCCTATGCCTACTTGTTCTTTTCATTTTCTCTTCCTTTCTTAACATACAATTTATTATAACATACGCGGTCACAACTTGTGACGCAAAAACTGCACTATGCATGATTGCCGTTAGACTCGTTAGACTTTCTCATGACCTCACTTTAAGCATAAGTTCAACCCAGCATTTAGGTTATACCTAACCGGCTTTAATAGTGCACAGGTTATGCTAAGACCATAGCTACAGGACAAAAAAGGCAATAATCTTGACTTACAGACTGTTTTAGCGTAATTGAATAATCGGCATCAGTCCCCGTAGCTCAATTGGATAGAGCGTTGGCCTCCGGAGCCAGAGGTTGTGCGTTCGAGTCGCACCGGGGATAGTGATTGTATCGACTGTAAGGATTCCACGGATGGCAGTTCTAGTAGGGATTGACGAAGCCGGTTTTGGTCCTATTCTCGGCCCGTTGGTTGTATCATCCTGTAGCTTCTCTCTCCCGCAACATCTTCTCAAAGCGGACCTCTGGCAGATTCTGAAGAAGACTGTATCCAACAAACGAAAGCGCCTTGCTGGCCGTTTACTAATTGCCGACAGCAAAAAGGCTTACACAAGATCGCTCGGCATCAAGCATCTTGAGCGTACTGTTCTTGCAGCTTTGCTTTGTCTGGGCGAAAAGCCCACTACGCTCAACGAGTTCTTAGCACTGCTGTGCCAGGATGCTCTGGACCGTATTAGCCAGTATCCATGGTACAAAGACGCTGGGGTACTACCGATCCCTGCGGATGACAAGGACAAAGCAATAGCAGCGGCAGCTCTTGCTAATGATCTGGCTGATAATAACATCACTCTTGCGGGGCTGAAAAGCTGCTGTCTCGACGTTGGCTTTTACAACAAGATGATGGATAGCGTTAGAAACAAAGCAAGTGTACTATTTACTGCCACGTCTCGGCTCATAAAGGATGCTTATGATACCCACGTGCAGGACGAGCTCGAAATAGTAATCGATAGGCAGGGTGGCAGGATGCGATATCGTGAGCACCTGCTGCGTAGCTTCCCGAATATGAATTTAACTATTATGCGCGAGACGCCAAACGCCAGCGACTATGAGCTGCGTGCTGATGGCAGACGTATGTGCCTGCACTTTGTTGTTGATGCTGACGAGAACTGCTTGTCGGTGTCTCTTGCCTCTATGGTGAGCAAGTATCTCAGAGAACTTTTAGTCCGTAATATCAATCAGTATTTCATAGCGTATAATACCGATCTGAAACCTACAGCGGGTTATTGGAAAGACGGTCTGCGTTTTATCGGAGACTTAAAAGCGAGTCTTCCGTCTGTTCAGATAGACAGCAACTTACTTATTCGGTGCCGCTGATAGGCCGGGTAAAAGTATAAAGAAGGATAGCAGTTATATGCCCGTTCGAACGAATGAGAGCAAGTGGTTGGTTACCGGGTCTCTTGCAATAGTTGCAGTGGTCGCCTTGGCTATTGCGCTGGCTTATACACGGGCCGTTATGATTCCCTTCGTACTTGCGCTTTTTGTCGTTTCACTTGTCTCGCCCATTTTGGATTTTCAAGTCATCCATCTTAGGCTTCCACGTACTATTGCTGTTCTGGTCACTATGTTGGTGGTCATAGTCATTATTGCTCTTGTAGTTTTGTTCATCACTGGGGCAATCCAGACAATCATTTCAACCGCTGGCCGCTATAGTGATAGTTTCGCCAGCCTTGCTAAGACTGCGTTTATACGCCTTGAAAACTTAGGTATGGACTTAAAATCCGACAAAATTGTCACCGACATGCGAAACCGCATATTCAACCTACTGACCAACACCCTAGGTACCGTCATTGGGCTTATATCGGGCGTTTTCTTCGTCTTGATTTTTGTTATTTTCTTACTGGCAGGGCGGAACCCTCACGTTGTGCGCTCCGGAGTCTATGCTGATATTGACCAGAAAATACGCCGTTACATCGCCACAAAAGTTGCAATCTCTGTTGTCACTGGCTTATTAGTTTGGCTTTCGCTTGCCATGATAGGGTTGGAGCTGGCAGGTGTCTTTGGAATGCTGGCCTTTCTGTTGAATTTCATACCTAACATTGGCTCCGTTATTTCTTCCCTCCTGCCAATCCCGATCGCCGTCGCTCAGTTTCAAAGCTTCTGGCCCATTATCCTTGTGCTTGCAATACCGGGCACGATTCAGATGGTCATAGGTAACGTAGTCGAGCCAAAATTGATGGGCGAAGGATTGGATCTGCACCCAATTATAGTGTTGCTGGCGCTGTCGTTCTGGGGCCTGCTATGGGGAATTGTTGGAATGTTCCTGGCTGTTCCGGTCACTGCGGTCATCAGAATCGTCCTTATGCAGTTTGATTCTCTCAAGCCCATAGGAAAACTACTTGCCGGTGAATTACCCCAAATCAAGGAGCAAAAAAGCTCCTGAGCCAATCCCGCATAGTACATACCAACAAAATGCAAATTCAAACTGAATAAGAATTATAAGCAGAAGTAGGTGGGAAGAAGATGAACCGTGAGGTTCTTTTGATCACAATTTCTCCAGCTCTTCCATGAGCAAACGAATTTGCTGATTCTCCTCTCTGATGATTTTATCAATGGTATCTTCACTTGCCGGTTCACGAGCGAAGTCTTTTAAGCCCTGATAGAATATTATTACTTCATTTGCGCGCCTGATGGCGTCTCTGATTATCTCTTCTTTACTTTCTTTCCCGGTCAAGGCTCGGCCGCCAGATCGCTTTGTGCCGAACCATGTAAGCCCTGCCATCACTTCCGGATTTGAAAGAACATAATTGTCTGGATCAAAGGTCCCAAACTCCCCGGTCTTCTCCGAAAAACGTTTCCTCATACGGGCCCAGAGCTTCTCGTGTTTGGCCTTCCAGTTAGCCAGCTTATAGAATATGTCTTTCCGGTCCGGGTCGGTGAACAATTCCGTCATCTTGACGTAAAACGTAGCTCCCCTGTGTTCGATCCGTTCGGCTATCTCCAGTATCTCGAAGACATTGAATTTTGTTTCCATAGCCGTACTTTCACGAAAAGAATCTCTTGTCTTGTTCCCAGAGTCGTCAAGCCGAAGCTGCTGACTCAACGAAAACAAATTATATATAGAGTCTTCGATAGAGGAAATGACCCACAAGCTACTATTTAATTATACCATAATTAGATTGCTGCAAATCAAAAAAATAGTCTTCTTTGTCCGGCCCGCTCCGCCCCGCTTACTTGGCGGTCTCTTTTTTGAGTTGATTTTCAAAGACTTTGTAGCTGCCTTGCCCATATAGACAGAATACCACTTTGCTAAGGCTGGTCTCGCCTTTTAGATACTCAATTGTGTTTCTGAGCATGATTTCAGCACACCGCTGAATTGGAAACCCAAAGATACCAGTGCTGATAGCAGGAAACGAAATGCTTTTAAGTTGATGTTCGTCAGCTAATTTGAGCGAGTTAATGGTCGCGTTTTGCAGCTTTTCATCTTCATTTGGCTCGCCCATTCGAGGCCCAACTGCGTGGATTACATATTTTGCCTTGAGGTTACCGCCTGTCGTTATTACTGCTCCTCCTACGTATGTGCCACCTATTTTGTTGCATTCCTTCTGTATATCCGGCCCGCCCATTCTTCTTATCGCCCCAGCAACACCGCCTCCCAATGTCAAATGAGCATTCGCAGCATTCACAATTGCATCGGTCTGCATCTTTGTGATATCACCTTCTATCAACTCCAACATACGATTTCCAATATTCGCTTTCATTGTGCCGATCTCCATAATGACTATGTTACAATAAGTTAATATAGAGATGGTGTTAGTTCAAATAAACTCTTTCACTGATTTATACAAAGTAGGGCGGATAAGTGCAAGGCTTGCTAGCGAAGGCAGGATGCGTAAACCTATCGTAAAATTCTGCTGCAATTAGCATTTTGATAATAAGGGAATTTCCTTGAACTGGCCACATTTTTCGGATAAACAAGAGGCCTCACAAATAGCATGAGTCCGACAGCTTAGGAAAAAGAAGGCAGGAAACATCAGGTGAAGCAGATCAAACTTACCGAACTGCCTGCTCGTAATGGAAGGAATACATAATGCCCAAATCGTCAAGGAACAAATACGGCAAGTGTGGCAAGTCTCTCTCTACCAGAGCAATACATGCCGGTGAGCCGAGAAGAAAATATGCTGACTCTTTGACAACTCCAATTATTCAGACCTCGACCTTCACGTTTCGAGACTCCAAACACATCGAAGACTACACTAAAAAGGGAAAGGAGCATTTCGAATACGGCAGATATGGCAACCCAACCGCAAAAATCGCTGAAGCACGCCTTGCCGACCTCGAAGGGGCTGAGGCCTGTGTTGTTTTCACATCTGGAATGAGCGCGATAACTACAACCATTCTTTCCCTGGTGCAGTCTGGCGATCATATCGTCATCACCGACGATAGTTACAAAAAGACGCTCGAATTCTGTAAGTCTTACCTGAAGCAGTTCGCCATAGAGTGCACGATCATCCCCTTTGGCGATTATGACATTCTGGAAAAAGCAATCAAAAAGAACACTCGCTTTATATTCTCTGAGTCGCCAACCAATCCTTACTTGAATATATTTGACCTCGCCAAAATCAAAAAGATTGCAGACCGGCACAATGTCCTCACACTCATAGACAGCACGTTCAGCACGCCTTTTAACCAGAGACCTATAGAATTCGGTATGGACCTCGTGCTACAAAGTGCTACAAAATACCTTGCTGGCCACAATGACATCCTGGCCGGCGCCGTGCTTGGCAGAAAAGGCCTCGTTGAGAAAATCCGTAACCTCCATAAATCTATGGGTGGCCTGATCGACCCTCATTGCTGCTACCTTTTATTACGTGGTCTCAAGACATTCCCCTTGCGTGTTGAAAAGCAGAACGAATCTGCTCTTACCGTAGCTCGATTTCTTGAAAATCATCCTAGAGTTAGGAATGTATACTATCCATTCCTTGAAAGTCACCGCCACTATGAAATAGCCAAAGCCCAGATGACCGGAGGTGGCGGTGTTGTGACATTTGAAATAAAGGGCAATCTGAATACTGCCAAGCATTTCCTTGATGCTCTTAGGCTCTGCTATATTGGACCAAGCCTCGGCGGCGTTGAAACACTTATCACACATCCTGCACTCGTTAGTTACTATGACTATACAAGAAAGCAGCGATATAAATTAGGAATTACCGATACACTTTTCAGACTTGCCGTCGGAATCGAAAATGTCGAGGATATTATAAAAGACCTCGATAGGGCACTAAAGCAATAGAGCTCTATCCCAATTATCCACACATAAAATCCAGCAGCTATTTGACGCCCAGTTTTCTCCTGAGTATTGGCAGGTTAACAACGTCTTCACGATTGTAGGCCAGCAAGGTTTCCAGCGCTTCAGTATCGCCGTTATTTACATACTCGTACCAAAGCTTAACAGCAGCGTATCCGTCCACATTTCGCAGCACTCTGCCAATGCCTAATTGTCTTTCTACAGCCTTTAGTCCTCCTTTAAGACCAAATCGCCAGCAATCGTACATCAGGTCTCGATGCTTAAAGAGCCTCCTTATGTCTATGCTCAGCTTCGCTCGAATAAAAGGCAGGTCAAACCGACTACCATTGTAGCTGTAAATTTCATCTGCTCTCTGAAGGACTTCAATAATCTTCGGTTCACATAGATCGTGCTCAAAAAGCTGTATGACATCTATCTTTCTTCCATTCTCTACTGCAATACCAATGACCGTAAGCTCCGCATAATATCTGCTAAGTCCGGTAGTTTCAATATCGATGTACGCACGGCTTTTCATACCATCCTCTCGAAGAGAATCCTCGCTATCTCAATGTCAACCGAACCGCTTGATGCAGCATCCTTATACACTCGCACGTCAGATAAGATAAATCGCACAACAGACTTATCTCCTTGAGCTGTCTTGAGAATCTCTTGCTCAGCTTCTCGAGCGTTTTGTCACGCCATAACCATCCTAAGTTCAGACCCGGCCTGTCATATTTGAAGGTCTTTGAAAAATCTACTGCTCCTTTAAAGAAATCCCAAGCCCTTAATTGCTTGGTGCTAAGGCATGTAACGAGATGGCCTTCTTTTCAATAGCGCTGAACAGATACTTGGATAAGCCCGAGTATGTTGACTCCTTCCTTGGACCCCAAAGGAAGCTCCAACTATTCTCACACGTTGTTCCATTGTTTTGTGGTGACACCTGGTTTTTCAGGTCTTTCTATAAATTCATTTGTTCAGCCCTCCGATTTATCAGGGGGGTCCTTTCTGAATTCCAAGAAACATTGGTAAACCCTTATGTGGGACGGCTTCCTGACAAAGGCAAAAGAGTTCTCGCAAAAGGCGGCGGCCGGATTCGAACCGGCGAATAACGGTTTTGCAAACCGTCGCCTTAGACCACTTGGCTACGCCGCCAAAACAAAAAAATCACTTGATCGCAGTGATTTTAACAAATACCACATCTAAACCAAAAGGGAAAAAATCCCTTTATCAACGCGCGGTTAGCTTACAATCAACAGGCAGCTATTGCAAGAAAATTAACCCCAGCAGTTTTCACCACCCGGACATATTTCGGCCCCAAGCCATGGTTCTGACACGCGCACAGCCGAAGCCCCAATATCTCGATCTCAAAAGGAATCTCCGCTGGTACTCGATACAGTCAGCAGTGAAAAACTCTAAGGCCAACGAGCCTTAACCTATCAAGTCTTTGTGCTCATAACAGCCGTTGCTTCGACCTCGAACAACAGGTCAGGCCGGCATATATCGCAAATCGCCGTCACCCAAGGCCAGGGAAGATCATCCTTAACGCCCCGGAATATCTGTTCCACTTCCGTTGTCTTACAATAAGCTACAGCGTGCACCACATCCTCGTCCTTTGCATGCATATCCTTAAGAACAGCTCGTACATTTTCTATGGTTGTATTTATCTGGGCCGCTGCGTCTCCTATGTTCGTAGTAACGCCGTTGGCATCGATCGATGCGGTCCCGGAGACAAACACCGTCTGGCCTGCTGGCGTGAGCGCTCGTGAAGCCCGTGAGAACGCCGAGCCATACTCCAGTGCACACTGTTGCTTACCCACAGCCGCAAGGTACTCAGTCGAGCCGGCCGGCTCCAGCACCGCTATCAGATCCATTGCGCACTTACTGCCGTCGTCCGAACACAGCCCGATACCCGTGCTTGCTGGCATCGATTGGCGTGTCCCTTCGCCGATGAGCCCACGCTCTTTGAAGAAATCGTTCCTTACTTGGTTGAAATCGTCATACCACTTTAGAATATCGCAAAGCCACATCCAGGTGCGCGGTACAGACAGAAAGTCAGACTGGAATTTCTTCAAAGCCGACTCTGCCCTTTCCAGCATTGCCCGTGCTTGCGTAGTGGCACTTCCGGACTTACCAACTGATATACCTGACAGTGTAAGTATCGTGTGATCCGCTAACCGAAGGATCCTCCCACGGCGTATACCATCTACGCTAATAATCTCTGGCTTACTATCACTACTGATTGCATAGACCTGCACTTCACCAATAGGCCCGGATGTCCCCACATCGCTAATTAAATAGCTTGGATTTACATCGGCATCACTATCACCGTATGCCCGTCCACGCGCAGCCCGTAGGGCTTCTATTACTTCTGCGCTTGCAAAAATGCGCTCCTGGAGGATATACGCCTTTTTCGAGCGTACTATATCTCGGATGCCATTGAAGATTTCCTGTGCCTGGTTCTCTACGGACGCATTCTCTCCAGGTGTCGCCGTAATATAGATTTCCGAAGCGACAGGTGACTCAATACTGCGTATATCTAACTTTGCATGCATACGTACTTGCTCAACCCTCTATCCGCGATTCACCAACCTTTTATTCAATTACAAAAGATACACCCATGCTCGGACAATTAGGTCATATAAAATGTTCTTGAGTTTAAAGACTGAACTCAAGTTTACACTAAATAGCTCTCTTTGAAAAGTCTGCTCTTAAAAAGGTCATATTATCTCTTATCGCCTTTTCCCGAGCCTCTGTTTATATAATTCAATCAACTGCTTGATTTTCGCTGCAACCTCGTGTTCGCCGCTAGCTTGTGCCAGTTTTAAGGCTGTCTGAGCCGATAAAATTGCCTCATTAAAACGACCCTTTTTGGCGTAGTGCACGCTCAGAAGGTAGTGAAGTGCCGCCGAATTATCTACCTTTGGATTAAGACGCATCGCCGTCGAGTAATGCTTAAAGGTTTCATCCATCTTACCCTGTTCAGCCAGCACCACTGCAAGGGTATAGTGAACTTCGGCGTTGTTAGGATCAAGCTGCACCGCATTGCCCAGATAAGTGCACGCCGCTGGCAAGTCTCCCTTAAGATGCAACGCTCGCCCGAGCTGGTAATTCATATCCACCGCATTATATTGTTTATTGATGCCCCTCGGTGCCAGACGAAGCGCCTCCGACAGATGCGCAATAGCCTGGTCAATCTTCTGCTGGTATAGTAGAGCCATTCCTATGTCATGATGCGCTTTAACGTTGAAAGGGTCGAGACGTAAAGCGGTCATCATATGCTGTATTCCTTGCTCATATTCGCCCTTGACGTGATACCAAAGAAATCCGAGCTTCTGATGGGCCTCTACATTGGTAGGATTAAGTTCCAGTGCGTTATTATATTCTTCGATGGCGTCATCTGGCTTACCGTGCTTATAGAACTCATTCCCAGCCCTGACAAAGGAGTAATCGTTTAAAAACTGTTCTTTGATCTTTACAATCGCGGTGGGCTCACAATTCACAAACTCCGGGATATTGACCGCGCGGTCTGGAGAGGTTAAATATGACAGTGACACCGCAGGACTGCTTCGTCCATCTTCGTCGATGTGTGTCAGAAATAGTTCAGTGTAGTCTGAATTTACCTTTGAAGAAAACACTAACCATTTACCATTCGGTGACCAGCTATGCCAGGAGTTCATTCGGCTTGTATTACACTCAAGCCTTCGAGCCTGGCCACCCTCAGCGGGACTAATATAAAGTTCGCTGTCAGGTTGAAGCAGCATGTAGCTTTTAGCTTTGCAGAACACAATCCACCTACCTTCAGGGGAATACCTCGCGAAAAAGTTGCTCATGCCATTATTGGAAGCACCCTCGATAGGTTCAGCTATACCCCCTCTACCTTCATTAAATGGAATTCTATAAAGGTCGAACAAGAACAGCTTTCCTTCTTCCAGAAACTCCTTGCAATCTTCCGGGGTCAAAAGCACTTTACCCAAACCTTGTGTGTGCTTTAATTTGTACGCCTCGGACCTGGCGAAAACAATGTATTTGCCATCCGGACTCCAGGACGGATTGCTCTGGACGTATTTAGGATCATCCGCGCCGAAAAGCGAAAAAAATCTTTGCTCTTGACGGTCGTATATACACAAAATGCCCTTTATTGGGAAAAACAGTTGTGAAAAAGCCAAACCCGGTTTTGGAACAAACACAGACTTATCCTTGACTGTACTAACTACGTACCTCCCATCGGGGGACATCTGAGAAAGAAGACCAAATGTCTGTTCTCCATCTTCTTTTTTATAGTCGTTCCAGGTGATGATATCACTGGTTGCCAGCACCATCTCTTTTGCGACCCGCGTAATAACGTATGATCCTTTGCTATTTGCATAGTCCACATCCATCGCCAGAGTTTTACCATCTCTGGTAAATGAATGGCAGTTTCCACAAACTGGAAGATTTGTCAGAATAACCGGAGGTGGCTTCGGCGAAGAAATTGACCCAAAGCGCCATCGTATGTGCGAAGGATCCATAACCGCATCGACAAACGGAAGATTCACCTCGCGGTAAAAAAGAGGAGCACCAATTTCGTCCTTTGATGTCTTAATCTTGAGCCTGCCTTCTGAAAGGATTCTTACCTGTTTCGACCTTGCCACACCCATTATGGTGATGTCCGCCCATTTTTCTAACGATCGCCTCTTTATACCTTCCCAAGTTTCTGGCTCAGGCACCCACTTAACACGACGCGTAATGTAGTTCAACGGCCCCTTATCGTCGCTGAATTTAATTGTGATGAGCCATGCTTTCGATTTATCATCTTCCCAGCGAAACGTCGGCGGGACTATCTCTTGTGGAAAAAGCGTCCCGTCAAGCGGGTAGTGGATTGTGAGTCCCTCATATTCTGCCTCGGGTTTATAGGCTACCAGTACTTCTTCTATACGCACAGTTCGACCATAAACCATGACCAGCGCCAAAAGCACAATACCTCCAGCCACTATGCCAAGGCTTATCCGTAAATATATGCCCCTTTTGCGCATTGATTGTGCCTAAGAATCGCTCACTTTGCAGGGTAGTCGTCTTATCAACCTTGCAGCAGAAAATTCTAACTATTGTATCGACAGAATGTTAGC
>Ga0315532_1000646_pt1 | contig 27645 bp, 22 predicted proteins | sample SalMarWE160370MG_FD_203082 | JGI IMG/M metagenome (GOLD analysis project Ga0315532, IMG submission 203082) | Salt marsh sediment microbial communities from the Plum Island Ecosystem LTER, Massachusetts, United States - Salt Marsh Sediment WE1603-70 ...
GTAACAGGATAGAGGCTTCAGCGGAAGTTTATTATAAAGTTATCAGGAACCCGATCGATTTTAAAGGAGGAAGCCAACTTATAATGAGTGAAAATATTGAAACTGATGTTGTGGATGTTAAAGGGAAAGCTTATGGACTTGAACTGTCACTAAAAAAATCTGTAGGGAAGGTCCGCTGGAGCGCTGGATATACATACTCGAGAACCTTTCTGAAGAGTATCGGTACTTTCAGGGACGAGATAATCAATGACGGTAAGTGGTTCCCGGCCAATTTTGACAGGCCAAATAACCTGGTTCTTAGCCTCAACTATTTAGCATCCAGGCGGTTCAGTTTTTCAGCCGATTATACCTTGACTTCAGGCAGGCCGATCACTTACCCGATAGCAACTTATTATATGAATGATGTTCTTCTTATCCAGTACTCTGTAAGAAATAAATACAGGATCCCTTCATATTCACGACTGGATCTTTCTTTTAGGATCAGCGGGAACCTTAAGGCCAATAAACTTGCGAATCCACACTGGACATTCTCGGTTTATAATGTACTTTCAAGGCAAAACGTGTACAGTGTTTATTTTACTAACAATAAAAATACTGTAAGGGGCTATAAGCTGTCAGTTTTCGGGAGGGCAATACCTTCACTGACATTAAGTTTTGATTTTTTTAACAAATGAAAGCATTAAGATTATTTATACTGCTTATTTTGATATTTCTGGCTGGAAATTGCATTACTCCTTTCCTCCCCGAAACTGAAGAAGAAAAAGATATGCTTGTTGTCAAGGGAATGATCACCGATCAATACGTAATTGACAGTGTTAAGCTTACCAGATCGGTGCCTCTCGATAAAAAAAACCTTGAAAGACCTTATACAGGATGTACTGTTACTGTTGAAGATGATCTCGGTAATGTATTTACATTGACGGAAAGTGAACCGGGTCTGTATATAACGGATCCCGAAGAGTTTCATGGTGTTGTCGGACGGAAGTATAAATTAACTATCAGAAACAACAGGCCTGGCCAAGATAATCATATCTATGAGTCACCCTATATTGAAATGATACAGGTGCCACAGATCGACTCGATCTATTATGAAAAAACAGATGTCGACTCTCATTTTGGTATAGTGAACGGATGCCAGATATATCTAGATACTCACGATCCGTTGAATGAGTGCAGGAACTTCAGGTGGGATTTTACCGAGACATGGGAATTCCATCTTCCTTATGATTCAGTTGAACACCGTATATGCTGGATCTCCGAGAATTCTGAGAATATCAGCCTGAAAAGCACGTCTCTCCTTTCTGAGAGTAAAGTAACCCGATTTCCGCTCTATTACATTCCGCCTTATTCTGACAGGTTTGAAGTTAAATATAGTATTATAGTAACCCAGTATTCTATTGATGAACAGGAATATGAATATTGGTTAAAAGTAAAGAATATTGCAGAGGAGGTTGGAACACTGTATGATGTGATCCCTTCATCGATAGCCGCTAACATGTATTGTACTGATGATTCAACTGAGATCGTACTGGGCTATTTCAGTGTTTCTTCAGTAACTTCAAAGAGGATCTTTATTAAGGATTCATTCGTCGGATTAACAGACCGGTATAAAGATTGCCCTTACATGACTGTTTATTATTCTCTTGACGGGGTAACTGGTTTAGGCAGCCTGTACTGGATCATTGAACATGGTTATATCATGATGACCGAGTACTGGGTGCTGACCAGATTCCACGGCTGTGCCGATTGCAGATTAAGGGGGACCGATGTTGAACCACCATTCTGGAGAGATGATGAATAATTTTTCAATAGTGAAGAATATTTTCAGGACAATATTATTATTACTTGCTCTTTCTCTCCTCTCAATACCTTCTGAAGGGCAGGGAGAAGGCAGGATCAGGGAAAATATTGCTGAAAAGTTCACAGCGTACTGCAGGAACGTACCATGGGAGGAAGTCTATATCCATATCGACAGGGATAAATATATAGCGGGAGAGATAATATGGTTTAGCGCCCGGGTCATTGAGAGGTCGAGTGCAAAACCTTCGCAGCTCAGCAGGATAGTCTATTTTGAAGTAATAAATAATTCAAACCAGCCTGTTGTTCAGAAAAAGATCGGAATTGAAAAAGGATCAGGCCCGGGAATGGCACTTCTGCCAGATACCCTGAGCAGCGGGGATTATAAGATAAGAGCCTACACCAACTGGATGAAGAATTTCCTGCCTTCAAATTGTTACACACAAACAATTACTGTTTTCAATGCTATAGACCTGATACCTGTACGGCGTATTGCTGATAACAGATATCTGTCCCGGCGAAATGATACTGAACAATATCCCGCTGAGACTGAAATGGATTCTTTAATAACGATAACCAACAGACCTGATTCACTGATAATATTGATCAGATCTGATAGCGATATAAGCTCACTAAGAGATAATCATTGTTATCTTTTTGTTCAGACTCACGGTATAATAGATATAAACGAACGGATCAATCTTACCGCATCAGCTACAAGAGTATCTGTCCCGAAAAACTCCCTGGCATCAGGGATTAATCATATTACTCTCTTTAATTCAGGTGGCAGGCCAATTTTCGAAAGATATGTCTTAACCAGGCAGGATGCAGGCCAGGATATTCAGGTGAATGCGACTATAAGTTCCCAACCGAGAAGCAAAAGTATCCTGCAGATAGAGACTCATGATGCCTTGCCGGTATCTTCATCTGATGTAACGTTTAGTGTCGCTATAACTCCTGAAGCTTACAGCAATGAATCACCGGATATTGTTAACTATTTAATATTTGGAAGTGAATTCGGAATGATCCCGGATTCGATCCGGAATAAGAAGATAAATGAGACTGATCCCGGTTCTCTTGATCAATTCCTCAAAAATATAAGTAGCAGGTGGATTGACTGGGACATAATACTGCCAGGTAATTTTCCGGATATCAGATATTTGGCGGAAAACGAAAATCATTACCTTTCCGGAAGATTAATTAACCGCGAGTCACTTGCTCCAGCCGGAGATAAATTTGTTTTCATCTCATCTCCGGGGAAAATAACCAGATTCATGTATGCCAGGACCGATAAGGATGGTAATTTCAGCTTTCCAATCCCGGTGAGCAGGAATATTAATGATATTATCATACAGCCTGAAGAAGTTGACTCCGCGAACACTGTTAATATAGAGAGTTCATTTTCAGAATTTTATTTTCCACTCTATAATTCTATAATATCTGATAATGAAGTTGCCCCATATGTGTCAAAAATGAGCATTAATTATCAGTTGCACAGTATTTATGGGGTATCCTCAGAAGCAGAAGATACTGTAAAACAGTCAGAAGAATTACCTGAAAAGAAAAACTTTTACGGGAATCCGGATATTAAATTAATCATGGATAATTACATAAAATTACCAGTACTGGAGGAGGTCTTTTTTGAGCTTCTTCCCGGTGTGACAATGAGAAGAAAGAGATCGGGTTATGAGGTAACTATAATTGATCCGGTAGATAAAAGGAAATATAATATCCCTCCGGGCCTCTTTGTAGATGGGGTTGTTTTGAATAATGCAACAATATTGGCGGATCTTGATCCGGAGCTGGTTGAACAGATAGATGTGGTGACCGATAAATACTTAGTGGGGGATTATGTGTTTTACGGAATTATCAACGTAATTACAAAATCCGGTGATTTCACCAATGTAGTTCTGCCCGAAAATGCTGCCAGGCTCTCCTACAGAATAATAGATCCGGTTAAACTGTTTTCTTCTCCTGACTATTCTGAACAGGAAGTAAAACAAAGCAGGGTCCCTGACCTTAGAAATACTCTGTACTGGAATCCTTCGGTGCAGCCGGATGATGAAGGAAAGATAAGGATTGAATTCTGGACATCGGATTACGGCACTGACTATAAGATAGAAATACAAGGTATCGACATAAACGGGAAACCCTTATCGTGTACAAAAATCATTAAGCCGGAATAGGGATCATCATCTTACTTCTTCCCAGTTGTCGGTTCTGAACGATGAAGCCGGAAGCCCTTGCAGCTTTTATCTCCTCTGGAACTGAAAAAATAATTATTAAAAATCTATATATTGCATCAAATTTGAAATTAATAATGTCTTTTTGCAGTCTAAGTCAAATACTAAAACATAATTACATGTAAGATATTCATTCTCTTATTCATATAATCTTCAATTAACTCTGAACCAAATAAAGTCTTGAATATGAAATTAAAACCTCAACTAACCACTTATGTCAGCACAATATTATTGTTGCTGATTTTATCAACATCTTCCTTTGCACAGTCAATTGAAGGCGACTGGTATGGTGTAGCTGATATCCAGGGAGTTCAACTGCGGCTATCCATCCATGTAAAAGCATCAGATGATGGTTACACTTCAACATTTGATAGTCAGGATAAGGGAGCCTTTGGTATTCCTTCCTCAACAACGACATTTGAATATCCTGAGTTTTCATTCTCTCATACCGGAGCCGGTTTTGTATACACAGGTAAGGTAAACGAATCATATAATAATATTACAGGAACCCTTGAACAAGGTGGTTTAAAAGTATCTGTCACTTTCGGAAGGAAACCGATTGCTGCTTCACCTTTTAGTGAGGAGGGATTGAAACAGAAATATGATAAACAGGAAATTTATATTACAATGAGGGATGGAGTGCGGTTATTTACTTCAATCTATACACCCAAAAACAGCACTATGAATCATCCGATCCTCCTCAACCGGACTCCCTACAATATTGAACCCCGAGGAGCCGACAGTTATAATTACTTCCTGCAGATCTACCGAAGGTATGTAGAAGAGGAATATATTATGGTCTTTCAGGATGTAAGGGGCAAATATATGAGTGAGGGTGTCTTTGAGGATATCAGGTCGGTAATACCTGTAAAAAAGAGCAACAAAGATATTGATGAGACAACCGACACATGGGATACTGTTGACTGGCTTGTCAAGAATGTTAAAAATAATAGCGGTAAGGTAGGAATATATGGAATCTCTTATCCGGGATTTTATGCCACTATGGGAATCATCAATGCACATCCGGCTGTTAAAGCTGTTTCACCGCAGGCCCCGGTAACCGCATGGTTCATAGGTGACGATTTTCATCATAACGGGGCATTTTTTCTTCTCGATTGTTTTACCTTTTATTACAGTTTTGGCCAACCCAGGGAAGCTCCCACAAGAAGAGGCAATCCGGGATTCCAGTGGCCAGTACCTGATAATTATGAGTTCTTTCTTTCCGTGGGACCTGTTAAAAATATAGTTCCGAAATATCTGGGAGACAGTATTAAATTCTGGAATGATGCATTTGCCCATCCTGATTATGATGAGTTCTGGAAAGCAAGGGATCCCAGGCCGCACATGAAAAATGTTACGCCCGCGGTAATGACAGTCGGCGGCTGGTTTGATGCAGAAGATCTTTATGGAGCTCTTAATACATATGAGGCAATTGAAACCAAGAATCCCCGGACAGTAAGCAACACTCTCGTTATGGGTCCGTGGTCTCATAGCCAGTGGTCGTCCGGAGAAGCTACCAATCTGGGAAATGTTTACTGGGGAATGGATGCAAATAAAAAATTCATTGAACTGGAGGAACAATTCTTTAACTATCACCTGAAAGAGGAAGGCAATCTGTCGATACCGGAAGCAACAATATTTGTTACCGGGAGCAATGAGTGGAGAAGTTATGATACATGGCCTCCAAAAAATATCACTGAGAAGAATCTTTATTTTCACTCCGGGGAGATTTCTTCGTTTGATATACCATCAGTCAAAGATGGTTTTGATGAATACGTATCAGATCCTATGAACCCCGTTCCCTATACTGAAGACGTTCATACCAGAAGGACTGCAGAGTACATGACTGATGATCAGAGATTCGCCAGCCGCCGTCCTGATGTAATGGTCTACCAGACAGAGGTACTCTCTGAGGATATCACTCTTACAGGACCACTTACAGCAGACCTCTTTGTTTCAACAACAGGCACTGATGCGGATTATATTGTAAAACTAATAGATGTATTCCCCCCTGACACAAAACCATTACCTGAGGCTGATGTAAAGGTGCCTCTCGGAGGATACCAGATGCTGGTGAGAGGCGAGGTATTAAGGGGCAGGTATCGTAACAGCTTCGAAAAACCTGAGGCCTTTGTCCCCGGAAAAGTGACTGAAGTCAAATACGAGTTACCGGATGTTGCCCATACCTTCAAAAAAGGACACCGGATTATGATTCAGATTCAGAATTCCTGGTTCCCTCTGGTAGACAGAAATCCACAGAGATTCGTAAACATTTATGAATGTTCCGAAAGCGATTTCCAGAAGGCAACCCACAGAATTTACCATGATAAAAACCATCCTTCACATCTTAAAGTTAATGTTCTGCAATAAGCTGTGATCAGGATTGAATTTGAACAGAAAAATTCTTTTCTTTGTTTAAATGATAAAATGATTTTATCAAATCAAATTCTTTGTTATGGGAAAAAAGAACCTGACACGCAGGCAATTTATGGCTACTGTAACTGCCGGAGCCGGAACTGTGCTTATGGGCAATGCCATTAATTCATTACCTTCAGAATCAAATCAGAGGCGTACTGATCCTTTTCAAAAAGTAACTCTCGGCAAAACAGGAATTGAAACAACCCTTCTTGGAATGGGCACAGGTTTCAGTGGTTATAGCCGTTCATCCAGCATTACAAGGGCTGGAGTAGCCGAATCACTTATAAAGGTTGCTTACGAAAAAGGCATACGTTACTTTGACTGCGCAGACAATTATGGTACTCACCCGTTTACTGCTGCCGCACTAAAAGGTATTCCGAGGGAAAACTACACTATCGGATCAAAAATGTGGGTAACCCGTGGTGGCATCCCTGAAACAGAACGTCCTGATGCTGAAATAGTCGTTGATCGGTTCAGAAAAGAGCTTAACACCGACTACATCGACATTGTTCAGCTTCACTGTATGACAGCAGGTACCTGGACAGATCAGCAAAAAAGATATTTGGATGGCCTGGAAAATCTCAAAGCAAAGAAGATAATCCGTGCTCATGGAGTGTCGGTGCATTCCTTTGATGCTCTCGAGGCGGCTGCTGCAAATCCTTGGGTTGACGTTATTCATGTTCGTATTAATCCTTACGGAGAGTCAATGGATAGCCGCGATCCTGCACTCGTAATTCCTGTTATCGAAAAAATGCATAAAGCCGGAAAGGGAGTAATTGGCATGAAGCTAATTGGAAATGGTAAATTCAGAAATGATCCTGAAAAAATTGAAGCCTCGCTTAAATATGTTCTGGACCTGGGAACCGTTGATATGATGATTATAGGATTTGAGCTGCCAGAACACATCGATAACTATGTTGGCAGGCTTTCAAATGCCCTGAAATCAAAACAGAAGAGCTAATTATTAAAATAGAAAATCATAACTACATATGAAGATAATAAATAGTCTGCTTTTGATGCTTATTATAAGCATTTGTCAGGGATTATCGCAAAAGGTTGGCCTGGAAATCATTATCAAATCCGGAACCCAACTCGAAAAACTATCAGGCGATTTCAGTTTCACTGAAGGCCCTGCCTCAGATTCCAAAGGTAATGTTTACTTCACCGATCAGCCCAATGACAGGATTATGATCTGGAGTACCAGAGAAGAGTTGTCGACATTTATGCAGCCAGCAGGCCGGTCAAACGGCCTTTTTTTCGACAGGCAGGGAAATCTCTGGGCTTGTGCCGACGAGAAAAACGAACTGTGGAAAATATATCCTGACAAAGAAGTTGAAGTAATCATTGAAGAGTATGAAGGAAAGTTGCTGAACGGTCCAAATGACCTCTGGATTGCACCTGACGGAAGTATATACTTCACCGATCCCTTTTACCGGAGGCAATGGTGGGACCACACTTCCCGGCCTCAGGACAAACAGTGTGTCTATTATCTGAGTGCTGACCGTAAAGCTCTTGAACGTGTAGCAACTGATCTCGTTCAGCCAAACGGAATAATCGGAACACCTGATGGAAAAATCCTCTATGTGGCAGATATAGGCAGTAAACAGACCTGGTCATATTCAATAAATGAGGACGGTAGTCTTTCAGATAAGTCTCTCTTTTGTAATATGGGCTCGGATGGTATGACAATTGACCGAAAAGGTAATATATATATCACCGGTAAGGGAGTTACAGTTTTTGACAAATCCGGCAGGCAAATAGGAAACATTGCAGTACCTGAAAACTGGACAGCCAATGTTTGTTTTGGTGGGAAAAACAGAAAAAGGCTTTATATTACAGCAAGCAAGGGTCTTTACAGAATCAGAACACGTACAAAAGGCGTATATTAATCTCCAATTATTAAACACTTATCAAAACCTTTATTGTTTTCTGTGTTATCAGAAAAAAAAATATTTATTATTGTATTATATTATTAGCACAGGATTAAAGTTTACTCACTCATAACTGGAATTGTATAAAACAAATGGTAATTGAAGAAATCCAAGGAACCCGCAGATCTGATGTCAGGCCCGGTATAACAGTAATGGTAGAGTTAATAGAAGATAAACGCACAGGCAAGCTTACCGGAGGCAAAGTGAAAGAAATTCTTACTTCTTCACCTATTCATCCCCATGGTATTAAGGTTAAACTTGAAAACGGGCTTATCGGAAGAATCAAAAAAATAATCTGACCACACAGATTTACCAATATTCATAATACTCCGGTTTTTTTACTAAATTTGAATTTGACGTGGATTATTTCCCCGTATTAATTTATTATTTAATTCAAATCCGGAAAAAATGAAGTACGAAGATTTTCTGGTCCGGACATTAGGAGAGGAAAATGTTGTTTCGCCTCTAAAAAGCGACCAAAGGGCTGATAGTCCGGTATATAAGTTTGTTGATGACTCGGAAAGGATTCTCTATGACGTATCACTCGATTGTTTCAACAGATGTATAGAGACCGGAGAGAGGCCCATTTCATTTGAAAAGGCAGGTCCGAAAGAAAATATCTTCTTTGAACCGGCAAAAACAAAAGTCTCAATTGTAACATGTGGAGGTTTATGCCCCGGAGTAAATAATGTAATACGGAGTCTGGTGAACCAGCTTTATTACAGATATGGTATAAGCCGTATTCTTGGAATCAAATATGGTTATGAGGGGCTTATTTCCAAATATAATCACCCTGTTGTGGAACTCACTGCCCCTATGGTAAGTAATATTCATCTGTCAGGTGGCACTTTTCTGGGTACCTCAAGGGGAAATCAGGATGTGGGAAAAATGGTTGATACTCTTGAGATACTTAATACTAATATTCTGTTTTGTATAGGTGGAGACGGCACCCTTCGCGGGGCTCATGCAATATATGAGGAAATCAATAAGCGCAACTTGAAAATTGCTGTAGCAGGCATTCCTAAGACAATTGATAATGATATTGATCTTATTCAGAAATCATTTGGATTTGAAACAGCTTTTTCAATTGCCAATGATATTATCCGTAATGCTCATAACGAAGCTCATGGAGCAAATAACGGCATTGCACTTGTAAAGCTTATGGGCCGTGACTCCGGTTTTATAGCTGCAAGTGCTGCCCTGGCAATTCAGGAAGTTAACTTTGTTCTTGTGCCGGAAATCTCTTTTGATCTTAACGGCCCCCGTGGATTCATGAAAATACTCAGAAAAAGGCTTGAGGAAAGACATCATGCAGTAATTGTTGTCGCTGAAGGGGCAGGTCAGGACCTTTTCGAAAATACCTCTGAAGAAAGAGACGCTTCCGGTAATATTAAACATAAAGATATTGGCATTTACCTTAAGGAAAAAATCCGTGAAGAATTTAAGGCCACAGAGTTCCCCCATTCCATAAAATATATTGATCCCAGCTATATCATCAGAAGTGCTCCTGCAAATGCAAATGACAGTAAATTTTGCAACCTGCTTGCACAAAATGCAGTTCACGCAGCTCTTGCCGGCAAAACTGATTTTGTGGTAGGATTCTGGAATGATCAGTTTACCCTTCTTCCAATACCTGTGACAGTTGCAAAAAGGAAAAAGATTGACATTGAAGGTGAACTCTGGTGGAATGTACTTGAAGCTACCGGTCAGCCTATAAGTATGAAAAATCCCTGACAAACTATGATAAGGAATATTGTTTTTGATCTGGGTAATGTGCTTATAAGCTTCAAACCATCAGAATTTCTTAAAAAGAAAAACTATCCGGAGAATATCCGAAACATTATTATTAATGATATTTTCCGGAGCAATGAATGGGCTTTGCTCGATAACGGTAATATTACCACCGATGAAGCAATAGATGCTATAGCAATAAAATCCTCTCTAAAAAGGCAGGAAATAGCCCTTATTTTCAGTTTTCGTACCGATATAATGTTTCCCCTTGACGAAAACGTCAGACTTCTTCCTGAGTTAAAAAAAGAGGGTTTTAAGCTATATTATCTTTCCAACTTCCCTCTTGATATTTTTGAAGCAATAAGAAACGATTACTATTTATTTAATTATTTTTACGGGGGCGTCATCTCTTCTGAAGTCAAAGTATCTAAGCCGGATATCAGGATTTACCAGATACTGCTCGACAAGTATTCCCTCAGGGCAAAAGATTGCCTTTTTATCGATGATGTCGAAACGAATGTCTTTTCTGCTCAATCTGCCGGTATGAAAGGATTAACAACGTTCGGCGAGCAGGATATATCTGTCTTACTCAGGAATAAATTAAAATGTACCGATTAAATAATTTGTTTCTTCTTAAAGGAGAAAAAACCCTCTGCGCCGCCACTCACCTTGTTAACAGTCCAGGTAACGCAAGACAATGGCCTGTATATAAGCCACAAAATAAATGTTTAACCTGTTACTGCTACACATTGAAACCAGGTTCATTTTGCAAAGTATCTGTTTAAAATAGATGTTTTTGACCTGCCGATTAATTTTTCAAGCTCTTTAGGAGATGTTTCTTTAATTTCACTAACCGATCCGAATTCTTTTAACAAAATCGCCTTTGTTTTTGGTCCGATACCTTTGATCTGATCAAGACTGGATTTGATCATTGCTGAAGATCTTTTACTTCTGTGAAAATTTATACCGAATCTGTGGGCCTCATTTCTCAATTGCTGGATCAATTTAAGGGTATATGAGTTTTTATCAAGATATATCGGGACAGAATCTCCCGGGAAGTATATCTCTTCAAGTTTCTTTGCAATTCCTATTACAGTAATCTTATCCCTGAGTTTAAGTTTGTCTATACTTTTCATTGCTGATGATAACTGCCCTTTTCCACCATCAATAATCACAAGTTGCGGAAGTGATTGCTTTTCCTCTGTCATCCTTCTGTACCTCCTGTAAATGATTTCCTCCACGGATGCATAGTCGTCAGGGCCGCTTACAGTTTTAATGTTAAAGTGGCGGTAATCTTTTTTTATTGGTCTTCCATTCCTGAAAACTACACAGGCGGCAACCGGACTTGAACCCATGATATTGGAATTGTCGAAACATTCAATATGCACCGGAATATACGGCATATGAAGATCATTTTTCACTTTCTCCAGGTTCCGGTCTGTGCGTGAGCCTGATGCATGCTTTGTCATCTTTCTTTTCTGCTCCAGTTTAAAATAGATAGCATTTCTTTCTGCAAGCTCAAGTAGTTTTTGCTTTTCCCCTATTTTTGGAACAGTATATTTCAGGTTATCTAACAGAATATCGGGTTTAAATGGTACAATTACTTCCCTCGAATCGCTTGAATAACGTTGTCTTATTTCGTTAATCGCAAAACCGAGGAGCATTTCCTTTTCTTCATCAAGTCGTGATCTTAATTCAATAGTCAATGCCTGTATTACAGCTCCCTGGACAACCTTCATGTAGTTGATATAAGACCTTTCATTTTCCTGTGAATATCCAAAAACATCAACGTTTTTAATTACAGAACTTACTACAGCTGAACGTGTTCTGAATTTATTAAGTATTTCAATTTTTCCCTTGATAATCTGGGCTTTCTCATATTGAAGCTGATACGAGTATTCTTTCATGAGTTTCTTCAGGTGGTCGATAACTGTAATGATATTTCCCTTCAGTATGTCTTTAATCTGCTGTATGCTTTCGGAATATTCTTCTTCCGATTGCAGTCCTATACATGGAGCATTGCAGTTACCTATGTGATATTCCAAACACACCCTGAATTTTTTCTCAGCAATATTGGAAGGTGTCATGTTATAATTACAGGTTCTCAGTTTATACAACTGATGAATAAGGGTCAATAAAGTTTTTACCATTAAAGCGGACGTGTAGGGACCAAAATAGAGTGATCCATCCTTTATTACATTTCTTGTACTGAACACTCTTGGGAAAGGTTCCTTTTTTATGCAGATCCATGGAAATGTTTTATCATCCTTTAAAAGTATATTGTATCTGGGCTGGTGCTTTTTAATAAGGTTGTTCTCAAGTAATAGTGCATCTGATTCATTCTCTACAACAATATGTTTTATGTCTGCAGCTTTTCGCAGCATTACAGTTGTTTTTCCTGACTGGTTTTTTGTGAAATATGAGGCAACACGCTTCTTCAGGTTTTTTGCTTTACCCACATAAATCATGTTTCCCGAAGAGTCAATGAACTGGTAGACTCCGGGTTTGGATGGAAGGATAGATAATATTTCTTTGTGATCAATGGACATGGATCAAATATAGTAATTGTTATTAAATTTCGACCCCCCTTTTTTCCCCCCAAAGGGGGGAAAAATTTCTGCATTTAAATGAATTTCTGCTAAATAGCAGGGTATTATTCCCCGTTCAGGGGGAGAAACCTGTGCAGCTGCAGATGTGGTCTGTTTATTCCACAAACAGCGGTACATGCTTGAACTCTCTGCCGTCAAACAATCCCTTATCGCTGAGCTTCAGCTCAGGGATCACAAGCAAAGCCATAAAAGAGAGTGTCATAAAAGGTGCTGACATCCTGCACCCGAGCGATTTTACTTTTTCAGATAATCTTTCATAAGAGGCAGCAACCTCTTCAACAGGCTGATCCGACATTATGCCTGCCACCGGTAAAGATAGAGAATTAATTACTTTGCCTTCGGCAACAGCCAATCCTCCTTTAAGCTTAACAATCTCATTCATTGCATTTAAAATATCGTTATCGTTTGTTCCGATGCAGATTATATTATGGCTGTCGTGAGCCACTGAACCAGCGAATGCTCCGCTTTTCAGACCAAATCCCTTAATAAACCCGACTGCAGGAGCTGTGTTGTGATAACGGTCTTTTACGACTATCTTCAGGATATCGTTATCTGCATCCGGCTCAATAAATTCTCCAGGAGCTGTCTTTGATACCGTTTCTTTTGTCAGGAGTTCACCGTCGAAGGCTTCAATGATGCGTATTTTCTTCCCGGTACTGGTTACCTTAATTTTTTCCAGTGTTATGTTAGAGCAATTGAATTTATTGACCGGTTCGGCTCCTTTGTACTCGAACAGCACAACACCATTGTCATACACCTTCTTACCGTCAATCCAGGTTTCAAGCACATCCATTGTTCTGTAATCGTTTACAACAATAAAGTCGGCCGGTTGTCCGGGTTGTAAAAGTCCAGCTTCAAGTCCGTAATGATTTACCGGGTTTAGAGTGCCGCTTCTAATAACATCGAACAGGTCGAATCCTTCTGAGACCAGTTGTGCAATAATCTTATTTATATGTCTTTTAATTAGCATTTCAGGATGCAGGTCATCGCTGCATAACATAATCATTTCGGGGTGAGATTCTAGAAGACCCTTAAGAGCATTCAGGTTTCTTGCAGCGCTGCCTTCCCTTATCAGTATCTTCATTCCCAGTGAAATTTTTTCCAAAGCTTCTTCCAGCGTACTGCACTCATGATCGGTTGATATTCCTGCCGAAATATACTTCTTAAGATTTTCTCCAGATAGACGCGGGGCATGACCATCAACTGGTTTTCCCAGTTTTCGTGCTGTTGCAATTTTCTTATGCACCTCAGGATCATTAAAAACAACTCCCGGGAAGTTCATCATTTCAGCAAGGTATTTTATTTCTGGCAGTTCCAGTAATTCCCTGATCCCGTTATGGTCAATTGATGCACCTGAAGATTCAAAAGATGTTGCCGGGACACAGGAGGGAGCGCCAAACCAGAATTTAAGAGGCACTCTTCTTGAATCTTCGATCATAAATTTTACACCGTCAATTCCAAGTACATTTGCAATTTCGTGGGGATCTGATACTACACCTGTTGTTCCACGTGAAACAGCAGCCTTGGCGAATGCGCCAGGAGTTGTTAATGAACTTTCTATATGGATATGCGAATCGATTAATCCCGGAAGAATATAATTTTCACCAGTATTTCCTGTTTCTCTTATTTCCTTAATGTACTTTCCCTTAAAAATTATCTCTCCGGAGAATATTTTCCGTCTATGGATATCTATTATTTTTCCTTTTATTTTCACACTATCTGAGCTTACCTATTTTTCTTTTCTTTTTCTTTAAATATTGTAAATATAATATCATATTGCGTACTGATCAACATTATACAATTTTTGCTATTATGGCAGTGCATTATCCCCCTTCCCGGGGGATGCCCCGCCATTCGGCGGGGCTGGGGGGAGCAGGTCATCTAAAGACCTTTTCTTATTACACGATAATATTCTTTGTCTATATTTATACCCCCCTTTTATTCCCCCCATAGGGGGGGAAACTCCCTGCTTTTAATTAGTATTCTGCTTTATGGCCGGTTATTATCCCCCCTCCGGGGGATGCCCCGCCATTCGGCGGGGCTGGTCGGCTATAATCGTAGGTAGTAATTTATATAGCCTGTAGATATATTTTTTATAAAAACTATATTTTAAAAAATGTTCCACGTGGAACATTTATCTTCCAATGTACATTAACAGTATACTTATATCAGAAGGAGAAACACCACTTATGCGCCCGGCCTGTCCAATTGTCTCAGGTTTTATTCTTGTAAGCTTTTGTCTTCCCTCTGTTGATATTGACATCAGCTCAGAATAGTCTATGTCATAAGGCAATTTAAGCTTTTCAAGTCTCTTTATTTTTTCTGCTAATTGCTTTTCTCTTTGAATATAACCTTCATACTTAATTTTTATTTCTGCCGATTCCAATACTTCCTTAATTCTTCCAGATTTAAACACACCCAGAAATCCGGCCTCTGGTATTAATCTTAAATATGTTTCCAATTCTACCATGGGCCTCGTTGCAATTGATATAGCTTTTACCTTTTGATTAATTACATTTGTTCCAATATCTGTCAGATAATAATTCATTTCATCAGGAGTTACACTTTTTTTCTTAAGGAAGTCTATTATTTCCTCTGCTAATTTTTCTTTTTGTTCGAGTCTTTTAATTCGCTCCTTATCCGCCATACCAAGTTCGAACGCCTTTCTTGTCAGTCTCTCATCTGCATTATCCTGTCTTAAAAGAATCCTGTATTCTGCCCTCGAAGTAAACATTCTATAAGGCTCATCGACCCCCTTCGTAACAAGATCATCTATTAATACCCCTATATATGATTCCTCTCTTCCATGACTGTAGTGATTATTTCCTCTCATTTTTAAAACTGCGTTTATCCCTGCCATCAAGCCCTGTGCACCTGCTTCTTCATACCCTGTAGTTCCGTTAATCTGTCCCGCAAAATATAGATTTTCAATTTTCTTTGTTTCCAGTGTATGCTTAAGCTGTGTCGGCTGAAAGAAATCATATTCTATAGCATATCCCGGTCTGAAAATTTCCACCTTCTCTAATCCTTTTACCTTTCTTAGAGCTTTAAGCTGCATTTCCAGAGGAAGGCTGCTGGCAAAACCATTTACGTAATATTCTATAGTTTCTGTTCCTTCCGGCTCTATAAATAGCTGATGAGACTTCTTTTCACTGAAAGTTACAATCTTGTCTTCTATGCTCGGGCAATATCTTGGTCCTCTTCCTTTGATTATTCCCTGGAACAACGGACTAAACTCCAACCCTTTTCTTATCTCTTCATGTACCTCTTCGTTAGTATGAGTTATAAAACAACTTCTCTGTTCCCTCAGCTTAATACCTTCATTCATATACGAAAAAGCCCTTCCTTCATCATCTCCTTTTTGTTCTTCCATTGCCGAAAAATCAATTGTCCTTCCATCTATCCTCGCACTTGTTCCTGTTTTCATCCTCTCAACTGTAAAACCCATTCCCGCCAACTGGTCGCTTAATCCGGCAGACGCCCTGTCTCCTGATCGCCCTCCTGTTATCTTTTTAAATCCAACATGCATAAGTGCATTCAGGAATGTACCGTTTGTCAGAATAATCGCATCACCATAAAACCTCGTTCCAAAAGATGTTTCAACACCTTTTACAATTTTATTCTCTATAATCAGCGACTGAGCTTCTTCCTGCCATATATGCAGATTCTCTGTGTTCTCAAGTACTTTCCTCCATTCTATAGTGAATCTTTGCCTGTCGCATTGCGCCCTGGGGCTCCACATTGCAGGACCTTTTGACCTGTTGAGCATTCTGAATTGTATCATGCTTCTGTCAGTAACAATCCCGCTCATACCCCCAAGTGCATCAATTTCTCTTATTATCTGTCCCTTTGCAATCCCTCCCATGGCCGGATTACACGACATTTGTGCAATCTTTGTCATATCCATTGTTATAAGCAGTGTTTCCGCTCCCATCTTTGCAGCTGCATGTGCCGCCTCGCATCCTGCATGCCCCCCACCTACAACTATTACTTCAAATATGAATTCCATAACTTATTGACTGTTAAACTTTTTCAGCCACTGATTCTCCAGTTTCCTCATTCTTTTCTTTTCCTCACTTGTCTTGTCATCATAACCGGTCAAATGCAAGACCCCATGAATCATTACCCTTATAATTTCATCTTCCAAATTCACTTTGTATTTAACACTGTTTCTCTTAACAGCATCAACGTTTATATATATTTCACCTCTTATTTTGTTTTTGGCATTGTAATCAAAAGCAATAACATCAGTTAAATAGTCACTCTTTAAAAACTCTTTGTTTATTTCCATCAGATCCTTATCTCTTGTGAAGATAAAATTAAGGCCATCCGGAATCTTACTTTCGTTCCTGATGACCTCTATTATTAAGTTCTTAATAATTCGTGTCTTTTTCAGCCTGTATTCAACCTCATCGTAAAATATTCTAATACTCAAGTGGTTACCTCCTTAAAAGTCATTGTAACACTGTTGCCCTTTTCATTAAAATCAATTACATCAGCCAGTTTCGACATCAGAAAAACTCCTCGCCCACTAAGTTCTTCAATATTCTCAGGTTTTGTCGGATCAGGTATCGTGCTTGGATCAAAACCAGGTCCCTCATCAGTCACCTTAACTAACATCTGATCCTTTTCATATGTTATTTCCACATCAACAATTTTATCAGGATTTGCTTTATTTCCATGAGTAATAGCATTATTAACTGCTTCCAGTGTTGCAACCAGTATTTTCCCGTAATCATCAGCTTTTATGCCCAGTGACGTTGTAATTTCATCGATTGCATTCTCTACAATCCGCATATTAGTCATCTTCGATTCAATCTGAAGTCTTTTATACGTCTTTGCCATTTAATAATGTATTACATAATTTTACCTTCATTCACTTTGCAATTTCTGATTTTTTTTCGAAATCCACAATTCCGGATTTTGTTTTCTCTTCTCCTCAAAAATCATAAACTTGAGTATAGATTTATTCCCGTTTTCCGGCTCGTTAAATACCTTGCCTATCATTTGTTTTGTTTCTACCTTCTCACCTTTCTTTACCTTCACATCGACAATATTCTGATAAACTGAGTAAAATTTGCCATGACTCACTATAACAGCCATATTTGCACCCGGTATTGAAAATACTCTTGCAACTTCTCCTTTAAAAATACTCCTAACTTCTGTTTCCCCTGAGCTTGTGATTTCTATTCCAATATTATCTTCTGTAACATATTTTAATACAGGATGATTCTGTATTCCAAACTGGCTTGTAATTACACCTCTTTCCACTGGCCACGGTAATCTGCCCTTGTTTACTATAAAATCATCACTTATCAGCCTTTCTTCGGCAGTAATATCTGTTTCTATACTTCTTCGCCTTTCCTCTTCAATGATTTTTGCAATTTCTGCTTCAATCTTCATTGCAATCTCCCTTTTCTCCTCAAGTTCCTTTTGCAACTGTTTTTCTTTACTTGCCAAACTTCTTATAATCCGTTGCCTTCTGTTTTGTTCTCCTTCCAGTAATTTTTTTTGTTGCTCTTCTCTCTCTTTCAAATCAGAGATTCTTTTTAAATCATCTTCCAGTCTTCTTTGTGTTGATTCAATTTGTTCTTTAAGCTCAGCTATTAACTCGCTTTCTTTTCTTCTGAATTTTGCCACTTGCTGCAAGTACTTAAGCCTCTTATATCCCTGATTAAAATCACCTGCTGACAATATATAACCTAATTCTGTATTGCCCTTTCTTGTTTTGTATGAATTTATGATTGATTTTGCATACTGCTGCCTCAGCATATTCAAATCATCTTCCATCATCTCTATTGCAATCGAATTAAGCCCAATCCTGCCATTAATCAATAACATTTCTTCATGTAATCCTTCTAATACACTCTCTCTTAGATTCAGCTTATTTCCAATTATTCTTAATTCACTTATACTTTCTGTCTTTTCTTTTACCGTTGTCTTAATCATTTTATCCACATATGCAATCTCCTCGAGAGCTTTCTTTCTCTGCTCTTCCAGTTCGGCTTTGGTCTGCCCTTTCAGAACATTACAAAATAATAAAAAGAGAATTATATAACCAGTTAATAAACGAGTCATTTCAACGGAATTAAATCATACCTGTTTCCAGGAATAAACTCCGCTTTTCCTTCCCATTGTGAATCTACTCCTTTAATTTCAATTCTTATCTGCGCCTTCTGCGCCTCATCCTGTATAATAATCCTTCCCGGTACATTAACATTTTTTTCTAGTATAAAATTTCTATAATATATTACAATTCTTTGATTCGCACTACTCACTGTAAACTCAGTAGAAATTGCCTTTTCTCTGTTGCAGTCAATACTATACACTATTCTTCTTCCCTTTATAATACTTTCTTTTGTTAAGATACCATTTATATATTCATCGTAGATATTATCAACTGTACCTTCATCAACATAATCACCCAGAATAATCATCAGTATATCTGCGTCGATTCCGTACTTTTTCTTCAGATTATCAGGATCTCCGTATATAAGCTTTTTGTTAACCCTGTCATTGATTAAAACTGTATCGTAAGTCATAAAAATTCTCGCAATTTCAAATCCTGTTAAATTTCTAAAGCTTATCAACAGCGTATCCGGCTTTTTGTATTTGATACTTGCCAAAATCTTTCTCGATATGTCGTTCTCAGAGTAAAATATTTCCGCTTTTCTTATATAGAAATTATTGTTAGCAATATTGTTATCCCTTACACGTCCAAACAAACTCTTATCTTTTTCTTTACTTTTAACCTGATTACTAACATTCTCAGCCTTTCTCAAACTGTAGCATCCTGTATAAAAAAAATTAATCAGAATCAATATCAGTGCTACCTTTCGCAATTCTTTATCTCCTCAATAAGATTTACTTTTGTACTGTCAAGTTTAATGGCTGTTTTCCACTTTTCAACAGCTTCTGTGTAATTTCTCTGCTTCTTAAGTATATAACCGTAATGTTCATACCATTCCGCATCCGGCCTTTCGCCCGAGTCTATTATTTTCTCCATTATTTTAGCTGCCTGCCTTACTTTCCCCCTTTTATACAGTACCCACGCATATGTATCCAGAAATGCAGTATTCTCACCATCCTTCTCCACCACCTTCTCCGCCATCTTTTCTGCTTCCCTCAGTCTCATATTCTGTTCAGTAAGGTAGTAGGCATAGTTGTTTATTACAGTCAGGTCTTCATTATTTATTTTCAGCGCTTCCTCAAATGTCTGAAAAGATTTATCATATTCTTCTATTCTGTAATAAACATCGGCTTTCATAGTAAGAACCTGTATCTGTAGTTCTTTATTATCTCCTGCCAGAATATTTGCCTTTCTCAGCTCTTCCAGAGCTATATCGTATTCCTTGTTCTCAAGTGCACCATTTGCATATAATAATTTTGCCAGGAATGACATGTTAAATTTGCTTGCGCATTCCTCTCCCCTTTTCATTAGCTTCACAAAATCTTTCTTTTCATAATATGTTAATAACAGTCTTTCCCATGCATAATAGTTTTCCGGTCTCTCTTTTACTATTTCCTCCAGCCTTACAGCTGCTTCATCCAGCTTATTTTGTTTTTCATAAAGCCCCGGTCTTAGAAGGATAATTATATCGTCATTTTTGTAATTTTCCTCTAATACCATTAACGCTATCTCAATTTTATTACTATAATCCGTTATCAGTTCAGGTATTTCCAAAAGACCGGCAAATAGAGCAACTTTATCCTCCCTTGTTACTTTATTATTCAACGTAACTGTATTAATAAGTATCAATAAATCATCATATTTCTTTTCTTCAATCAAAAATTCGCAGAGTGATAATTGCGCTTCCGGATTATCTGGATTTTTTTCCATTAATTGCCTGTAAACTTCTACCGCTTGCTCATTTTCCCCTTCAAGCCTGTAAATTTCTGCCATAAGTCCCCTGTATAATATTTCATCCGGAAATATTTCTATTAACCTTGTTATATTTTCACGCGCTTCCTTGTATCTTTTATTTGATATGAGGCTTCGTACCAATGCTACTGTTGATTCTTCATTAATTCCGTATTTATTATTAATCATCCTGAATATATTCTCTGCCTTTCCGAAATTTTCATTCTCAGCATACAGATTTCCCAGTGCCATCACCAGATTCTCCTTTTCGGGATAATATTTTACAGCCTTTTCATAAAAAATAATGGCGTTATCAATATCACCCTCCTGATAATGGATACTTGCTATTGTCATAAGGTACCAGATGTTCTCCGGTTGAATATCAAGAGCTTTTGAAATATATTTCTTACCATTTTCAAGATCGCCATTATTCAGAACAATCTGTGCCATCTGGTAGTATGTTGCATCGCTTTCCTTATTTATTCTCAGGCACAGCTCCAGGTATTTCAGTGCACCACCATAATTACCCATTATTTTCTGTTTAACAGCCTCAACGAATGCATAATCAAAGGCAGCCCTATCGTAATCAGTACCTTGCTTGCCTGCAATAATACTCGGTACAAGCCTTTTTGTGCATGCTATTATACCAATAGTAAAAAGTATAACTATTACAAGTATATATTGTTTTATCTTCATTTTCAATCTTTTCCTGTATGACCGAAACCACCCTTTCCTCTTTCTGTCTCGAGTAAATTGTCTACACACTCCCATTCTGCTCTTTCATGTTTTGAAACAATCATCTGGCATATTCGCTCACCATCTTTAATAACGAATTTTTCATCAGATAAGTTTATAAGAATTATGCAAACCTCTCCTCTGTAATCTGAGTCAATGGTTCCCGGCGAATTAAGAACAGTTATTCCTTTTTTTATTGCCAGACCGCTTCTTGGTCTTATTTGTGCTTCGTATCCTGCCGGAATTTCCACGAACAAACCAGTCTGAACCAAAGCACGTTCCATTGGATGAAGTATAATATCTTCATCAATATTTGCTCTTAGATCCATTCCTGCAGAATGATCAGTGCCATACGCAGGCAACTCATGTTTTGATTTATTAATTATTCTTATTCTCATTTCTCTTTATGACTCAAAAAAACCGTTATAATCTTATCCTTATACTGAGCATACCCAATAAATATCATAATAAGTGCAGTATTGATCAATAACTCACTTATAGTTCCAGGATACTTAAAATACTTTCCAAATATTACCATACCTACAGCAATAAAAAAATAAGGAATAAATCTGATCACATTATATTCTACCCAATAATGCTTTCTTGCAAAAATAAATGATATAATTATCATTGAAGCATATGAAGCCACATGTGCCCATGCAGATGCTAAATAGCCATATACCGGTATTAGCAGCACATTTATCAGTATTGTAATAACAGCACCTATAAAAGTGATATATACAGCATATATTGTCAGGTTATTCAGCTTATACCATATACTGTGATTTACATATATTCCATACAACAGGTAAGCCATACTTATTATAGGTACCACAATAATTGCCTCACGATAATTTACAGCTATAATATATTGAATACCTGATATATATAAGTTAATTATCAGATATACTATTAGCATTATTATCACGAAGTATCGCATCACCGAAGCATACATTTCTTTAGCATCAGAATATTTTGCCCGCTCGAAAAAGAATGGCTCAGCTGCAAATCTGAACATCTGTATGAACAATGCCATCAGAACACCTATTTTGTAACCTGCTCCATATTGCCCCACAACCGCAAGACCTTCCTCCCCGCCAATCATGCGCCGCAAAATCACTTTATCAATCGCATCATTGATCGTACCACTTAATCCCGCAAGTAACAAAGGAAATGAATACGTAACTATCCTGTACCATAGTGAAGTGTCGAATATGTATCTTATTTTTACTATAAATGGTACCAGCATAATTAACGTTGCACTACTCGAAACCAGATTTGCCACAAATACATATCCTACCTTATACTCAGGATTATAAATCCTCCTGAACCATCCACTACTTTTTTCCCATATTTCAGGTGCAATCTTCAAAAGGAATATTACCAATCCAATCGTTATAAAAACATTAATCAGTTTAATAAGACTGAATATACCTGCTTTCTTTTCTTTCCTTAATCTTGCAAATGGTATCGCCGTAAATGCATCAATTGCAACAATCCCTGCAAACATTCTAATATAATCTTTATTATCAGGGTATTTCATAAATACTGAAACCGGCTCTATGAAAACATTAACAATAATCACGAAAACTACTGAAGTTAAAAGCAGGCTTATTAATGCAGTACTATATACTTTTTCCTCTTCCTCGCTTTTCTGTGAGAACCGGAAGAACCCTGTTTCCATACCATATGTCAGAATAACCAGCAGGAGTACCATCCATGCATATAATTCAGTAATAACACCGTAATCACTCGTATCTATGAATACTCTTGTATAGAAAGGAGTCATCACAGCATAATGCAGAAATCGTGGAATGATTGTACCCAATCCGTATATTAAAGTCTGACCTGCCAGCTTTCTGACTTCTCTCATCTCAAAATTTTGATCACAAATATAGCCTTAATGAATCAATATGGTAATCGTTACAGCCCCGCTCCGTAAAAATTATATAAATTGAAAACCAATAATATCGTGAATCGTTCAAAGTTAAATATCTTTGCATTCGGATCTGCCAAACGTTATTAACCAAAACAATTTTTTCATGAACATTATTAAAAAGAACATCATCATTCTGTTGGCGCTGCTTACCTTTATTTCATGCAGTACACCTTCAACAAATGAAAATACTCTCGTTTCAGTCAGAACGACTCTCGGTGATATCAAGCTAAAACTTTATGATAATACTCCCTTTCACAGGGACAATTTTATCAGGCTTGTAAATTCTCACATTTATGATGGGGTTTCCTTCCATCGTGTAATAAAGGAATTTATGATACAGGCCGGTGATCTTGCAACCAGTACAGGCTTTTCAGAAAAACAGCTTGATACCCTTAGCACATACACAATTCCTGCTGAGTTCAAAAAAGAGTATTTTCATAAAAAAGGAGCTCTTGCAGCAGCTCGTATGGGTAACGATGTTAATCCTGAAATGCGCTCATCAGGTACACAGTTCTACATAGTACATGGTGCCGTCTCCAGCTACGACGATTTAATTCTAACTAAAGAACACATAAACAGTAACATCAAGCAGGCTCTTTTCAATAAAATGATAAAATATATTGCTGACAGCGCTCGTCTTTCAGCTTTTCCTCTTCATGATGCAGAAGTACAGGAACTGGCTTCTTTGAAAATGTTTGATTATCTCACATCTACCCCCGATTTTAAGTATTCTGAAGAGCAGATCAATATATATACAACTATCGGGGGTGTACCACGACTCGACGGCACTTATACTGTATTTGGTGAAGTCGTTGAAGGTCTTGATGTTGTTGACAGAATCGCTGAAGTTCCAACAGACACAAACGATAAACCACTCAATGACATCAAGATAATCAAGATGAAAATAGTTCGTAAGTAACATTTTTTGAGTACAATAATAATGATAGAAAAAATTCAAAATCTACTTAATGAGATCTCTTCTCTCCGTATAACAAATTTTAATGAACTTGAATCATTTCGATTGAAGTTCCTGAGCAAAAAGGGATTAATATCTGAGCTTTTTGAAGAATTCAGAGCCGTTCCCCCTGCTGATAAAAAGGATGTGGGGCAGCAGCTTAATTATCTTAAAAACATAGCTTTTGAAAAATATAACTCCTGTAAATCATTGTTCCCTGTAACCACTGATACATCAGAGATAAATGATCTTACACGTCCTCCATTTCCCTATGCTTTAGGATCGCGTCATCCCATTTCAATTGTACGCAATGAAATAATTGAAATCTTTTCTAAAATAGGTTTTATTGTATCGGAAGGTCCTGAAATTGAGGATGATGATCATGTGTTTACCAAGCTTAACTTTGCACCTGAACACCCAGCTAGGGATATGCAGGATACATTTTATATTTCGAGAACTTCCTCCGAAGATTCCTGCCCTGATGATATCCTTCTGCGTACTCATACATCATCCGTTCAGGTAAGGGTTATGCAGAGTCAGAAACCTCCCATCAGGACTATTTCTCCCGGGAGAGTATTCAGGAATGAAGCCATCTCAGCCAGGGCTCATTGTATTTTTCATCAGATAGAAGGACTTTATATTGATGTAAATGTATCATTTGCAGACCTTAAGCAGACATTGCTATTCTTTGCCATGGAATTATACGGCAAAGAGACCAAAATAAGATTAAGACCATCATATTTCCCGTTTACCGAACCATCTGCCGAAATGGATGTAACTTGTAAAATCTGTGGCGGCAATGGATGTAACGTTTGCAAATATACTGGTTGGCTTGAGCTTCTCGGTTGCGGGATGGTCCACCCCAATGTTCTTGATGCCTGTAATATTGACAGTGAGAAATACACAGGTTTTGCATTCGGAATGGGTATAGAAAGAGCTGCAATGCTAAAATATGAGGTAAATGATCTTCGTCTTTATTTTGAAAATGATATTCGCTTTCTCGAGTTATTCAAAACTGCTTTTTAAGATTCCAAAACAATAAGTCATATTATATTGTTTTATAAATATATAATTTGCAGATGCAATGAAACAGCATGATATTTCGATACCGCTTTGTGATAAGTGTGCTTTTGAGACCGGTTCAATCTTCAAACACCTTACACATGAAGAGGTTGAAATACTAAATTATGAAAAGGACTACCGTCATTACAAACGGGGAGATGTTTTATATCATGAGGGTAACCGTATAAGCGGCTTTTACTGCGTAAACAGTGGAATAATCAAAGTATTTAAAACCGGTTTTGACGGTAAAGAACAGATAATCCGGTTTGCCAAAGCTGGAGATATCATAGCCTACCGTAGTGTACTTAGTAATGAGGTTGCATGTACTTCTGCTAAAGTTATTGAAGATTGCATGGTTTGTTTTATACCCTCTGAGATACTTATTTCCTTCATCAAATCCAATTCCACATTTGCCCTTGAATTGATGAAGCTTGCCTGTCACGAACTGGCTGAAGCTAATTCATTTATAACTGATATTGCTCAAAAGACGGTCAGGGAAAGGCTCGCAGAGATACTTCTTTTCCTTGTAAATTATTTTGGTCTGGATAGCCAGAATTATCTTCAGATTTCTCTTACTCGTGAGGAGCTGGCAAATATTGTTGGTACTGCCACTGAATCGGTGATCAGGTTGTTATCTGAGTTCAAGTCAGATAAACTGGTTGAACTTAACGGAAGAAAAATCAGGATAATGAACCGTAAGGGACTTGAAAAAATAAGTAATGTCTTTAATTAAACCATATCATCCGGAAATAAAAATATTATAGCATTACATATTAAAATAAACTACCGCTTATATTCCCTCGAAGCAGCTTTCCAAGGTGTTTGTATGCATGTTCGGTTGCTTCTCTTCCTCTTGGTGTTCTTTTAATATATCCTTCCTTGATAAGAAAAGGCTCATAAACCTCTTCAAGTGTATCACTTTCTTCTCCTACAGCCGTAGATATTGTATTTATTCCTACAGGGCCTCCGTTGAACTTTTCAATGATCGTAATAAGTATCTTGTTATCCATTTCATCTAGACCATGCTGATCAATACTTAGAGCTTTAAGGCCATATTTCGCAATCTCCATATCTATTTTTCCGCTTCCCTTAACCTGGGCAAAATCACGTATTCGCCGTAGCAGAGCGTTTGCAATTCTGGGTGTTCCTCTGCTTCTTTTCGCTATTTCTACGGCAGCATCATTGTCGATCCTTATATTCAGGATACCTGCAGATCTATTTACTATCCAGGTAAGCACTTCATGATCATAATATTCCAGATGAAATTTAATACCAAATCTTGCTCTTAGCGGGCTGGTAAGCAAACCTGAACGTGTTGTTGCTCCCACAAGTGTAAAATTATTGAGAGTCAGCTGCACCGACCTTGCACTTGGTCCTTTATCAATCATTATATCAATCTGAAAGTCTTCCATCGCTGCATAGAGGTACTCTTCAACAATTGGGCTGAGCCTGTGAATCTCATCAATGAAAAGAACATCTCTTTCCTGCAAGTTTGTGAGTAATCCTGCAAGATCTCCCGGTTTGTCGAGAACAGGACCGGAGCTAACTTTTAGATTTACCTGTAACTCGTTGCAAATGATGTTAGCCAGAGTTGTTTTACCCAGACCTGGCGGGCCATGTAAAAGTACATGATCGAGAGCCTCGCCTCTCTGTTTTGCCGCAGTAACAAAAACAACAAGATTTTCTATTATTTGCTGCTGACCTTTGAAATCATTAAAGCTGGCAGGACGCAGTTGCTTTTCAAATTCCTTATCAGATACCGTGAGGTTTTCTTTTCTGATGCTTAAATTATCTTCCATAAAGCAAAATAAACTATTTTATCAGTTTCACATCACTTTCGGGAAGGTTTATTCCAACTCCGTTAATGTTTGTTTCAACATCATTCCTGTAAGTAATTGTAAGAACAGTCATTCCTTCTTCATCAAATTTCTTCCATGTCTTTACCCGTAAGCCCGTTCTATAATTTTGTTGTTCCTTCCTTTTACCGTTCTCATAGTAATATAAATGCTGGCCATCCGGGTTACCCTGTACATAGTTACCCTTAAATTTTATCTTTTCGCCCGGGTAATATGATCTCCATATGCCATCTTTTAGTCCTATTATATATTTGCCCTCTTCAGTATTATCACCTGACTTGTATAGCCATTGGCCATTTTTTTCACCGTCTGCATAGTTTCCCTGTGCAATTACTTCACCTGTTTCAGCATATTCAATATAGGAACCATCACGTTCTCCCTGAAAGTATTCCTCTTCACGGAGCAGGGAACCATTACTATAATACCATTTCCATATACCATCTGGTCTGTTATTGTTATACGAACCAGTCTGTTCCGAATTGCCGTCAATACTATAGAATTTCCAAAT
>Ga0315532_1000648_pt1 | contig 27624 bp, 34 predicted proteins | sample SalMarWE160370MG_FD_203082 | JGI IMG/M metagenome (GOLD analysis project Ga0315532, IMG submission 203082) | Salt marsh sediment microbial communities from the Plum Island Ecosystem LTER, Massachusetts, United States - Salt Marsh Sediment WE1603-70 ...
AGGTGTGAGGGTAAGAACACCTACCGATAAAGAAAGTAATTCAAAAGTATTTACCTATGATGTGGATAAAATCAGCCTATCAGATCTATTGAGCGCAGGCAAACTCAGGATTTATGATTCACAAGGGCGAGTGACCGGCTTAGTGGATGGGGAGATAAAAGAAGAAATACCATACTCCTATTATGCTAATAATACCATCTTAATAGTCTATCCATCAGATTCTTATCGATGGGAAGTAGTTGGGAGTGAGGAAGGTGTTTATGGGTTGAGGATCACATTTGTTGAAGAAGATGAGGTTACCACTTTTTCTGCTACTGACATTCCTACAGCACTCGGATCAGTGCATGAATATACTATCAATCGGGATGCTCTGTCTCAAGGTGAGGAAGGCGTTACAGTGGATGTCGACTCTGATGGGGATGGTATTACCGAATATACCTTAACAGCGGGCAATGTGCTTACTGGCGATGATTTTGCACCACCACCTTCCATTCCAACCCAACGCTCAACCCCACACTCAACCCCACCTTGGGGATATTGTTTCATTGCCACAGCAGTCTTCGATACACCAATGGCCGAGGAAATACAAATCCTCCGAGAATTCAGAGACAAATACCTGCTCACCAATCCACTAGGACAAGCCTTTGTAGATTTCTATTACAAGGTCAGCCCACCAATAGCCAACTTCATAACTTATCATCCTAGCTTGAAGCCGATAGTGAGGGCTGGATTAATGCCTGCTGTGGCTATGAGCGCTGTGGTTGTTAATACTAATATGGCTGAGAAGATGGCTATTATAGGCTTGTTGGTGTTAGTTTCATTAGCAGTGGCTATATGGATTATAAGGCGGCGAAATGGGGATCCAGAATACTACTAGGGGCAACATAAATACAATACTTAGTTCGAGGAGATACCATAGGATGGCAAGACCTGGCTCAAGAGATTGAAAAGCTCAGCATAGAAGTCGATGAACAATTTTGAATATGAAGCAGAATAGTGGCTGGAGCATTTGATGAAGGATGGCTCAAGATGTTTGCTCACAAAGCCAAAACCGCTCCTAAAGAAGCCCACGCTATTTGCAGAATGCTTAACTTACCGAAGCGAAGTAAAGTCCTCGACCTTTGTTGCGGAGATGGGCGTATCGCAATGCAACTAGCTCGTCTTGGTCATGATGTGACTGGCCTTGATTTGTCCTTTCCCATGGTAGGGGTAGCACAACATAAAGCAGAACTAGCCAATTTGCATATACGCTGGGTTCATGCAGATATGAGAGAGATGGGATTTGAAGATGAGTTTGATGCTGTGATCAATATATCAACATCATTTGGATACTTCGCAAATGAGAGTGATGACGCCAAGACCTTACATTCAGTCCATACTGTATTGACAAGATGTGGGAAATTACTTTTAGACTTAGAGAACGTGTATTATTTGTCTCATATGTATCGCTTATATGGCGCAGCACCTAACTATCAACCAGTAAATAGATTCAGAGATTGGGTTGAGGAAGCCACCTTGTTTGACCCGATTTCTCATACCATCAAGGTGAAATTGCGTTTGTGGTACAATGGAAAAGTGGTGAAAGAAGTGAGAGGGGGATATAGGGTATACTCTTTGTCTGAGATTCGACGTGTGCTCGAATCTTGCGGTTTCCACATTCAGAGTACGTACGGAGACTTTAATCTTCGACCATACGATATCAATTCGCCAAGAATGATAATAATTTGTGAAAAGTCGAATGAAGTCGCAAATCATCAAAGAGACACTGTCTCGAGTCGAATAGCGACTTAGAATGTGGATGCTTAAGACCTTTTTCATGTTGATGTCTAAACAAAAAGCCATTCTGTTTAGTTCATCGTCTTGAATTGCCCGAGACAAGGGATTGCACAGTCCATCGTCTTCATGAGTCTCAGGCTATGCTTGACGTCTAGTGTCAGGGACAACCAACTTAAGCTACAGGTCTTGGATAAGCGGCTTCCTTGCGAAGAAAAGTTCGGGGACTGTCGTCCGGCTCCATTTAGCTTTAGAAGAACCTACCGAAGTTATCAATAACTAGGACTAAACCTCTAGAGGATTCACTTCTATTCACTCAAGACTTCTATCCAAGCCACGACAGGGCCACCTAGCGCTTCCTGTGTCGGTTTAACATACACTATTCCAAGCCTCACCTTCTGACCTATGTTCGGCTGAGCTAAGCTTGGTGGGGCTGCATCAAGATGCCATGGCCCATCAAATTCCCGCCATTTTGCTCCTGCGATGACATACCCTTCCCCCGGCCCTAGTTCCTTTGACTTTGATACTCCTATTGCAGTGCAGTCATCGTTCGCGCCATTGGAATAACCTTCAACAATATAAGGCGTGACACTGTGAGGTATCATGCTCCATAATGAAATGAATCCCCACGTAGCCAGAGCTCCAATGACTATTCCAACAAGCAACATAACCCACTTAGATTGAAAACGATTCACCATATTTAACTCACCCCCCAACTTAATTAACTGATAACAGTTTAGTTTTCTTAAGTCTTACTTCATAATTATATCACTCACCTATACTGTCAAGCTTGTTCTCCGATATTTTTCAAGCAACTGTACAATTCATCGTTTTGTGACCTGATAAGCCAGATTATGCCTTCAAGATTTACCTCCTAGATCCGTTTCAGTTTTCACTAGTATCTAGGGCCGTGCAAAACCTTATGTAAACTTGTTTTCCGAATAATAATTGTAAACTAAAGTAGCTTGTTGCGAAACTCTTTAGCAAAACAAATTAAACTCCATAAGCTTCCCTTGAGGCAGATTTAAGACTATGTTTGCGTGCCATCTCACTAAAACAAACTTATTGTGTTGACTACACAAATCCCCAGCATCGCAGCAATCAGGATGATGAATATTCTCTTTACTTGCTGGGGGTGTCTTTTTGAGAATATAAGGAGTAACAAAGCGAAAATTAACACTAGATTAATTTTGGCAATCCAGAATACCCATTTAGACTGTCCTAAAAAAGTCCTCATTATTGGATTCAATTCAGCTACTCCACCTTTGTTCATTGTTGTTATAGTGAGGGCAGCATCTAGGATATTCAGTCCGACAAAAGCAATCGCTAACTTGATATTTCTCAAAAAAGTTTTGTCAATATCTTTTGGCATTTTATTGTGCAGTTTCTTGAAATGCCCAGTATGCCTTGGAATCTGAATAAATCTCCGATAGTTATCTTGAAATTTGACTTTACCCGTATAATCAAATATTTAACCATTATCTAATACGAATGTCAACTCTTAGTTGTTAATTAGCTCATCTAAACTAACTTTGCTAATCTTATCAGCGAAGGTTAGAAGACAATGAGCCTCGGAGAGAGAATCAGAAAAACAAGGCAAGAATTAAAGATTACCCAGGAAGAATTAGCCAGAGCAATCGGGGTAACACCACAACATATTTCAGCTATTGAGCAAAATAAGCGAGACCCATCTTTATCCTCTCTCGCGAGGCTGGCTAAGGAATTAGGTTTAACCATTGACTACCTTATAATTGGCAATGAGAAAGGCATTACAGAACCAATACCTGCAATTAAGGGCGATAAAAGATTAAATCTCAAGGCTAAGAAGGCGCTGATAGCTTTAATAGAGGAGCTATTGCCCTAGACGACATACCCATCCAAATTAAAACAGGGCAGGTAGGCTGAATTAAACCAAAAAGATTAGAGGTGTAAACTAGCTAACCCTTCTAGCACCGACTCGAATCTCATCAAGTTGTCCAGCTTCAACCCTCGCTAGTGCCATCGCCTGCATTACTAGAATTGATAATGTGCAATGCAAATTTATCTGGCTAAAGCCTCGAAAGCAGTGAGAATTCAAACGGCGTTTATCTTTGAGCCGCGAAAATACCCGCTCGACCGCAACTCTCTTATTATATAATCCTCGCCACTGTGGAGTTGAGGCAAGTATGCTCACGGAGGACATTGTTCCAGATGTAGAGATACTAAAGGTGGGGCATCACGGTTCACGAACGGCATCATCAATACAGTTCTTAGAAGTGGCTAAGCCTGAGTGTGCCATCTATATGGCTGGGGAAGGTAATAGCTACGGGCATCCTCACGAGGAAACTATCATTAATCTTTGCGAAGTTGGTGCCGAGATATATGGCACGGATATCCATGGAACTATCGTAATCACGACAGATGGGGAGACATACAATTTGCTTCCCTCTAACAATGTACCCCCGGTAGTTTGCTCCACTATTACGACTCATGACCTTAGCATCAGCATTAATGGCCAGGGGACTACCAATCCTAATGTGGGTACCTATTAGTATGATAGCAGTACCCATGTAACTATTACTGCATCGCTTGCCTCTGGCTGGGAATTTGACCACTGGAGTGGCGATGCCTCAGGCACTTCGCCCACTATTGTCATTACCATGGACTCCGATAAGGATATTACTGCTTACTTCGAGGAAGAACCTGGCACTGGTAGCAATGTTCAAATCACTTACATTTTCTACGATGGCGTCGTTTACCGTACGGAGTCCGATGAATATGTAGAGATTACAAATCTTGGTGATACCTCGCAAGACTTGAAGGGATGGGTATTGAAGGACATATCTGAGGGATATCCCTCATTTACCTTCCCTTCTTATGTCTTGACCCCGGGTGCCAAAATACGGATTTACACAAATGAGATTCATTCTGAGTGGGGTGGCTTTAGTTTCGGGTATGGCAAAGCGATTTGGAATAATAGTAGTCCTGATACGGCAGCGTTATACGATGCCCAAGGACAAGAGATGTCGAGAAAGAGTTATTGAACAACGACAGTCATTTTATATGATGCCCTTACTAGAAAAACCTTTCACATAAGATAGTTGCTTTGATTGAGCTTTGTGTAGAGTAACCGCTTGTGCGACAGAGGGACAATTCTCCCACGAGTTCTGAACACATCATTGAACAATCCTGACGATTGTTACTTGTCTCGACAAATTCTAAACACGAGTAAGTCATGACCATGGCAGGTACTAAGTCGAAACCGTAGCCTGACAACTGTCGGTTGAAAATAAATATACATTAATTTATAATTCCTTCGTAAGAAGCAGTAAATCAGGAGAAGATATTGCCGCAGATTCAAATCCAGGGTACAAGCATCGTATTAATAGGGAATCTCAATCCTGCCATATTTCATCCTTCGTGGTTTGCAGCTCACAATTTATTACGTGCTGAGGAGACAGATGCGGCAATTATCAACATCGTACATCCAGATGTGGCAAGTTTCAAAATTGAATGGTTAGAAGTGAACATTGTCCGAGAGAGATTTCAGATAAGTACAGTTCAGGAGTCGTATTATGAGGCTCTTAGGGATATCGCCGTGGGAATACTTGGGCTTTTGAGTCATACTCCAATCAGACTCATGGGAATAAACAGAGACTTTCATTTCGATTTGGTCTCAGAAGACCTTTGGAATGTATTGGGGCATCGTCTGGTTCCTAAACAGGACTGGAACCCACTGCTTAAGAGCCCGGGCATGCAAAACCTTGTTGTCCAAGGAGTTAGGCCCGATGACCTTAAAGGTTACTTGCGAGTTACGGTCCAGCCTTCCGCGCGAATTAAATATGGTGTTTTTATCGCGGTTAATGATCACTATATACTGAAGACGGATGAAAAAGAAGCTGACGGAGCGGACAAGGCTAGATTGATACTGTCGGAAAAATGGGACGAGTCGATGAAAAGAGGCTTTGATATAGCTCACGCAATAGTAAAATCAGGAGAGAAAGGATGAGTATAGAGGGGCAATCTCAAGTAGATTCAGAAAATGTCGTCAAGGATCCTGACGTCACTTCAAGCCACGCGGAAGACGTAGATAGGAGATTTCAAAAGGATACGCTCTTGACGGGAACGAATGCTGCCGGATACGACGTGACTGAATTGAGGAAACAAAAAGGGAGTACGGAAGGGGCACAATTGCAGCTTGGGGAACTGTTATTGTCTCCACCGAAGATGCCGCCGTTTAAGGAGTACTTCAAGGCTATTCAAAAGTGGGAAGGAAAGGTAATCAGCTTGTCCGGTGACACATTTAAGGCGACTCTGTCACCCCTTGTTGGAGATAAGATTGTCCAAGAAGCCGAGATTTATATTGAAGACGTTACGCCAGATGAAAGGTCGTTTATCGAAACAGGTGCAGTTTTCTATTGGAGCATTGGTTATCTAGAGCGGCCATCTGGAAGAAGGCGCGAATCAGTTATTCGTTTTAGGAGACTCCCAACGTGGACCAGCAACGAAGTGAAGACCAAAAAGGGAAGAGACTTCACGTCCTATTTTGATGAGTAATGGTATGGGGTCAGACGTTATCAAAAACGATGAACTTGAAATATCAATATTTGGTCCCGGTTATGGTGAAGCATTAGCTCTGCATCTGGGATTTGGCAAGTGGATTTTGGTGGATTCTTGTCTAGAACCAAAGTCAGGGAAGCCTGCTCAGCTTCAATACCTGGAAAGTCTCGGCATAGATGTTTCCTCAGCTGTTAAGCTCATTGTTGCTACGCATTGGCATGACGACCACGTGCAAGGAATGGGTTCGCTAGTCAGAGAGTGCAAATCCGCAGTGGTTGCTGTCCCCGCTGCGCTTAAATCGCAGCATTTTTCAGCATTGATTAACCTCTATGGAGAAGGCGTTTTTCCTGGGAGTTCAGGTGTGACGGAATTTGTTAACGTATTCAGGATTCTTGATGAAAGGAGAACAACCGGGACAAGGATAAATGTGCCAAAGCTGGCCTCCCCAGACAAACTTCTGTATAAAGATACCATCCGGCTAACTAGAAAAGACTACGAAGTTGAGATACATTCACTTTCTCCATCAGATTCAGCAATTATGAGCGCCAATTTGGATTTTCGCCAGAGAATTCCTGACGCCGGAACACACAAGAAACGGATTATTTGCCCAAGCATTAATAATACATCGGTTGTGCTGTGGGTTAGGGTCGGAAATCATAGAATCATTTTGGGCTCTGATCTGCAAAAGACTAGTGACCCGAAGACGGGGTGGACTGTAATCGTGAATGAATCTCAGGCAATTAAAGAAAAAGCATCAGTTTATAAAGTAGCACATCACGGAGCTGAAAGTAGCCATGACCCCGACATATGGTCGAAGCTGTTGTTTGATAAGCCGTTTGCCTTGTTAAGTCCTTATATGGTTGCCGACAATTATCTGCCTGGAGAAGAAGACATAAAGAGATTAGTCTCTTTAACGCCCCACGGATACATAACAGCCCCGCCAAGTAGGAAAAAATATAAAGCGTCAGACAGAGTGGTTAGAGATACGGTCGAAGCTGTTACTAAAAGCATCCAGAGTGTGAATACAGGTTGGGGGCAAATTAGGTTGCGGCGCAACATTGAAAATAGTGTAGATTACCAGGTCGAACTATTTGGGGATGCGTATAACATAGTAGCTAATTAACACAGACAGTTACCTGTCACACAACCACTATTCAATTTGATTATTTCAAGCGCCAACATTATAATTGCGGGGCTTTACACAGCACGAACAATCTTGCCTGATTGTTCGTGCTGTGTAAGATGGTCTGACATATAACCAGAGCAGAAGGATTCTTTCTAATCAGGGACATAATATCCTGCCATTGAACAAAACTCGGGCTTGTTCAGCCTTGGGGTCTTTGAGCGGAGGAGAGTAACTTCTGTTATCCAGAAAACATTGACGATACTTGTTAAATGTTGGATTTGGTGATAGGATTTTCAGCAAATAGATAGGAATGCTCAAATGGACGAGTTAACCATCTTTAACAGAAACGGTATCGCGAAGGTTTTTGTATCGGAAGGTGTCTTCTACGACCATGGCGGCCGGCCATTAGCCTTTCTTGATGACAAGAACATTGTGAGCTATTCAGGCAAGCATTTAGGCTGGCTCCATGACGGGTACGTCAGAGACGAACATGGCGATGCCGTTGGTTTCACCGAAGGCGCACGAGGTGGGCCAATCACGCCTATACCTGCCATACCACCGATTCCGCCCATTCCATCGATCCCACCTATCCCACCAATATCACCGATTCCGCCCATCCCTCCCATCTTCTCGTTCAGTTGGTCATCAAGAACACTGGAGGAGTTCTTTGCTGTATAACCGTCTTTAGCATCTCTTTAAAGGTTCTCTTACACGCTTGCTCTTGTGACCAAACATTTACTCAATTTGTGACATTATTTTAGATGAGAAGAGGACCAACGATTCAAGTATTCTTTGAGGGAATTAAGAATGGATGAGAAAATTAAAAAGAAGATTAGGAGACTTAGGGAACAATACGGAATTCCTACTGCCGAAAAAGGAGTGCCTTTATTTCGGCCAGGCGTTGATGAGTCATGTATGGCTACTGTCTATCCTAGTAATGATATTCGCGCTTTGGGCTTCAAAAGCGCAGCAGACAAGCTTGTTAACATAGCAGCAAATGAGCCTGGTTACGCAGACTATCTTGTTTATTCTGTGTTGTACTTGTATCGGATGTACATTGAATTGCGCCTAAAAACGATTATTGAAAGCGCGAAGCAGATATCCAGAACCGGGCATAAGCTTGAACAGCTTTGGGAAGAGGTCAAGCCAATAATGGAAAGATCTTCACAATGGTTTGACGACCAAGAACTTGCCGCCGTTGAGGAAAAGATTAAGGAATTTTGTAAAATTGATCCTTTTTCTGATGCCGGGCGATATGCAACGAATATCAAGGGAGAACCTACTTTAGAGGGAATGCAAACCGTGGATTTGAAACATCTTAAACAAGTCATGGATTCTCTATCAACACCTTTTGAGGGCAGCTACACAGCTATATTCGAGGACAGACAGGGGGAGTAGTGGAAATTGACTTTTTTAGTTGAACCGCTCTGTAGATATACGCATGAAAGGGCAGATATGCCTATGTTAGTGCAGTGGTAACAAAATAGCGGCTTGTTCAACGGTAATCGTAGTTAGGCTAAATTTGTCCCCTTTTTTGATGCTCATTTGCAGTTGCTCTACTGTGATATTATCTATGGTAGCGATGACAAAAGAGACTCTCAGTTACCGACAGCTGCGCACTCCATGTAGGATAGATAAATTGGAGACCTTGTATGTCAAGTAAGCTATTAGAAGCCTTCTATAGGTTTATGGATTCCGCCACATCCGATTTGAGAGGGCTTGAAGAGCTGTCCAGGGAGGGGACAACGCTAAAGTCTGTAGAAGAGGTAGCTTTGCCACGTTTCGTGGATGAGTTAGAAAAGCAGAAAGAATTTCATGAGTTAGTAGTGGAAACCCAGTCTGTGTTTGCCGGAGATTATCATGTAGAAAGTAGCGAGCAGACCTGGCACAATCATGTGCACAATTTCTTTTGCCAGTAAGGATATTACCTAGATCTTATGTACGAGAAGGATGTGAACCTTGATACAGTTTTTTCTAATTATTGCGCTTCGTTTGAAAAGCGCGAAGCCGAGATTACCTATCTTGCTCCTCTAGAATTCGTGTCTTTTGCCCAGCCTTCGATGGACTTTGCTGCGTTCCAAATCAGGCGTTTCTCTATGCAAGAACTGGACCGTATGCTTCGGAATCATCTCAATGACATCTTTTATCCCTATGCTGCCATTAGTCCAAAGTCTTTGGGTTTGCTCGCAAACTACTGGTTTATCTACAGTGTAGCGACATCCTCTGTAGAAGAAATAGGTCACCTCTATATACCGCCCTCTCCAATTACCACACTGCTCTTTGGAGGTTATGCAGAACGATGGTATACGGAGTATCCAAAATCGGTAGAATTACCTCTACGATCGCTCTGTTTGTTTGACTGGTCAGGACTAGAAAAAAGACTTATTGGCACTAAGGGAGGTTTGAGCCGAGGGGAAGACTGGAAAACTCTGCATCTTTTCAATGTGCCTTTTGTTCTTGAAGTGAATGGCGATTTGCTCTCTGCCTCAAAACCTAGCCCTGATCTTTCAAAGCTAGTCACTCAACCTTTTGTAGATGCTAAAACGGGAGAGGAGTTGGGGGAGATTCCGGAAGACTGGATATCTCTAGACAGTAAGGAAACAGAGCGATTCAAGTTTTTTGTGCAGGACATTGAACGTATTTTGGGTAATTTGAAAATCAAGGAATATGGCTGGGAATTCATAGATATTGCTCTTGGTTATTTTACCAAGGCATTCTTTGCCACTCCGGGCTTAGAGCAAATGCTATGGTACATTGCTGCACTGGAGGCACTCCTTAGTGAAGAAGGAGAGGGCGTAACTGGCAAATTAGCTAACCGCATCAGCTTAATCTTAGGTAAGGACCGGAATCACAGAAAGGGTATCTCAAAAAGGTTTCGAGAGTTATATGATGTGCGAAGCTCCTTAGTACACGGGAAGTCTCAAAGTAAAGCTGATGTGACAGCGCTCATTGACGCCTATCGCTTTAGTAGGCTCGCTATTCTCTGGTTCCTGCGTTATCTCAGTAGTACCCAAGCTAGAGTCGCGGAAAGCGAAGCCCGTCGAGCAGTACCTAGGCAAAGCGAAATCCTCTTACCCATAGATATCGATAGCAATAGCAGATGCCGCTTGCAGTGGCTTATGAACGGCCTACCAGAAGAGTTCCCACATGTGAGTGAGTGGATAGAATGAGGCGGGCGAACAGATTTGGCTCATTGCTTTTGAATGGATGTTGCTGGTCATGTCATACATTTGTCCATATTGTTCAGCTCTGACAACAGCAGCCTGTGTTGTTACCCAACATTCCTGACTTCAGTTTGAGCGTAAGTCAGTGATGGTAAAGGGCACTGTCGGATACTCGAAAAACGGTAATTGACTGCGCTCGCTAGTTGGCTTACTATGGATATGATTAAGCGCTTATGAAAGCAACGCTTCTGATTTGCTGTATTCTTGCTTTAGCCTTGCTGGGCTTATCGTGCGCCCCAGAGGCTACATTGGAGATTTCTGTGACTGAAGTGGATAACGGGGTTCTGATTCAGAACGTTGGTAACGTTGATTGCCTTGTTTTTGTCAGTTCGCCTGAGGGTGAGCAACAATTTGAATTAGCTGTCAGCGAAAGTGTAACAGTTACCAATATATCACAGCCGATTGAGGTTTCAGCGGTTAGTTCGACAACTAGCTAAGCTAAGAAAGGACTAAAATATTTTTGTATAACAACTTACAGTATTTCATATTAACCTTCGTGCCCTTATTCATCGTTATTGACGCGCTGGGTATCCTACCCTTCGTCATCTCTATGAGTGAAGGAATGTCAAAGCAAGAGCGCCGCAAGATGATCCATGTGGCTACCATAACAGCTATCATTGTCGGTCTCGTATTCTTGTTTTTCGGGCAGTTCATTCTGCGGGTAATGGGCATTTCAGTAGGTTCATTTGCTATTGCTGGTGGGCTTATCCTACTAGTGCTTTCCATTAAATACATGACAACTGGACGGATGATGGAAGTAATCAAAGAGGAAATGGTAGCCGTAGTCCCTATTGGCACACCTCTAACGGTAGGACCAGCTACAATAGCAACTCTGTTGTTATTGGCCACTCAATTCCCTCTCTATATGGTTCTTGTGTCCTTTGCTCTGAATATGCTTATTGCTTGGATGATCTTTATGGTGGGAGGACAGGTTACTCGTTTTCTTGGGCAAGGTGGGCTGAAGGCAATTTCCAAAGTATTTAGCTTGCTGCTGGCAGCCATAGCGGTAAGTATGATTATTCGCGGTCTAGAACTGCTTAACATACTGGTGAGATAAATGGTTCAGGCTGATTAGATATGAGAGAGGGTTAATTTATATTTCCTATTCGACGGGGCTATGACGATATGCCCACTGCAAATAAGGAGGCAATAACCTAGGTTCGGGATATTTTACGAACTCAGATTCCCGGCTTATCAAAAAATGACATAGCCAAATTACCCGAGTGCCTGACATCAATGCACATCGCTTTTTACCGGGCTATGGTCAGGCTCTTACTTACCGCAGAGACTGCATGTGTTGGTTAATAAAGTCCATAGTATTTATAATTGCACAGTAGCTTGCTTTGTACAGTACGTCACATTAGCCTGTGTTGTTGCACATTAACTTGTTTTGTTACCTAACTACACAAGCCATTGTTTTGTTCCGTATGGTCTTCGGATTCGCAGCAAGAACCGCTAGCTCACACAGACAACCGCAGGCGACCATGGTCTTCAAAAGTGACGATCCATCAAAAGCCGCATCTGTGCTATTTTACCACTAAATAAGAAGGCAGCCCTATAAGCTCGAAATACGAGGATGCCTCATAATGCACTATCTTTTCTGTCAAAACTGTCTGCGAGTTCTTGATATACCCCGTCCACCCACTTGACAAGAATTTACAACAGTGTTAGATTATGATAACTAACAATTTGAGGAGGGACTCGATGGCAGATATTCCGATTGATAAGCTGTGGCAATGGTGGCGAGAGTTGGCAACGCGAGAACTAGAGCTGGAGCGCCAATACAAGCCCTTGGTCGATGAACATGCGGCAGTGCATGGCAAGCGCATGGCCCTGGAAAACCTGATAGCCCAAGGGCGGCTGCCAACGATTAGTCAGGAGATTTTGTCTGAGTGGGAGGCGCTTAGAAAGGGGGCACAGATGCCTTCTACCGAGCGAAAACCCCCGGACGTGGCCTGTGATGTACTCTCGCGTAAGGGTGTTCCTATGCATTACAGAGAGCTACTTGAAGAAGTAAATAAAGAAGGGGTTGTAATCGGCGGTCATGATCCTGGCACCACTCTAATTGCCTATCTCGGCCGCGACAGAAGGTTTGTGAAGGCAACGGAAGTGGGCCGGGGTTATTGGGGACTAAAGGAATGGAAGAAGTAGTGCAACAACTTAACAGAATGTTGGATCAATGGCAAGACTAAGGTTCAGAATCACAGATGAGATGATGAAGCAGATTACAGCCGAAGCCAATGTTTTGTGGCCAGGGCAGGGTGTAATAGCTGTGAGACGTTTAGTTCGTGATAGCCTCAGGCGGCTTTGGAGATATTGCATTGGAGATAGTAGAGCTAGACATCGTAATGGGTGATGACCTCATTAGCAAGACCCGTGATCTTGCTATGAGGTATTTTGGTGACGACAGCGATGAATCCCTGGCGCGGGTGCTCCAACTTGCATTCGCAATGCGGTGTCTATGGTCGCAGTCAATGAAAGGGGGGCAGCACGAGGTCGATGAAGTGGTTAGTAACTGGGAGTTTTCCGAATCACCGGTTAGCGAAGAAAATACAGGTACCATAAGTAGTTGGTTATTCAGGAGGTGAAAATGGCAACAACGGAATTCATGAGCAAGGAGCGGTTGGATCGATATATTCTTGAAGCAGCGAAGACAGCGGCTTATGAACAAGGGTTCGGTGTAGCAGGGTGCGATCTGAGTCTGAGGTATTGGTGGGCAGCTTATGCCAGACAATCTCTAAGGGAACAGGCAGAGAACGACCGTCTGGCGGAGTATCTACTGACCTGTGCAAAGCTGGCCAAGCAGGCAGATGTTATCATTCCAAGGGAATACGTGATCTACGATGTCCATACCAGCGAGGATCTTGATCGTCCTGGGATAGGCTGGCTGCGGACAGAACTAATGCCACGGAGGCGCGTCTCTGGAATAATCATACCAACTCTGGGCAGGCTTTCAATGGATGACTACCACCGCCAGGCGTTCGAGAAGGAGTGCCAGTACTACGGAATCCGGTTCATATACGGGGATGCTCCCAGCGGCACCGACATCGGCAGTATGTTTGCGCGAAGTGGTATATCCTTGGGTAACTACCTGAGGGTTGAGACGAATCGAAAGAGCGCCTTGGCAGGCAATATTGGGCGCATACTAGCTGGCAAAGTGCCTGCGCAGAAAGCAGCCTACGGGTATATCTACCGCGTAGATAAGATTTTTGAACCTGGAACAGGAAAAGCCAAAGTACTGCGTGCGTGGTGGCAGGTAGACGAATTGGGACCTGACGGAGAGCCGATCTACGGAACCGCAGCCTGGACAGTGACACAGATTTTCATTTGGATCGGAGACGAAGCACGCACAGCCTATTGGGTTGCCAATAAGTTGAATGAACTCGGCATTCGCGCACCTTATCGAACATCTTGGGCTCCCACGACAGTAATTGACATAGTCCATCGCAGGTGTTACACGGGAGAGGCCGAGTACAACGCCAATAGCCGTGTTCCGAACCCTGACAAGCCACTGGGGGACCTGACTCTTGGCATAAAGAGAACTCTATTACGGCCAAAACCTGACAGTGAGAAAGTGATTTTTAAAGTACCAGCTCTTACTACCAAGGAGCGGTGGCTAAGGGCTAATAACAACCTGAGGGAGAGGGGTCGTGGGAGAGGTAAGCAAGGGAAAACTATACGGGCGTTGTTCCGCACCCGGATGCTTTGTCCACGATGCGGAAAGCCTATGTCTGTTCTGCGCAAGAGAGGTACTGACCAAGTGTATTACTTCTGCCGAGCCCATTACCGACCGTGGCTCCAGAATACCTGCACCTTCAATCGCTTTGTTCCGGGAACTTGGGACGATGAGATTTGGGGCGAGATCTGCACCATTATGGGCACGGACACCTGGCTCGAACAGCAATTTTCCGTGGAGTTGTCCCACAGTGCAGACCTGGAGAAGCTCGTCAGAATTGAGCAATTGAAGGTCAGCCAGATGAAACTCCGGGTCAGCAAAGTTCAGGAGGGCTGGGAAAAGGGATTCTATGCGGCCGAGGAGGTGCAAGCCAAACTTGCGGAACATCGCCAGGCTGTTGCCCGGGCAGAGGCCGAGATCGCCAGATTGCAGAAGCAGATGGCAAGCAAGGGTCTTAGCCCCCTGGAAGCGGAGTTGCTACGGCAGGAACTGAAGGCTCTCCGTGACCGAAACTTGATGGAATCGGCCTACGAAGAGAAAGTAGACCTCGTTGCCAAGCTCGGAATCAAAGTCCTGCCGTCAGAGGACTTGAAGTCGAGGAAGATACTCTGCCGGCTGAACCTTACCAAAGTAAATGATGAAAAGGAGCAGAGCGGTTTCGCAAAAGTGATGCTTGGTAGCGCATACCGGATTCGAACCGGTGATCTCCTCCTTAGACCCAAAGAATAATCATAGAGAAGCGCCGTTATATTGCTAACCCGGGGTCGATTTCCAGCCCACGCCCACTAAGACGACATAGAAATTCAGCCTTCGATGAATTCTCTGATATAGGAATTAACCAGCCCCGGCTTCTCATGAATGACCCAGTGCGAGCCATCGGGAATACGCTTGATAGTCAGGTCTGGTACGTATTTTCCTAGACCTTCTAGATTTCCCGTAAGCAGCCATTTGTCTCTCTCCCCCCAGATGACCAGCGTCGGCACCGCGACCGTGAACAACGAAGGGTCTGCAGACAAGCTATCATCGCTTTCACCTGTAAAAGAGCCGAGATGGGCGGCTCGATAATAGTTTAAGCCACCGGGGAGCACTCCAGGTTGCGACCAGGCTTCAATATATGCTTTCTTATCTTCTTCTATGAAGTAGCCCTGTTTAATACCCTCCTCTAAAAGGCTACTGACAAGCACCGCGTAATTGTTTCTTGCCAGTATGCCCTCGGCCTCAGGAGTCCGATGCACCAGAATATACTGGCTGGCTTTCTGTTGCGCCGGATTATCACGGAGCTCGCGCATAAAGATAATAGGATGTACGGCATTTATTATTATGAGCTTCTCTAGATATTCAGGATGACGCATTGCGAATGGCCAAGCCACCCCACCACCCCAATCATGAGCCACGAGGATGAACTTCTTATGCCCAAGGTGCTCAGCAAGAGCACGTACGTCTTCAATCAGATATTTAATTCGATATTGCTCGACTTCAACAGGTCTCGATGATAAGTTGTAGCCACGCATGTCTGGAGCTACAGCCTGGTAATCTCGTCCGAATTCAGCAAGTTGATTCTTCCACTCGTACCAAAACTCAGGGAAACCGTGGAGGAACATTATCAATTTCCCTTTGCCCACCGTTACATAGTGGAGGCGTATGTTATTGACATCAGCATATTTATGCTCGAACATATTTTTTCTTAGCGGCATGGTATTCTCCTTAATCCCGCATTATACCCAAATCTATATCGGTGCGACTGCATTCTGGTGCTCCCCCCTGCCACTATCCCTGGATAAAGACAGAACTCCCTCAAGGGAAATCCTAGATATTAACAGAATTGGTAGCGCATACCGGATTTGAACCGGTGATCTCCTCCTTGAGAGGGAGGTGTCCTAGGCCGCTAGACGAATGCGCCAACTCCCGTCACTTATTATGGCCTTTTTCTTCTTGCGGTTGCAACCTCTGTGAATCAAAGCCGCGGTTCTGCACCGGCGCGAATCTTCTTGCCTCGAAAATACTGGCGCCATAAGTTATCAGCAACTTCGGCTAAGCTATCTACCCCGTTCTTCTGAATCAACAGCAAGTTATAAATTTTAGTGTTATGAGGGATTTCAGCAGCACGGTCAGCACAAGGAGCTAGTTTGCTGCAAGGGAAATCAGGACACTGATAGCAAAAGTCGAGCCCCTTCTCATTCACACAACAATCATAGGTCTCACAAATTTGCTCTCCCATCACTCTTACACGCCCCTTCTGACCTCTGCATCCCAAGCAGGCACAAGCTTCAACGGGTAACCCAAGCCTGGGAGCAAGCTTTTCTGCTAGAGCTCTATCGGTTTGTGCCTTATATAGGGGGCAGGCACCACAATATAACCCGCAAGGGGCGACCAATTCCTCTACTTCGGCCATTTTTCATTCCTCCCTTTTGTATAGCCTAACTGGTTGGGCACTCGGGACACATACGGAACTTTTTACGACCCGACTTAGTGCCAAGATTGCGTGAACTGCTCATGAAATTCTTCTCGTGCCAAACCTAGACATTCTATCAATGGGCGAATAAAACAACAAATTCACACTCGAGTATCTATAGTTGGAACTGAGGTATCGATAGGCAGAACCTTTTCGACGGCATCTTCTACCCTATTTTGATAAAATGGCTAAGGTGCTACAAGTGTATTTGACTTCTATGGAGAGGAAATGGAGCCGATAAACTACAGCGAAATGACAAAGACTTATGCACGAAATCGACCTGCGAACTCATTCGTAGTAGATGAATTACGGAGGGGATATGTGCTTGGCTCCAACTCAAGGGTCCTAGAGGTCGGCTGCGGTACTGGCTCTCATATCTTAATGCTGGTTAAGGCAACAAGCTGTCAAGGTTGGGGAATTGACCCTTCGGAAGAAATGATATGTCAGGAAGAGAGTGGAGGAAAGGTTCAATTCGTCAACGGAACGGCAGAGGAACTACCCTTTGAAGATAGATTCTTCGATTTTCTTTTTTCAATTGATGTCATTCACCACGTAGCAAGCACTACATTTTATTTTCATGAGGCTTTCCGGGTATTGAAACCTGCTGGGACAATATGCACAATAACCGATTCTGAAAGAATAATCAGAAACCGCAAGCCTCTTTCGCAGTATTGGCCAAGTACCGTCTCTGCAGATATCAAGCGATACCCCACCACCACGATCCTAAAGAAGCAAATGATTGCAGCGGGTTTCGTGGATGTTACTGAGACCGACATACAGAGTACGTCTGAAATAGAAGATATTACCCCTTATAAAGAGAAGTCTTTCTCATGCCTGCACTTGATTTCACAAGATGAGTTTTTAAGGGGACTAATGCGCCTTCAGGAAGACCTAAAAGCAGGACCGGTTCAAAGGGTATCTGCCTACGTCTGCCTTTGGGGACGTTCTCCTGCATTGTGACAATGGCTTCAATCCGAGACACAACGTACGGCGGATTGTTTCAGTTCTACCTATTGATAACTTCGCCGGAGCCACGGGTCTTCGAAGCATAACAATCGAGATAACATAAATACCAAGGAGCAATATTCAGAAGGGCAGAGCGTCTAAAGAACTTGTCGGTAACTCAAGCTAATTTGTGGTAGTTTTATTACCTTTTATAGCTGGGCACTCAGGACATACATCGAACTCTTTCAGCCCCGACTTAGTGCCAAGATTGCGTGAACTGCTTACTAAGCTTTTGCCAGAGCCATAAATTATATGACGATATAATAAATTAGGTGAAGACAAATCCTGTGGTTTGTCAAGCATCAAACGGAATATAGCCCTAGTTCGGCTCATTTATTTTTAGGCACGCACACAGATATATCGAAGGGTATGAGTATGCGGCTTTCCTCCGTGGTCTTCAGGGTCTTCTACTATACCCACGTCAACCAAATCATATTTAACAAAGTGCGCTTTCAAATCAGCTTCAGTAAAATAATGGGCTGGCCTACCAGGCCGACTTTCAAATGTATTTCTCTCTACCTCTCTTCCCTGTCCGAAACTCGATTCTTTCTCTGAGAAAACAGTGAAAAACATTAATCCGCCTTTATTAAGCTTATTGGCACATTGTTGGATAAATACATATCGGTCGTTCTCACGGAAAAGGTGAAGCACGTTAAAGCAATAAATGGCATCATATCTATTTGTGTCAAATGACATATCTAAAACTGATGCATTATAGAATCGGGAAAGACGGTCAAATTCACGTGCTAACTTATAGGCCACTGATGAAATTTCGATCCCGGTTACATCAAAACCACGAGTGGAGAAGAATTCTGTATGCCTTCCATACCCTGAGCCTGGTATTAGTATATTTTTTACATTAGCACCGCGGAACAACTCAAGTGCATACTGTGTCGTTCTACTTGCCAATTCCCCCCATATTTTGCCCTCATCTTTAAACCTCCTATCCCAGTAATCTTTTACGCTTTCTATATATTCGCTCATAAGAATTTGCCCCAAAGAGAGAATGCAAAACAGAAAAACGATTGAAGTTATATGGTGGTAATCATATTACCTTGAATGAACTGGCTTAAGCACCATCCGTGCCACTAGTACTGGTGATATTAACGGCATTCGGCTGTAAGCGAATGGGCTACTAGAGCTACTCTGGAATTCTTTAGGGAAGACCGCCTCCTCCATGCCATCAAGGACAAATCCATACTTGAAACAGGTATTGAACAGCAGGCTGATAGGGCGGTGGAAGTAATGCTGTGGCTCAGGCTGACCAAGAATACCAAGTCCCTTGTAAGCGAAAGGCTCCGTATATTCCGTGATAGTTATGCCTGACCTAGTCGTTACTTCGCCGTCACGCTCGAACTGCTCGGCCACGTGGCGGGCTGTCCCGGAGTTGAATACCGGGTGGGTGACTGAGAATACAAACCGTCCCCGGGGCTTGAGTATCTTGGGAAGGGAAGAAATGAGAGGTGTAATCGAGGACATATCCATTAGAGCCATAGTGCAAACGACAGCATCAAAATACCCTTCCCCCAATGACATGAGTGCTAGCGGGTCGCTAGCATCGAGCTTAAGGAACTGTATCCGTTCAATATTCTCTGTAGTGCGCTCCCGTGCCCGGTTGAGGAATTTTTCAGCATGGTCGATGGCAATTACAATTGCTCCCAAAGCGGCCATGCGTCGTGTGAAACGCCCGGCACCACAGCCAATGTCGAGCACTCGTTCTCCGGGTTTCAGTGCCAGTAGATGCTCAGTGGCGGGTTCAATAAGATAGTCTTGAAACTCATTACCATTGCCCATCCTATCGTCCCACCAGTCAGCAAGACGGTCCCAGACTTCGGCAGTCTTGTTATCGTATTCCGGGAAATCGGGAGAGGGTTCCTCAGTGGTCATCTACATAATTCTAGTGTTTCTCAGAGCTGGGGATCCAGGATTCGAACCTGGCCTAACTGATCCAGAGTCAGTCGTCCTACCGCTAGACTAATCCCCAACAGGTTAATATTATAGCTGTTCTTCTTTTCTGGAGCAATAACACGATTCGATAATCTATAGAGCAGGGAAGACTCAAATCGCTATGAGGTGTGCCGTTCCATGGTCTGGAACGGGACAGAGCCGCCTCCTATAGTGGAAAACAGTTCTTTTCAGCTACGAACCTATCAAAGTTGGGGGTAAAGAAAATCCCCAAAACAGCCACACGTTGCCAAGTGATAAGTCGGAGCGCAGTTAGCGCTTGGTATATTGGGGGGCCTTGCGAGCTCGCTTGAGTCCGTATTTCTTACGTTCTTTGATTCTGGCATCTCGAGTAAGCAAGCCTTCTTTACGTAGCACGGGCTTAAATAGCTCGTTTTCCTTAACAAGAGCTCGAGCAATGCCATGGCGAATGGCGCCAGCCTGACCACTGAGACCACCGCCATTCACCTTCACCATAATACAAAATTTACCCATGTTATCTGTAGCCAAAAGAGGATGCTCAATCATACGACGATGCTCGACGCGAGGGAAAGCTTCCTGATAAGGCTTATCATTGACAATTATCTCCCCCTTGCCGGGGAAAAGCCTGACTTGGGCTATAGCACATTTGCGTTTACCCGTTCCCCAAACGTAACTTTCCTCGCTCATAAATTATCACCTTTCCTTTGGTAATATTTCACTTTCTTCGCTCTTGATCGTTCCGAGTCCTTCGCTTCGCTCAGGGCGACGAAGGGAAATCTGAGCCTGGTGAGGATGCTCATTTCCAGAATAAACTTTCAGTTTCTTAAACATAGCCCTGCCTAAACGATTATGAGGTAACATCCCTTTAACCGCAAGTTCAATAACACGGCCAGGGTCTTTACCAAATAGTTCCTCAAACCTTTGGCTCTTTAAGCCGCCGGGATATCCTGAGTGTCTATAATAAGTCTTTTGTTCGGCCTTTTTCCCAGTCACCTTCACTTTGGCAGCATTAATTACCACAACATAGTCACCGGTATCAATATGAGGGGCGTAAATCGGCTTATGCTTGCCCATAAGTAAATTGGCGACCTGCGTCGCTATTTTTCCCAAAGTTTTATCCGCGGCATCAATCACCCACCACTCTCGCTCGATATCTTTAGCTTTAGGACTATAAGTTTTCATTTCTAGCTTCCCAAAGGCTCAGGATAATTGACCTTCTTAAGGCATAAGCCACACGCAGGGGACAAGGGACCGGCTAAACCCAAACTCTTTGCCTCCATTATATCACGAAATTCTTCGCTACCTATCTTACCCAAGCCCAGCCTGATTAAAAGACCTACGGTACTTCGTACCTGGTGAGGCAAAAAGGAATTAGCCACTATACGGAAAACGGTAAAATCGCCCTTTTTCTCGATTCCCGCTTCATAAACATTACGCAAAGTACTCCTGCTGTCATCCAAAGAACTAGCAAAGGAGGCAAAGTCATGTTCACCTCGGATAAGCTGGCAGGCATTATTCATCGCCTGTATGTCTAGAGTTTTGGGCACAAACAAAGCAAACCTTTGACTAAACGGCGATCGGGTATCGCTATTTAAAATATAATAATGGTACTCTCGGCTCAGAGCATCGCGCCGGACATTAAAATCATCGCTAGCCCTGTAAGCTGTTTTGACCGCGATATCTCTGGGTAAATAATAATTCAATGCTTTAACCAGCGTCATGGTATCCCATGTAGATTGCGCCCGGAAGCTCACCACTTGTCCCTTGGCATGCACACCAGCATCGGTTCTGCTAGCTGCCATGACCCGTCCGCTTTGCCCGCAAAATCGCCTTATAGCTTGCTCAAGCTCATTTTGAATGGTAGGCAAACCAACTTGCCATTGGAAGCCGTGATATTGGGTGCCGTCATATTCTACAAGCAAAATAAACTTACTTAACCAATTCAATTCTAACCATAGGCGCGTTATCACCATGGCGGGGTCCCAGCTTTAGCAACCTTGTATAACCCCCGCTACGGTCAGCATAGCCTGGAGCAATTTCAGCAAATAGCTTGTCAACTACTTTTTTATCAGTAATAAAAGCTAAGGCTTCCCGCCTTGAGTCAAGGCTGCCATCCTTACCTAAAGTGATCATTTTTTCTGCTAAACCGCGAACTTCTTTAGCTTTAGCTTCAGTGGTGGTGAGCTTTTCATGAGCCAGAAGCGCGGTAACTTGACTTCGGTATAACGCCCACCTGTGCTCTGTGGGCCTACTTAAATTCCGTCCTGCTACCTTGTGTCTCATTGTGTCTCATTCCTTCTTCTCCTTAATAACAGGAGTGCCTAATTTTGCCATTAACTCTTCCACTTCGGCTCGAGACTTTACCCCCAAACCGGGCAATGGTGGCAAACCCTCCCTGTTTTTCTCTACCAATTGTCCCAGAGTGAAAATACCCGCTCTCCTCAGACTATTACAGGAACGAGTCGATAAATTTAGTTTTTCCAGAGGGGTATCATATTGCTCGGGCAAAATGGACAAAGCTTTAGCCATAGGAACTTCAAGGTCCCTGAAGGAAGAGAACTGACTAATTAAGATGATAGCACTTTGATTTAGCGCCTCCCAGGGAGAAATGGTAGCGTCGGTCCAAATCTCCAGGATGAGCTTTTCTGGACTTCCCTCCTGGCCAGGCTTAATAGATTCTACAAAGAAATTGACCTTCCGCACTGGAGTGAAGATGGCATCTACTGGCAGTGCTCCCACTGGTAAACCGTCAGCCGATTTAGCCGGCATATAACCCCTCCCTAGCTCCACGTTAAGTTCGACGTAAAGTTTGGCTTGAGGGGAGTCTAAAGAAGCTAAATAAAGTTCAGGATTGGCAACGCGAAAGTGAGCCGAGGGTTTAATATCACCTGCACAGACCTTGCCTTCCCCCTCTGTTTCCAAGAGCAACTGCCCGGACTGACGGAAAAGAGGGCAGAGCCTCAGTTGCTTGATATTCAGCAAAAACTCCATAGCGTCCTCTTTAACATAAGGAATGGGAGAGAATTCATGCTGAATTCCTTCGATTCTGACCCATGTCACCGCAGCACCAGGCAAAGAGCTGAGAAGCACACGCCGCAAGGTGTTACCTAAAGTGACACCAAAATTTGGCTCCAGAGGCTCAGCAAGAAAACGACCATAATTGCCGCTACTCTCAACACAGGTTACAGTGGGGATAGATATTCCAGGCATAGATCACCTCGAGTAATATTCAACAATAGCTTTCTCATTAAATCCAGCTTCAATATCGTCTTTGCCAGGCAAATTAAGTACTCTACCTGTCATGCTTTCTTTGTCCAAGCTTAACCAATTGGTGATCAATTTTTCCTCAATTTCCTCAGCTACCCTTTTATAATATTCCGTTTTTGTACTAGTCTCTCGCCACCTAACAACATCCCCCGGTTTCACCAAATAGGAAGGAATATCTGTTTTGCGGCCATTGACCATTATATGGCCATGCCGAACTATTTGTCTGGCTTGGGCACGTGAATCAGCAAAGCCCAAGCGATAAATCACATTATCCAATCTCCTTTCTAACAATATGAGAAGGTTTTCTCCAGTTTTGCTAGGGCCTTTCTTGGCCTCGACAAAAAACCTGCGAAATTGTCGCTCCAGGACACCATAGCTGAAGCGAACCTTTTGCTTTTCGCGCAATTGAAGCCCGCGCTCGGAAATCCCGCCGCGCCTTCGACCTAGAGGACGCCCACCAGGAGGAGTATTCCTTTTCTCCAAAGGACATTTGGGTGTAGCGCATTTCTCGCCTTTGAGCATCAGCTTGTCTCCGAAACGGCGACATAGGCGACAAGCAGGGCCTGTGTAACGTGCCACTTTATACCCTTCTCCTCCCTCGCGGGCGGCAGCCATCATGGGGGATAGGAGTCACGTCTCTGATAGCTGTGACGGTAATTCCGGAAGCTTGTAAGGCACGAATAGCTGCCTCACGTCCACTGCCAGGGCCTTTAATATACACCTCAACTTTGCGTAAGCCATCACCCATTGCTCGGTGTGCCGCATCTCTAGCAGCTAGTTGAGCAGCATAAGGGGTACCTTTCCTAGAACCTTTGAATCCTGCAGTACCAGAACTCCCCCACGCGACAACATTGCCTTGCATATCAGTAATGGTAATGGCTGTGTTATTGAAAGTGGATTGGATATAAGCCCTGCCTTCACTAACCTTTTTACGGGCTTTACGGGCTCCCTTCCTCTTTGGCATTCGTTAAAACAAGCTCCTTACTTCTTTCCTACGCCACGTCTTTGCCCTCGACCTGCCACTGTTTTCCTTGGCCCTCTTTTAGTCCGGGCGTTTGTGCGCGTTCTCTGTCCGTGAACTGGTAATCTCATGCGGTGCCTTATGCCCCGAGAGCAACTAATTTCAATAAGCCGCCTTATATTAGATTGAACCTCCCTCCTAAGATCGCCTTCCACTCTGTACTGTTTATCAATAACATCTCTAATCTGGCCAACTTGTTCCTCACTAAGTTCCTTAACTCTAAGGCCAGGATTGATATCAGTGTCAGCCAAAATGCGCTGGCTTGATGTAGTGCCGATGCCATAAATGCTCTGCAAAGCTATCCAAATTGGCTTGTCTTTAGGAAGGTCTATACCAGCAATACGTGCCATTGCTTATCACCTCTGCCTTTGCTTATGCTTTGGATTCTCACAAATAACCCTAACCACACCCTCTCGCCTGATAACCTTGCATTTTTTGCATATCGGCTTAACCGAAGCTCTTACTTTCATTTCCAATCACCATACAAACAAACCTTGTTATAATAAACTTTCTTAGTCAACCTGTCAAACTATTTAAGCCGATAGGTAACCCTGCCCCGGTTCAAATCATAAGGGGAAAGTTCTATCAGGACTCTATCCCCAGGCAAAATCTTGATATAGTGCTTTCTCATTTTGCCCGAGATATGAGCCAATACTTGATGTCCAGTGGCCAATTCGACGCGAAACATGGTATTAGGTAGAACTGTAATCACCTTGCCTTCAACTTCTATCCTCTCCTTCTTGGCCATTTTTACGTAATACCTAAACAAGTATCTCAGCTTCATTATCAGTTATGGCAATGCTATGTTCAAAATGTGCTGAAAGACTTCCATCGGCTGTGAGCACCGTCCATTGATTAGCCGCCAATTTAGTGTGCCAACCTCCAGCATTAACCATAGGCTCAATAGCCAGAGTCATGCCTTTACGAAGCAAGGGACCTTTGCCAACTACAAAATTAGGTATTGGGGGCTCTTCATGCAAGTCCCGACCTACTCCATGCCCAGTATATTCTCTAACCACAGAAAATCCTTTTGATTCAACATAATGTTGAATAGCAGATGAGATATCCTCTACCCATCCCCCACTTATCGCTTGAGCGATGCCTGACTTTAGACTGCCTTCTGTGACCGCGATAAGTTCCTCTGCTTCCTTACTTATCGGCCCCACACCAATAGTTATGGCAGCATCGGTATGAAAGCCATTAAGTTTTGCTCCCACATCTAAAGAAACAATGTCTCCTTCCTGTAGTATGCGTTCACCGGGAATGCCATGAACTATCTCATCATTTACAGAAACGCATAAATTCGCAGGGAAGCCACGATAATTCTTAAAAGAAGGCATAACTCCCCTCTTCTCCGATTCTTCGGCCATGATTATGTCCAACTGGCCAGTCTTAATCCCCGGTCTTACTTCCTTTCTTAGTTTATCTAAAATAGCAGCGAGGATTTTGCCACACTTCCTCATAATGGCTATTTCCTCGTCAGATTTTATAATCACCATTTATTTTATCCCTGCTTTGAGGGCAGAGATTATTTCTCTAGCCACTCCCTGTATTCCCAGGTTACCATTTACCCTAATTAATTTACTTTGTTTCTTATAAAAATCAAGGATGGGAACAGTTTGAGCGAAGAAAATATGAAGTCGGTCCTTTACTGTTTCCTCCTTGTCATCGGAACGCTGATACAATTCACCACCGCATTTATCACATTTTCCCGGCGTTTTAGGCGGTGAACTTATTATGTGATATGGTGTCTGACAAACTCGGCAAAGTCGCCTTCCGCTGAGTCGTTTCACTAGCTCTTCATTGGGCACTTCAATGTATATTGCCTTATCTATGGTTTTTCCTTGCTCCTTAAGGGCCTCGTCTAAAACTTTAGCTTGATGTAAAGTCCGGGGGAAGCCGTCGAAAAGGCAGCCAGAGGCACAGTCAAGCTGATTAATTCTTTCCAGAATCATTTTTATGGTCACCTCATCAGGAACTAGTTCTCCTTTATCCATATAGCTTTTAGCCAAGAGACCAACCTCGGTCCGTTCCTCTAATGCCTGACGAAACAAATCCCCGGAGGCTATATGAGGTAAATCCATTTCTTGAGAGAGAATATCCGCCTGAGTTCCCTTCCCTGCCCCCGGAGCACCTAGCATGATGATGTACATTATTTTAAGAAACCCTCGTAGCGGCGCATGGTTAGTTGAGCCTCTAATTGCTTCATGGTATCTAGAGCCACACCAACAGCTATAAGCATGCCGGTGCTCTGGATTACCAATGCTATGACGCCGGTGATTTCTCGAGCAATGAAGGGCATAATTGCCACTACGGCCAGAAAGAGGGCGCCACCGAAAGTAATGCGCCTTATGATCCCATTCAAATAATCAGCCGTTGCCTTGCCGGGTCGAACTCCAGGGACGAAGCCGCTTTGCTGTTGCAAAGTTTGAGGCAGATTCATTTGCTCAAATATGACCATAGTGTAGAAGAAAGCGAAACCGATTACTAAGGCAAAGTACAACCCCTGGTAGATCAAACCTAAAGGTGCTGCATTACCAGGCTGAAACACATTATAGATTGTATTCCAGAAATTGGGATCTTCACCGACTGGGTTCATAAGAAATGAAGCTATCGTACCAGGGAGTTGCATTAAGGCTAGGGCAAAAATAAGCGGTATCATCCCGGCCGTATTGACCCGCAGCGGTATGTAGGTGGAACCCGATTGGCGATACATGCGGCCACTGCGAAAAGTGCTCCGAGCATACTGTACAGGAATGCGGCGATGCGCTTCAATAAATGTGACTATAAGTACCAGCGTAGCTAAGCTTAGAATAATGAAGGCGGTCAAGCCCACCGGGTCTTGGCCAGCTATGAAACCGCGGCCAACCATCTGCGGTAAGCTAGCCACGATACCACCAAAGATTATTATCGATATCCCATTCCCTATTCCACGCTCGGTAATCAATTCACCTAGCCACACGAGGAATATCGTGCCAGCGACCATTGTTATCACTATGCTGGCTATAGTCAATGATCCAAGCGGCTCAATAGTAACGCCCTGGACACGTAACAAACTAAGCATACCGTAGCCTGAAAGGGCAGCCAAAGGTATAGTTAGCACGTGAGTAATTCGATTTATTTTTTGGCTACCGAGCTCCCCCTCCTGGGATAGAGCCTGAAGTCTGGGGATTACCGGAACCAGCAATTGCATAATTATGGAGGCAGTAATGTAAGGATAAACGCCCATGGCAGCCACACTGAAATTCGTCATGGCACCACCGCTAAAAAGGTCAAGCATGCCGAAGAGGAGGTTTTCCCCGAAGTATTCTCGCAAGGCCTCGATGTCCACGCCGGGCAAGGGAACATGAGCTATAAAGCGAAAAACGACAAGGATGCCGAGGGTGAAAAGAATCTTTCGCCTCAAATCGGGCAATGTCAATATGTCCATCATTGCCTGGACGAGGCGTGGCCGGGTCGTTTTGCGCTGCATTCTAAGCCTGCTTTATCTTCCCTCCAGCAGCGAGAATTTTTTTCTCCGCCGATGAAGAGAATTTGTTAGCCCTAACTAGCAATGGATGCTGGATATCGCCAGCCCCGAGAATTTTGGTCGGATGGGCTGGGATGCTAATCAGC
>Ga0315532_1000655_pt1 | contig 27554 bp, 17 predicted proteins | sample SalMarWE160370MG_FD_203082 | JGI IMG/M metagenome (GOLD analysis project Ga0315532, IMG submission 203082) | Salt marsh sediment microbial communities from the Plum Island Ecosystem LTER, Massachusetts, United States - Salt Marsh Sediment WE1603-70 ...
TGTTTTTTTGCCGAAACCCAGATGGTTTCGCCGGGGGAAGGTATCTTTTTTATTTTCTTTTTAAGGTCTGATTTATTTACTACAGGGATAAATGGTTTTTTAGTTATTATTTTAAATATTTTTTTATCCTCTTTGTCGATTGCCCCGGATCCGTCCATAATAAACAAAATCCCATCAGAACGCATGACCATTTCCAAAGCTCTATCAACACCGATTTTTTCTACTTTAGAATCTGAGGATCTAATTCCAGCCATATCGTGAAGAATAACAGGATAACCTTCTATATCGATCATTCCTTCCAAAAGATCTCTCGTCGTCCCGGGTATTTCAGTGACAATTGCTTTGTCTTCCTGAAGTATTGTATTGAATAAACTCGACTTTCCTACATTTGGCTTGCCTACTATTGCCAATTTAAATCCGTCAAGTAAAATCTTTCCTCGTTTGTAAGAATCTACCATATCTATTAATTTTCTCTGGAGGATTTTAATTTTTTTTGCCAATTCCCGGGTATCGAAGGATAGAATATCACTTTCTCCGAAATCTAAATCAGCTTCAATAAGTGTTTTTATTTCGAGAAAATACTTTTTTACGTTTTCGACTTCTCTGTGTAGTTTACCGTTTAAATTTTCTTCGGCAATTAAGAGTCCCTTTTCTGTTTTAGCCTGGATTACATCTAATAGTGCCTCTGCTTCCAGAAGGCTCATTTTACCGTTCAGGAATCTTCTTCTTGTGAACTCACCTCGCTCAGCCATTCTTGCCCCACTATCCACCAACAGTTCAATGACTTTTTTAGGAATGATCGACCCTCCGTGGGTCGAAATCTCTACCATATTTTCTCCTGTGTAGGATGAAGGTTTTTTGAATATAAAAAGAAGTACTTCGTCTAAATTCTTTTTAAGTTTTGGAGTTCGGAGCCATCCGTGAACTATTGAGTCTCTTTTTGCTTTTTTTAGCTTTTCTCGGGGGGTGAAAATTTTTTCGACTATTTTGATTGCGTCTTTACCGCTGACTCGGATAATGGAAATAGCACCCCTACCGATTGGAGTACTTATACCGCAAATAGTTTCAGAGAAATCACTCATTTATTTATGTTGGACAGTTTGAAAATAAGTACAGGGACTTATCTTACTTACACCTTTTTGCTGTCTAGTCCCTTGAAGGAGCTATAACCACTTTTTTTAGTTCCGTCTCTCCTATTGTGTAAGTTCTTACCCCTTGTATATTTGAGACGGCGAGATGAATAGATCTCCGCAAGGATGGAGGTAACGGTTGAAAAATGTACTCTCTTTTGGATCTTTTGACTTCCTGAGCGTAAGCTTTTGCTCTGGTAGTGAGGGTTCTTTCTTTTTTTCTTCTGTAACCTGCAATGTCAATAACAAGCTCAATCGAATTATCCTTTGAGTGAATAATTCTTGAGAGGAGATGTTGAAACGATTCTAAAGTCTTACCGGATTTACCAATTAACATTCCGTCCATATCTTTAGTTCTTATATCGACGTATAATTTGTCGTCTTCTTTTTCGATTCTAACTTTTCCTGTAGTTCCGAGTTTTTCCAGCATTCTATTTATTTCTTCCCTGACTAATTCTTCCTTGGGTGAATTCTTTGGGGCTTCTTCTTTTTTCGGAGTTTCCTCTTTTTTCTTTACTTTTAACCTTACTACACCTCCTTCTTCTTCTGAGAGAACCTCCCAGTCCATTTGTCCTTTCTTCGTAAGGGAAAGTTTTTCCAGACCTTTTTTTATTGCTTCTTCAAGATTTTCAGCTTCGATTTCTATTTCCTGGTTAACCATAATTAAACCTCCTTGGTCCTTTTCTGGATAAATGTTTGGACAACTAACATTAAAATATTGTAAGTAAAGAAATATAAAGTTAACCCGGAAGGAAGGGTTAGAAAAATAAAAGTGATAAAAAAGGGCATCATATAGGACATCATCTTTTGTTGGTCGTCCTGTTTTGCCGGACTCATGATGCGCTGTTGAAAGAACATAGATATTCCGGTGAGTATTGGAAGTATGTAATAAGGGTCTTTTACAGACAGATCCTTTAGCCAGAAAATAAATGGGGCGCCTTTGAGTTCGATTGAGCCATTCAAGACCTGAAATAAAGAAAAGAAAATAGGCATTTGAAGAAACATCGGCAGACAACTTGAAAATGGGTTAAAGCCTGTTTCCCTGTACATCTTCATTGTTTCCTGGTTGATACGCTGGGGATCGTCTTTGTATTTTTTTCTTATCTCCTGCATTCTTGGCTGCAGTTCTTTCATCTTGCCCATTGATTTGGTCTGGTGCATAGTCAAAGGAGAAAGGATAAGAACCAAACATATCACAAATAAAATTATTACCATACCATAATTGTTTACGTACCTATGAATGAATTGCATAAAGTGATAGATGAATTTTGCTACCGGTCTTATAAGGGGCCAGCCAAAGTAAATCGCATTTTCGAAGCCTTCTTTGATTGAAGCCAGAACGGAAAACTTAAGAGGACCAAAGTACAATATGGTATTATAATTATCTTGAATAGAAATAACGGGGGCATCAGGTGATTTCTTAAGAGTGAATTCTTCCAGATAGTTTTCCGGAATTACTCCGCTAAAGAAGTATTTAGTTTTATAACCGACCCATTCTATTGCGCCGGAGACATCCTCGTCCGAACCTTTGAATAAATCTCCCTTTTTTATAGTATATGGCTTGTTTCCCGCGTAGTATACGGCACCGCTATAATAGGATTCACGGGAAAATTCCTCTCCCGTATCGAAGGAGCTTATTTCGTATAAATATTCCGCTTCAGGAGAACATTTAATGTAAATAAGGTAAGAAGAATCTGTGAGTGTATAGGTTTTACTTAATGAAATAGAATCCAGCATGTAAGAAAAAACAACTTTCTTTTCTGAATCTTTGTCTTCTATTTTTACATTAAAAGGTATTGGTTGTGTGGATACGGTTTTTCTTGACGTAATAATTGAAGTCGAGAGTAATGGTTGGCTTCTGTTGAGTGAGAAAAACATTACTTTGTAATCTTTCAGATAAATAGAGTCAATGACTCCGCCTTTAGAAGATAGATACACTTCCATTAGTTTTGTGCTTATCTTGATGATTTCTGAGCTATCCTCTTCTTGGATTCTATCTTTTTCTGCCAGTAATTCAGGCAATTTTTCTTCTTCGGACGTAATGGGTTTTTCTTCTTCGATTTTTTCGACTTTTTCGCTTACTTCTTCGGGCTCGATATTTTTTTTGTTAGAGGTTGAATAGAATTGAAATAGCAGCATAAAAAGAAATATAAGAGCAAAACCCAATATCATTTTTCTGGAATCATCCATTATTCACCTCCAACGGGATCGTATCCGCCTCTGCTAAAAGGGTTACAACGTAACAATCTCCATACGCTAAGAAGTAAACCTTTAAAGAACCCTTCTTTTTTTAAAGCCTGAATTGCGTAAGAGGAACATGTGGGGTAATATTTACATCGTCTTGGAAAGAAAACGGATATGTTTTTCGAATAGAATTTCAATAATGATATTATCACTTTAGCCATAAATCTTCCTTTGAACAAATTCTATCGAAATCATTCTTTATTTTATCGTAATCTTCCATTAAACTCGTTTTTCTCCCCGTAATAATATATAAGCCATTCTTTAAGGAAGGATTGGCATTTCTTACAATTTCCCTCAAACGACGCCTTAGCCGGTTGCGTTTTAAACCTCCCTTTATTCCTCTTTCCATACGAATAGAAAATTTTTTTTCTTTTTCCGGCAAATAGTGTAAATAAATAAACTGACCCCGGTAAAAGAATCCTTTGCTGTAAACCTTTTTAATTGTTACATTTCCTCTTATCCGCCACTCTTTGCCAAAGCTGAATTTTATTCCCATTCGATTTAAAAGATTTTCATGCGAAAATCCAACCTATACTAATAAGAAGTGCTGCTGTTGTCAAGCGTGGATTTTTGATAAAGGAACCACGCGATTACACAAGATTAACACAAGATTCCCCCACCACAACCCCAAATTACTCTCACACGGAGACACGGAGACCACAGAGAAAAAAATATAATGTTGTTTAAAACTCATCTTCACCTCTCCATTTTTTACATGTAGAACATGTAGATACTGTAGTTTTTTTAGTTTTTACTAAATCCCAATCCCTAAATCCAAAAATTACTATTTGATCATTTAACAAAATAAAAAAGGGAGAGGAATCTCCCTTTTTTATTTTAAATCAGAACAACTATTACTTATTCTTCGACAGAGAATTTATAAAGGATGATTTCCTTTCTTTCTTCACCTGCGTTTAGGATACAAGACGGAAAATTGGGCTTGTTCGGTGAATCAGGATAGTACTGAGGTTCGATACAGAATGCGTAATGCTGATTATATGGTTTTTCGCCTTTACCCTTAAAACCATCAAGGAAGTTGCCTGAGTAAAATTGAGTTCCGGGCATGGTGGCATATATTTCCATAACTCTGCCGCTCTGTGGTTCGACAACTTTACATACCATGGAAAGTGGGTCGTCTGACTTTATTATTACAAAATTATGGTCGTAGCCGCCGCTGAATTTTTTGTCAACTTTAGCAATACGTGATCCGATCGTCTGAGGTTCTGTAAAATCTAAAGGAGTTCCCTCGACACTTTTGATTTCTCCTGTTGGAATCAAGCCGTTATCTACAGGAGTATATTCCTTCGCGTTTAATTGTAACTTGTGTTCCAGTATGGTGCCTTTGCCTTCTCCTTTCAGGTTGAAGTACGCATGATTTGTGAGATTGACGGGTGTTGCTTTGTCGGTTTTGGATTTTAAAACTATTTTTAATTCATTGTTATCATTAAGAATATATTCGACGGTGCTTTCGAGATTTCCGGGATATCCTTCTTCTCCGTCTTTGCTGAGGTATGTAAATTTTACGCCCGTTCCCTTATCTGTTTTTAGTTCTTCCCCTTTCCATACTTTTTTGCCGAATCCCTTAACGCCTCCGTGGAGATGATTCTCTCCATCATTTGTTGCCAGAGTATATTCCTTTCCTTCCAGGGTAAATTTGCCTTTTGCAATACGGTTCGCGTATCTTCCCGGTGTTACTCCCAAATATGCAGCATCGTTGATGTATCCCTCGAGGTTATCATATCCTAAAATAATATCTTCGAAGTTTCCGGCTTTGTCCGGGACTTTAAGAGAAACCAGAACAGCTCCAAATTCAGTAACTTTCAACTCTATTCCATTGGAGTTTTTAATCGTGAACAAATTGACTGTTTCTCCATCAGCTGTTTTTCCGAATTCTTCTTTTTGGATTGTTGAAGAAGATGTCCCTTCCGCGCAGCTTAAACAAAAGATGAGTGACGTAAACGGTATTAGTTTCTTACATAAGTTTAATTCCATTATTGCCTCCTTTTTGTCTCCTTAGGGTTAAACTTAAAGATTAATTTATCGAAATTTTAAAAAAAGTCAACCGAACAGAAAACAATTTAACCACAGAGAGCACAGAGAACACAGAGAGAAAAAACAAAGGTTTTATATGTTGTTTAACTAAAATCCAACCCACAACTCCAAAATAATTAGCCACTGATTAACACCCTGGTACGGTCGTTCCTTGTTAAATATCGCTTCGCATTTCACAGGGTAAACCTCCCTACCCTGGTACAGTCATTCTTCCTTACGGGGTAAGCGGGGCAGGCCCAATGGAATAGAAGAAACTACCTGATGAGCTCCTATTCCACAGGGCAGGCGGATATACACAGATTTTTTTCGTTTTAGTTTTTTGTTTTGACTCAAGACTCATGACACGCGACTCGTGACTCAAGGTTCAGGGACTAAGTACCTGAACCTTATTTCCTTTTTCTTTACCCCAATCTCAGGTTTTGTAGAATATTTGTTACCGAAAAGTTATGGGATTGCATTGTTTTGCAACTCTTGACAATTTGGCAAAGCTTATTATTATTGACTGCTTAAATCATCCGATTGGTACCTTAGTGGTAGTATTTAATGTTTTTTAGATATTGCGCAAATATTACAGAGGGGGGGATTTATTAAGTTCGGATATTTCGAGGATAAACAAAGAGAGTACGTGATCACTTCTCCCAGGGTTCCATATCCATGGATAAATTATCTTGGTTACGACGGTTTCTTTTCTCTGGTTTCCAATACTGCCGGCGGTTATAGTTTTTATAAAGATGCGAGACTGAGGCGGATCACTCGATATCGCTATAACAATATTCCTGTTGATGATGGCGGGAAGTATTTTTATATAAATGATGATGGTGATGTGTGGTCGCCGGGATGGAAGCCCGTAAAAGCAGAACTGGACAAATACGAATGTCGCCATGGATTAGGTTACACAAAAATTACCGGAGCAAAAAACAATCTTGAAGCAGAGGTTCTTTATTTCGTTCCTCTGGATTTCAATGGTGAAGTCCAGAGGGTGCGTTTAACAAATAAATCAAATTCTACAAAAAATTTCAAGCTTTTTTCATTAGTTGAATTCTGTCTCTGGAATGCCTTTGATGACATGACGAATTTCCAGAGGAATTTTTCTACCGGTGAGGTAGAAGTCAAGGGCTCCGTTATATATCATAAAACCGAATACAGAGAAAGAAGAAATCATTTCTCTTTTTATTCGGTAAATTCCGATATTAAAGGGTATGATACGCAGATGGAAGATTTCTTGGGACTTTACAATGGTTTTTCTTCACCTCTCGCGGTGACCGAAGGCAAACCCCGGAATTCTGAAGCGCATGGATGGCAGCCCATAGGTTCACATTGTATAGAAGTCGAACTGGGAGCCGGAGAAGTAAAAGATTATATATTTATTCTCGGTTATGCCGAGAATGATAAAAATGATAAATGGGAAAGTCCCGGAGTCATAAATAAAACTAAAGCACAGGAGATGATATCCAAAATAAAATCCTCGGAAGATGTAGATAGAGAGTTGGCCGCTATTAGTGATTACTGGGACGGACTTCTTTCTATTTATGGAATAAAGCATTCTGATGATAAGTTATCGAGAATGGTAAATATATGGAATCCTTATCAGTGTATTACCACTTATAATATGTCGAGAAGCGCTTCATATTTCGAATCCGGTATTGGCAGAGGATTTGGTTTCAGGGATTCGAATCAGGATTTGTTGGGATGTATCCACCAGATACCCGAAAAATCAAAACGGAGGATTCTCGATATCGCCGCTACGCAGATGGAAGACGGAAGCGCGTATCATCAGTACCAGCCTCTTACTAAGAGAGGAAATGATGAGGTGGGGGGAAATTTTAATGATGACCCTCTATGGTTAATAGCTTCGGTCGCGGCGTATATAAAAGAGACAGGCGATTATTCAATACTAGATGAATCGGTTCCCTTCGATAATGATGAAAGTAAAGCAAAAAGCCTGTTTGAGCATTTAAAGCGTTCTTTTTATCATGTTGTTAATAATCTTGGACCTCATAATTTGCCTTTAATAGGTAGGGCGGACTGGAATGATTGTCTTAATCTCAACTGTTTCTCCGAAGATCCCGATGATTCTTTTCAGACTACGGAAAACAAAGAAGGGAAAGTCGCCGAGTCCGTTTTGATTGCGGGTATGTTCGTTTGTTACGGAAGGGAATTTGAGGAAATATGCAAAAAAACCGGAAAAGAGGAAGAGGCAAGAGAAGCATATAAACATATAAACAATATGATCAATATTATAAATAAGCATGGGTGGGATGGACAGTGGTTCCTGAGAGCTTATGATGATAACGGAGATAAGGTTGGGAGCATTGAAAATGAAGAAGGTCAGATATTTATAGAGTCACAGGGGTTCTGTATTATGGCTGGTATTGGACTCCGTGACGGAAGGGCAAAACAAACCCTTGATTCGGTTAAAGAAAGATTATCGTCCAAATACGGTATTGTTCTTCAGAATCCCGCTTATTCAAAGTATTATCTTAATTTAGGAGAAATTTCCAGTTATCCTCCGGGATATAAAGAGAATGCGGGTGTTTTTTGCCATAATAATCCCTGGATTATGATTGCCGAGACTTTTATAGGTAGAGGAGACAATGCTTTTGATTATTACAAGAGAATAGCTCCGGCATACTTAGAAGAAATAAGTGAGATTCATAAAACCGAGCCCTATGTATATTCGCAGATGGTGTCGGGTAAAGACGCCTATAAATCCGGCGAAGCTAAAAATTCCTGGCTTACCGGAACGGCAGCCTGGAATTATGTTGCGATTACTCAATATATACTTGGAATAAGACCGGATTATGACGGTCTTATTATCGATCCGTGTATCCCTTTTGATTGGGATGGCTTTAAAATCATAAGAAAATTCAGAAATTCGGTTTATAATATAGAGGTTAAGAATACCGAAAAAGTAAGCAAGGGAATAAAGAGCTTAAAAGTAGATGGTAAAGAGTTAGAAGGGAATAAAGTTCCCATTTTCGACGATGGAGAAATTCATCGAGTCGAAGTGGTTCTTGGATGATTTTTACGGGGACGAAATTTTATTATTAATTTGATTGAGGAGGTATTATGAATAAAGTCGATATAGGTATTATAATAGTTTACTTTGTTGCGGTAGTTGTTATAGGAATAGCCGTGAGAAAGTGGGCGGCCAAAGATATAAGAGCTTACTTTTTAGGCGGAAATAAAGTACCATTTTATATTTTAGGTCTGGCGAATGCTTCCGGTATGTTCGATGTAACGGGAACCATGATGTTGGTAACATGGCTATTTATTTACGGAATAAAGGGAGCTTTCCTGCCCTGGGTATGGCCAGTGTTCAACCAGATTTTCCTGATGGTATTTCTTGCCAAATGGCTTAGACGTTCTAATGTTATAACCGGTGCTGAGTGGATAAAAACCAGGTTTGGCAGCGATATGGGGGCAAAGCTTTCTGATATCAGTGTTGTTGTTTTCGCAATTATAAGTACAATAGGTTTTCTCGCGTACGCATTTCAGGGAATAGGTAAATTTTCTCAGATATTCCTGCCATGGGAACTTTCTGCTAACACTTACGGTATAATTATAATGAGTATTGCCAGTATTTATACTATTATGGGTGGTTTGTTTGCGGTTTTAATTACCGACGTATTTCAGTTTTTTATACTTACGGTTGTATCTATATTTATTGGGTATATCGCGTTTACGAATGTTACGCGTGATGCTATACTCTCTGCAATACCTGCGGGGTGGGATAGCCTGCGGTTCGGATGGAGCAGTCTTTATCTTGACTGGTCGAATTTGATGCCTGCTATAAATAGTAGAATAGCCAGTGATGGTTTTTCTTTAGCCGGTATTGTTCTTATGATGATGCTTTTTAAAGGGGTATTGGTAAGCGGCGCAGGACCGGCTCCGAATTATGACATGCAAAAAATACTTGCAAGCAAGAATCCCAGGGAAGCTTCTCTCATGAGTTTTTTTGTTACTGTTGTATTGTTCCTGCCGCGTTATCTGCTTGTAACGGGTATCTGTGTTTTGGGTCTGGTTTTCTTCAGCCCCCAGCTTGGTGCGATGGGTGCGGGTGTCGACTTCGAGCAGATTTTCCCATATGTTGTACATAATTTTGTACCTGTGGGTCTTACCGGGTTGATACTCGCGGGACTTATTTCCGCTTTTATGAGTACGTACGACGGAACGCTTAACTGCGGTGCTTCTTATATTGTTAATGATATTTACAAAAGATATATAAATAAAGGTGCTTCAGAAAAAAAATACGTGATGATAAGTTACTTGAGTACGTTTTTACTTATAATTCTGGGTTTCGTTTTCGGAATGCTTGGAAAATCGATTCATCAAATTACGATGTGGATTGTATCCGGTCTCTGGGGCGGATATGTTGCGCCTAATGTCCTCAAGTGGTACTGGTGGAGGTTTAACGGTTATGGATTTTTCTGGGGCATGATCTCCGGAATGGCGGCGGCGATAATATTACCTCTTGCTATCGGTAACCCGGATGTTTTGTTCGGCATTCAAACAAATCTTGCTCTTTTTCCGATAGTATTGTTGATAAGTACTGCTGCCTCTATTTTAGGCACGTTGCTAACAGAGCCTGAGAAGGATGAAGTTTTGATGGACTTCTATAAAAAAGTAAGACCCTGGGGATTGTGGAGACCTATTTATGAAAAGGTCAAGAAAGTAGATCCCAAGTTTGAGAGAAATAAAGATTTTTCGCGTGATATGGTAAACGTAATTGTGGGTACCGTCTGGCAGATGACTTTTGTTCTGATTCCCATATATCTTATAATAAAACAGTTCACAGGAATGTATATAAGCATCGGTATCCTCTTGGTGACTTCGGTCTTCCTGAAATTTAACTGGTACGATAAACTTGAAGAGGCATAATGTGGCAAAGCCACTAAAATGTAAAAATTAAATATCAAAATGGAAAATGACAAATCAAAGTTTAAAAATGAAAAATATTGGGGGAGGTTGGGTAATCTTGTGTTAATCTGTGAAATCTTGTGGTTAATATTTATTAAGAAAGGAGGTTTTTTATGAGTAAGGAAATTCGTGAGCTATCAATCAAGGAAAAAGCTGGTTATGCTTTTGGTGATCTGGCTTCTGTCTTATTTTGGCAGATGATTACAGCTTATTTGTTATTCTTTTATACCGATGTATTCGGTATAACCGCCGCGGCTGCCGGTACCATGATATTGGTTTCAAGGTTATGGGATGGCATTAACGACCCGATGATGGGTATTATAGCTGACCGTACGGAAACCCGCTGGGGTAAATTCAGACCTTATTTGATATGGATGTCCATTCCTCTTGCAATAATAGCAGTTCTGGCTTTTACAACCCCGGATTTTGGACCTTCTGGTAAATTAATTTATGCGTACATAACTTTTATATTGTTTATGATGGCATACACAGCTATCAACATTCCTTATTCTGCATTAATGGGTGTTATTACTTCCGACCCGATAGAAAGAACCAGTGTTGCGTCTTTCAAATATGCTTTTGCCTTTGCTGCCGGAACGATTGTATCTTTCTTTGCCCTTCCTATGGCAAAAAAATTGGGCGGAGGAAATTTGGCGTCCGGTTTTCAAAGGACCATGATGATTTTTGGAGCCTCTGCCGTTGTGTTCTTTTTTATAGCTTTTATTTCTACTAAAGAGAGAGTGAATCCTCCAACTAAACAGAAAACACCTATCTCTCAAGATCTAAAAGATTTATTCGCGAATAAACCCTGGGTGATTTTATTGATTACCACAATGTTAATGATATTGTGTTTCGCGACCAGGATTAGTATTACGCCTCATTACTTTAAATATTATGTGGGAACACAGGATATTAATCTTTTTGGCAAAATTCGCACTTTTGATTTTGTGACGTTGACTTCATGGTTTAATGGTATTAATCAGGCTTTATCGATTCTTGCGATGCTAAGCACAAAATTGATCGCGAGAGTCTTGGGTAAGAAAAAGGCTTTTATGACACTTTTCTTGATTACTATTATTACAATGGCTTTGTATTTATTCTTGAAGCCGCAGCACGTAATGATGATGTTTGTTCTCCAGATGATAGGTTCTCTTAGCGGTGCGCCTTTAACACCTTTAATCTGGGGGATGTATGCCGATACTGCCGACCATTCGGAATGGAAAACAGGAAGAAGAGCTACCGGACTGGTGTTCTCAGCTTCGACAATGTCGCAAAAATTTGGCTGGGCTATTGGCTCTGCCTTTGCCGCCATGTTGCTTTCGCTCGTTGGGTTCCAGGCGAATGTTGTACCTACACAGGGAGTTATGAATGGATTAAGGGCGTTAATCGGTATCGTTCCTGCGATTGCAGGCGGATTGGCTATTGTTGCTCTTACATTCTATAAATTAGATGAAAAGACTATGCAAAAAGTAGAAGCCGACCTTACAAAGAGAAGAAAAGAAAGCGGAGAAGCAACTGCTACGACAGCCTAAAAAAATATAAAGGAGTAAAGAATGGGAAAAACAATTATTGGTGAACCGCTGCCAAACATGCCGTGGCAGGATAGACCTGCGGGTTGTACTGATATTGTATGGAGATATGATAAGAACCCTGTGATTGGAACGGATGTTTTAAATGGCTTGAGGGTTTTTAACAGTGCTGTAATTCCATATAAAGGAGAATTCGCAGGTGTTTTTCGGGCTGATCACAGGAACGGATATCCCAATTTGCATCTGGGCAGGAGTGAAGATGCAATTCATTGGGATATCGAAGAAAAAATAATTGCGTTTCAAAACGAGGACGGTTCTCCGGCAAAACCAATTTTATACGGTTATGATCCGAGGCTGGTTGAGATAGAAGGGACATATTACATTACCTGGTGTAATTTCTTTAATGGTCCAACGATAGGAATTGCCAAAACCAAGGATTTTAAAACTTTTATCCAGTTTGAAAATGCTTATGTGCTTTTTAACCGTAACGGAGTTTTATTTCCGAGAAAGATAAACGGTAATTTTGTTTTGCTTAACCGACCGAGCGACAATGGTCATACTCCTTTTGGAGATATCTATCTGAGCCAGAGTCCTGATATGACATATTGGGGCAAACATAGATTGGTTATGAGCACCACCCATTACTGGTGGAAAAACGTAAAGCTTGGCGCGGGACCCATTCCTATTGAAACAACCGAAGGTTGGCTCTTGATATATCACGGTGTTTGCCAATCCTGCAGCGGTTTTATATACAGCATGGGAGCGGCATTACTGGATATTGATGACCCCTCCAGGGTTATTGTTGACTGTGAAAATTATATACTGACTCCGGAAGCGCCCTACGAGAGAACAGGGTTTGTTGACAATGTCACGTTCCCCTGTGCCACACTTCATTGCGCGAAAAAAGGAAGAATAGCCATTTTTTATGGCTCTGCCGATACCACTTGTTCACTTGCCTTTACCCAGGTGGATGAATTGATTGACTACATTAAAGCACATCCCAATAAGCCGATCTAGAGAGTAAAAAATGCAATTCGGGTATTTTGATGATAAGAATAAAGAATATGTTATAGAACGCCCGGATACGCCGAAATCCTGGAGCAACTACCTTGGTTCTACGGAATACGGCGCAATAATTACGAATAATGCCGGGGGTTATAGTTTTTTGAAATCTTCGGCTCAGGGACGGTTTATGCGTCTTCGTTTTAATTCTATTCCAATGGATCAACCCGGGCGGTACATTTATATTCATGACCGAGAAAGTAAGGATTTCTGGTCTGCTTCATGGCAGCCTGTGGGTAAATCACTTGATAAATATAAATCGGAATGCCGGCACGGAACTGCTTATACAAAAATATCCTCTGAATATTCGGCAATAAAAACCGAAACGACTTATTTTGTGCCGTTGGACCGTTATTTTGAGTGCTGGCTGTTTAAAGTCACAAATCTGGATGCTAAAAAGCGTAATCTTAGACTGTTTACTTTTGTAGAATATGCCAACAACTGGTTTATGTTGCAGGATTCCGTTAATCTTCAATATACTCAGTCTATTCTCGGTATGGATGTGGTAGATAACATAATCGATCATGGTATCAATGTGTTGCTTCCGGATGATTCCAGTAGTGATTTAGAAAATCACGATGGCAACAGGCATACGTTTCTTGGCGTGGCAGGCGCCGAGGTTACCGGCTATGATACCGACCGCGACATTTTTCTCGGACCTTATCGTTCTTATCACAATCCATTAATCGTAGAAAAAGGAGAATGCGAGAATTCTCTTGCCAAAGGAGATAATGGTTGCGGTACGTTGCAGATCGATGTCGATTTGGAGCCGGGAGAATCCAAAGAACTGGTGGTAATTATGGGAATAGGAAAAGCAGCTGTAGAAGGGAAAAAAGCAGTTCTGGAGTTTGAAGATATCAATAAGGTTCACGATGAATTCGACAAGGTTAAAAAGTACTGGCATACCCGGTTGGAAGGGATTACGGTCGAGACACCAGATGGCGAATTTAATAGTATGATGAATATGTGGAATCCATTTAATTGTCTTATGACTTATACCTGGTCCAGAGCTGCCAGTCTTGTTTATAGCGGTGAACGCGATGGGTTGGGTTATCGTGATACGGTACAGGATATTTTAGGTGTATTGCATTTAATTCCGGAGGAAGCAGGCAAACGGTTAGAACTTATGATAACGGGTCAGGTCTCTTCGGGCGGAGCTATGCCTGTTGTTAAACCCTGGGCTCACAATCCGGGAGAAGAAGAACCTCCCGATAAGGAAGATTATCGGTCGGATGATTGCATGTGGCTTTTTAATACTATTCCGGCGTACGTAAAGGAAACCGGTAATATTTCATTCTATGATAAAGTTCTCCCTTATGCGGATAAGGGTGAGGATAAGGTGCTCGGACATATGCGGCAGGCTATACAATTTAGCCTGGATCATATGGGTGCGCATGGGCTTCCCTGCGGTTTGTATGCGGACTGGAATGACTGTCTTGAACTCGGCTATGAAGGCGAAACCGTTTTTGTCGCTTTTCAACTTCGTTATGCCCTACAAACGTATATTGATGTTTGTAATATGCTTAATAGAACTGATGAGGTACAGTGGGCAAAACCTCACCTTGAAACCCTGGATGAGAATCTTGACAGGCATACATGGGATGGGGATTGGTTTATCCGGGCATTCAGGTATGATGGTATGAAATTCGGCTCAAAAGAAAACGAAGAAGGATCCCTCTGGCTCAACCCGCAATCCTGGTCTGTTTTAAGCGGTCACGCGAGTAAAGAGCAGAGTGAAAAAGTAATGAAAGCGGTAAGAGAGAGGCTTGCTACCGATTATGGGATTATGGTGGTTAGTCCTCCCTACGAGAAAACAGATCATAGAGTTGTAAAAGCGTCTCTTTTCAACAAGGGGATGAAAGAAAATGCTTCTATTTTCTGTCATACACAGGGATGGGCTATAACTGCCGAGACAATTCTTGGGAACGGTGATCAAGCTTACAAGTATTGCCGTGCTTTTATGCCGGCTGCATTTAACACAAAAGCTGAGATACGTCAAATCGAACCGTACGTTTATTGTCAATATACACACAGTAAATATAGTCCGCGTTACGGTGCGTCCCGCCTGCCCTGGTTAAGCGGTTCGGCTACATGGGCTTATTATACCGCTACGCAGTATATTCTTGGAATTCAGCCGGACTACGAGGGATTGAAGATTGACCCATGTATTCCACCTTCCTGGAAAGAATTTAGTGTAAGCAGAGAATTTAGAAAGAAAAAACTCAATATCAAAGTTCAGAACGATTCGGGTGTAGAGAAGGGCGTAAAGAAAGTAATCTTGAACGGAAGAGAACTTGAAGGTAGTTTTATTCCTTTTGAAGATATGCGGGAAGAGAACACTGTTCTTGTGGAGATGGGATAAAACTTTCAGGACGCAGATAAACGCAGATGGACAGGATAAAAAAGGATTTACAGAATTTTTTAAATCCGTATAATTATTTTAAGGAGGTTTGTTATGAAAGGTTTTTTACTATTTTTTTGTTCAGTCGTTTTTTTGTTTGGTCCGGCTCTTTTATATGCGACTGAGGAAAATAATACGGACATCTCCGGTTCGTGGCTTAGCGAGGCAATCGAGCGTATCAAGGAAGAGGAATACAAACCGTCATTACAGGAATCTAATTATAAGGGTGAATTATTCGACGCTCCAAAATATCACTTCGCGAACAGAGCGAATAATCTTCGAGCGTATTTCGACGAAAACGGGTTGGAACTTATCCCGAGAGTGATTGCTGATGAAAAAAACTGGATTTTTAAAATTAAATCCATTGCAGTTACAGGTGATGATAACGATGAAAAGATTTCCGGCGATTTAGATGTTATGATTGAAGGGGATAATATTGTATGCGCCGGTAATGAAATAGAAATTTCGTTTTCGAATTCAGAAAGCGGAATCCGGCAGAATATTATAATAGCAGAAAAAAACGAAACGGAAGGAATATATTTTATTGTTGAAACGGAAAATCTGGATGTTTCTCAAGAGAATGACAGATTTATACTGCGCAGTAACGAAGATGAGATTATTTATCAGATAAACAAAATTGAAGACGCAAACGGTAAGGAATTACTTTATTCTTTATCTGGAGATGAAAACAAATTAAGTGTTTCACTGGATGATATGGATATCTTCTATCCGATAAAAGTTGTTGCGAGTATTACTTCAGACAATTCATCCAACGAAAGTTTAAATGTAACAACTTCGGCAAAAGACAGGGGTCTTAACATTTCTCCCAACTGGACAGCGCAGTCCAATCAGGACGGTGCCCGTTTAGGTTGCTCGGTTTCCGGAGCGGGAGACGTAAACGGGGATGGATATTCGGACGTAATTATAGGTGCTTACTATTACGATAATGGACACGTGAATGAAGGAAGAGCCTTTGTATATCATGGAAGTCACTCGGGGCTGTCCGCAACTGCCAACTGGACAGCGCAGTCCGATCAGGATAGTGCATACTTCGGTTTTTCCGTTTCCGGAGCGGGAGACATAAACGGAGATGGATATTCGGATATAATTGTGGGGGCTTACAGGTACGATCACGGAGAAACTAATGAAGGAAGAACATTTGTATATCACGGAAGTTCTTCCGGGCTTTCCGCAACTGCCGACTGGACAGCCGAATCCGACCAGGCAAACGCGTACTTCGGCTACTCGGTTTCCTCGGCGGGAGACGTAAACAGAGACGGATGTTCGGATGTGATTGTGGGAGCTTACCATTATGACGATGGAGAAATAGATGAGGGAGCCGCATTCGTATATCACGGAAGTTCCTCGGGGCTGTCCGCGACTGGAGACTGGATAGGAGCGTCCGACCAGGATAGTGCATACTTCGGCAACTCGGTCTCCTCTGCGGGAGACATAAACGGTGACGGATACTCGGATGTAATTGTGGGGGCTTACCATTACAATAATGGAGAAACGAACGAAGGCGCAGCATTCGTATATCACGGAAGTTCTTCCGGGCTTTCCGCAACTGCCGACTGGTCTGCCGAATCCGATCAGGTAAACGCGTACTTCGGCTACTCGGTCTCCTCGGCAGGGGACGTATACGGGAACGGATACTCGAACGTGATTGTGGGGGCTATCGGGTACGATAATGGAGAGTCTAATGAGGGAAGAGCTTTTTTATATCGTGGAAGGCCTACCGGTTTATCAAATTATGTCTATTGGACAGCCGAATCTAATAAGGTAAGCGCACGCTTCGGCTGTTCCGTCTCCGGAGCGGGGGACGTGAACGGAGACGGATATTCGGACGTGATTGTGGGAGCTGATTTTTACAATAACGGAGAATCGGAAGAAGGAGCAGCGTTTGTGTATTATGGAAGTTATTATTCGGGACTGGACTCAACTGCCGCCTGGACTGCCGAAGCCAATCAAACTTATGCTCGCTTAGGGCATTCCGTTTCCTCGGCTGGAGATGTAAACGGTGACGGATGTTCGGATGTAATTGTGGGGGCATATACATACGACGACCCACAAACTGATGAGGGGAAAGTATTTGTATACCATGGACACCCTTCCGGGCTTTCTGCTTCTCCCTATTTGACTACAGAACGCAATCAGGCGGGAGCGGCTTTCGGCTGCTCGGTTTCTTCAGCGGGGGACGTACATGGAGACGGATATTCGGATGTGATTGTGGGGGCTTATGCGTACGACAACGGGCAATCGAATGAGGGAAGAGCTTTTTTATATAGTGGAAGAACAGGTATTACAACCTGGACAGCCGAATCAAATCAGGAAAACGCCTTCTTCGGTAACTCAGTCTCCTCGGCGGGAGATGTAAATAACGACGGATATTCGGACGTAATTGTGGGGGCGTATTATTATGATGACGGAGAAGAGGATGAGGGAGCAGCCTTTGGATACTATGGAGGTTTCCATGGGCTATCCGACTCCGCCGATTGGTCGGTTCAGTCCGACCAGGATAGCGCCTATTTCGGCAGCTCGGTCTCCTCGGCGGGAGACGTAAACGGAGACGGATATTCGGATGTGATTGTGGGAGCTTACTGCTACGACAACGATGAAACGAATGAGGGAAGAGCATTTGTATATCACGGAAGTTCTTCCGGGCTTTCTGCAACTGCTGACTGGACTGCCGAATCCGATCAGGAAGACGCATACTTCGGCAACTCGGTTTCCTCGGCGGGTGATGTAAACGGAGACGGATATTCGGATGTGGTCGTGGGGGTTGATGGATACGATAACGGAGAAGAGTATGAAGGAGCCGCGTTCGTATATCATGGAAGTTCCTCCGGGTTATCCGCGACTGTTAACTGGTCAGCCGAATCCAATCAGTATGCCGCGCACTTAGGAAGGTCTGTTTCCGGAGCGGGTGATGTGAACGGAGACGGATATTCGGATGTAATCGTTGGAGCTTTCACGTACGGTAATGGAGAATCGCAAGAAGGAGCCGCGTTCGTATATCACGGAAGTTCCTCCGGATTGTCCGCAACTGCCGATTGGTCCGCAGAGCCTAATCAGGCATACGTATGGTTCGGCTACTCGGTCTCCTCGGCGGGAGACGTGAACGGTGATGGGTATTCGGATGTGATCGTGGGGGGCAGGATGTATGATAATGGAGAAAATGACGAAGGAGCCGCTTTTGTATATCATGGAAGTAACTCCGGTTTATCCTTGATTGCCAACTGGACAGCGGAATCTAACCAGGAAGACTCGGAATTCGGTATTTCCGTCTCTTCGGCGGGGGATTTAAACGCAGACGGATATTCGGATGTGATTGTGGGGGCTTCTTACTACGATAACGGAGAAGAAAATGAAGGAGCTGTATTTGTTTATCTCGGCAACGGAAGAGGAGTCGGGCTCAACCCCACACAGTCCACGCTTGATGGATCCCGTTTAGTTCAACTTAGCAATGCAACGGAAACTTCGGGTGTTCGGCTTGGTATACTCGGGTTAACGCCGGCAGGAAGGGGAAAGGTAAAAATGCAGTGTGAAGTTAAGGAATTTGGTCAATTATTCAATGGACTATCTCTTTCCGAAAGCGCTTCATGGTATGATACAGATATAAGCGGAATAGAAATCTCGGAAGATGTAACCGGTCTGAGTGATGCAACCGCCTACCACTGGAGAATCAGACTGAGATATGACCCTGTAACTTACAATGACGCAATGTATTCCAGATGGCTGTCGATAGGTCCGAACGGATGGAATGAAGCTGATTTTATAACGACATCCATGTCGGGGATCGAAGATAACACAGAAGTAACTCCAGACTTACCGCTCAGTGTATTTCCATCCATTTCAACAAATATCTTCAGCATAAGTTTTTATATTCCGGAAGAAGAATCAGAAGAGGATATAAGCCTAAAGGTTTACAACAAAGCGGGAATAATGGTTAAAAATCTTTTCACCGGAAAGAAACCCGCAGGAATACACCTGGTAACCTTGAATGGAAATGCACTGCCGAACGATGTATATTTCATATCTCTTAAGAATGGAAAAGGAGAAAATCCCGTAAGGAAGATTGTTCTTCTGAGATAAGAATTTTTTTTAAAAAAAGGGGTAGGAAACTACCCCTTTTTTAATTTTACCACAGGGGTACGGAGAACACAGAGCAAGAAAGAATTCAGAAGTCAGGAAGTGAGAATACAGAATCCCATCCAACACCAAAAAAATTAAACCACAAAGCACACAAAGTTTATTTTGCTTCTGTTTTTCCACCTAACCACTCAACCATTTAACGATTCAGCTTAGATTCAAAGAATTAACTAATATCAAACAGCTTGACAAAGATAAAATAAAGGTTTAGTATAATAAAGTGAGTGTTATGAACAAAGATCTAAAACTAACTTACGGTAAAGAAAAGATTAATCTTTCGATTCCCGAAGATTTCCTTGCGGGAGATCTAATTAGAACCAAGAAGTCCCCCAATAAGATGACTGAAGCGGAAATGAAAGAAAAAATGGTCAATGCCATTAGAAATCCTATCGATTCTCCGAGAGTTAAGGACATCGTTGCAGGTAAAAAAGTAGGATTGGTCATAAGTGATGAATTTCGATCGGGACTGCAGGAATTGATTGTTTCTGTAATGATGGATGAGATATTTAAAGGAAATCCGGAACGATTAGACGTTTTTATCGCTAATGGAACGCATGATCCAAAAGTTTATTGCGAAAATCTCGTTGCTAAAATAAAAAAAATATCAAAAGACCTTGATCATAAAGTTAACGTTATTGTAAATGAATGTGATAGTGAGAATTATGTTAACCTGGGTAAAACCTCCCTGGGCACAGATGCAGAAGTTTCTAAAAAATGGCTTGAAACAACGTTGCGAATTTACGCACATGAATCCAAATACCACTATATGAACGGGTACAGTGTAGTGGATAAACAACTCTGCCCTGGTCTTTGTTCCCGAAATACTATAGCCTCGACTCATAAACACGCGCTGAAACATAATCTGAGCGCCGCGGGACGGATTATCTATCATAAGGATGAGTTAAGAAAAGAAAACCCATTTGCAGAAGATAATAGAGATGTCAGAAAATTATCCGAGAGATTTATCCTGCGGGATGGCAAGCTAAAGGAAGAAAATGTTCCTGTATTTCTTTTGGATATGTTTTCTACCAAATTGACAATCGAGTGGATAGTCGCGGGAAATCCGGATAAGGTTTCTGTGAAGATGACAAAAGCGGTCGATAAATTGGCTTCTTTTAACTTACCTCGTACCAAATATGTTGTCATTTCACCGGGAGGACCGCCCGCGTGCAACGCAATCTATGGTGTCCAAAATTGTTTTGATATGGCTTTGAAGTATGCAATTAAAGAAGGAGGGGAAGCTCTTATCATAGCGCCATGTGTGGGTAGCCCCAACCAACCTCTTGAGGTAAGGGGCCTTGCGACAAGTGCAAAATCAAAAGTTCTGTTCTGGGATAATCTTGTAAGGTTACGGGAAATGCCTCTTACTGACGCAACGGATTGGATAGATAAGAATTTTGAATTATATCTATGGAAGACAGACAGGGTTTTGAAGTTGATGCTTCAGCAGAAAGTTAAACTTTATTTGTATTCCGAGTTGCCGGCAGAAAAGATAAAACCCGGGGGGTTTATTCCGGTTACGAATCCAAATGAATGGATTTTTGAGCGAGCAAAACGTGGGGATGGAAAACTGAGGGTGATTGACGAAGGGAATAAATTATTGGTGATCCCTTCGGATCGGTTGAATTGTTGAATCGTTGAGTAGTTGAATAGGAAAAAAACAAATAAAAAATCCTGTTAATCTTGTTAATCCCGTCTAATTTTTTAGGTGTTGTGGGGTGGTTTTAAAATAGACATAATTAAATTGGGTGTGGTGCGTGGCTTTGTGTTCTTTGTGTACTCTGTGGTAAAATTATTTTTTAAAGTTTAGTGTTTTTGGTGTGTTTCGTAGATTTTAAAAATACCCCCTTGCGCTTTTTTATATTTCTTATATAAATTAAATTACTCCGGGGTGCCGGCAAATATATCACTACATAAAATGTGATATACCTCCTTGTTTACGTTATAAAGTAATTATAACATATGCCCACCCCGGCTTCTAACTTCTTACTGAATCTTTACAATCAATTTTGTTTGGTTATTCAAGCGTAAAGTTATAATCTGTTAAAACGGAATCTCTAATTACGTCTACTCTTTCATATATGGTATCGGATATAGTATAACCGTCTGCGGAGGCACTAATATCATAAGTACCCTCGGGAATTATTAAACAATATGAATATGTAGTGTCTAGGTCTACTGATAATGTTGCCATGGTATCCGTTGAACTTGCAGCCTGTACGGCAGCAATTTTCACACATGCTCCTGAGGTATCTTTTACTGTTCCCAGTATGAATCCTGCAGTTGAACTTTGAAATATTCTAAATGAAGGAGTAAGCTCATAGGGTTGCGACTCCCAATTTATTGATTTTGAGGCATCAAAATCAATGACAATTGTGAGGTACTCCCCGGGGAATATGGTGAAGTCTTCCTCAAGTTCATATTCTACTGGCGTTTCTTCGGGAATTAATAGTGAATCTTGTACACTGTCTCTCACTACGGAATTTATCTCGGCTAATAATAACAATACACTGGTATAATCTCCGGGTTCCACATCGATAAAACTGCCGCCAGTCCGATAGTTATACGTAAGTGCCCCAGCACGTCCGCCGATAAGCCCCACAATGTCCACTGTATATGGATTGTTCTGAAGAGTTGTAGCTTCCCCTTCTGCATTTCTTATTCCAACTCCCATTATTGTTAAATATATGTGCTCAACATCTTGTGGTGGTGGTGCATCTATTAGCCAAATTTTAATTTTACCTTTGTCTTCTCCGCACCCGAGAATTAAAAAAAGAATAATCACAATTAGTGCGTTTTTTTTCATGGAAAGCCTCCTTTTGTTTAGTATGACCCTTACATTTAACTTATGGTTCCGTACCAGCAAAGCTCTTTTTATAGAATGTCTGTTTCGCTATATTTAATATAATGATTTTTTTAAAATAGTCAAACCATATTGCGGCAAAGCCGCTATTTAATTGCCACAAAGACACTAAGACACAAAGCCCCACACCCAATTTTATTGTATTTGCTCAAAACCCATCCCACAAAACCTAATAGTAACAACAAATTATCTAATTACACAGATTATTTTTTGTTCTTTGCGCCTTGGTGACTTAGTGGCTAATCTTTTTTATTTTTTTGTAATTTTGCTTTTTGAATTTTAATATTTCATTTATCAATGGGGCTTGACAAAAGATATATTTGCCTTATAATGTTAGAGATATCTAACATTGGAGGTAAAAATGGAATTAACAAAAAGCAGGGAAGATTATCTTGAAGCTATATGTGAAATATGCGAGGAAGAAAAGGTAGCGAGAGTTACAGATATCGCGGCTCACATGGATGTTTCTCTTGCCAGTGTTAATTATGCGTTAAAAGCTTTGAAGGACAGGGGTTTGATAAAACATAAAAAATACAGATATATAGAGTTAACGAAAAAGGGTAATGAAATAGGGCAAGCTATTTATAGAAAGCATAAATTGATACGGAGTTTTTTGATTAATATTTTGAATGTTGACAAAAATGTTGCGGATAAAGACGCCTGTGGTATTGAGCATGTAGTTTCGGAAGAAACGTGTAATAAAATGAGTTCCTTTCTTAAATCTAAAGAGGTTTATGGGAATTATGATATCCCTTCTTGAGGCGAGAAAAAATGTTCCCCTTGTTGTGAAATCTATTGAAGAAACCAGAAGAGGTGGTAGAGGTGGAAAAGGTATGGGAGGTGTAAGAGGTAGAGGCGGGGGGAGAAGAAATTTGTGCAGGCGATTTTCCAATATGGGTATAAGAGAAGGTACTGTTATAATAAAATTATCGGTGCAGCCCTTTTTTGGGCCTATCTTAATTAGAATCGGAAATTGTGAAATTGCGGTGGGTAGAGGAATGGCAAGTTCTATACTTGTTGAAGAGGTAAGTGAATGAAAAGGATTTTATTGTTTGGCAATCCCAATGTGGGAAAAAGTGCAATATTTACTCGTTTAACCGGTGTAAAGATTATTGCTTCAAATTATCCGGGGACTACTGTTGAATATCTTGTCGGTAAAACTCGGATAGAAAATAAGGATATTGAAGTAGTTGACGTTCCCGGGACTTATTCTCTTCGTCCGGACTCGCCCGCAGAAAAAGTAGCTGAAAAATTTATTGATGAGAGCAATCCGAAAGAAACTGTAATTATAAACGTAGTTGACTCGACAAATCTTGAAAGGAATCTCAACCTCACTCTTCATCTATTATCTACAAAGTTTCCTGTTATTGTTCTGCTTAATTTTTGGGATGAGACAAAACACAAGGGAATAACTATAAATATTCGGAAACTAAGCGAACTTCTGAAGGTTCCGGTAATACCTACTGTGGCGATTACCGGTTATGGCATTCAAGAATTAAGAGAAAAGTTAAGTAAGGCAACACCCTCGAACTTTAAAGTAAAGGAAAAAGATACCTGGAATTTAGTTGGTAAAATTATTAAGGAGACTCAAATTATTGAGCATCATCATCATACATTTCTTCAAATTCTGGAAGAGATTTCTACGCATCCTGTGCTTGGGGTAACTTTTGCAGGTATAGTTTTATTTTTATCTTTTCTAATTATACGCTTAATAGGAGAGGGTTTGATAGGTTTTGTTTTTGAACCGATATTTGAAAATCTATGGGCTCCTGTTTTATTGAAATTTTCTGCTTTTTTAGGCGATTCTAATCTATTACACAAAATTCTGATAGGAGAATTTATTGACGGAAAAATCGATTTTTATCAATCGTTTGGAGTTTTAAGCACCGGTTTATTTATTCCTATAGCTGCCGTTTTGCCCTATATTATCAGTTTCTATTTTGTTCTTTCGATTCTTGAAGATACGGGATATCTGCCCCGGCTTGCGGTACTTATGGATCGTTTTATGCATCAGATCGGTATTCATGGAATGGGTATTGTGCCTATGTTACTTGCTTTCGGCTGCAATGTACCGGGTGTTCTGGCAACAAGGATCATGGAAACGAGAAGAGAAAGGCTTATCGCTGCGACAGTTATGTCAATTTCGATTCCCTGCATGGCTCAAATTGCGATGATATTTGGTTTGTTAGGTAAATATGGGGTTAGAGGAATTGCTCCGGTTTTTATAACATTGTTTTTAGTATGGATCGTTGTTGGTAAGTTAATGGCTAGATATGTTTCGGGGGATAGCCCTGAGATATTTACCGAAATACCTCCGTACAGAGTCCCTTACTTTAAGGGGTTGCTTAAGAAAGTTTGGCTTAGAGTGAGTTGGTTTCTTAAGGAAGCTCTACCGTTTGTTTTAATCGGTGTTTTAATCGTAAATTTATTTTATATTTTGGGTTTTATAAATCTTATTTCTAAAATTTTTGGACCGTTGCTTACCAAAGTTCTGGGTCTTCCCGCAGAGGCTATAGCTGCCTTATTTATCGGTTTTTTGCGTAAAGATGTGGCGATAGGTATGCTCGCGCCTCTGGGGTTGTCCATGGGACAACTGATTACCGCTTCTGTTGTTCTTACTATGTATTTCCCATGTGTTGCGACCTTTGTTGTACTGTTTAAAGAATTGAAATTCTGGGATACGCTTAAGGCTTCAATAATAATGGTTTCTTCTGCTCTTTTCGTTGGGTGGATATTGAATTTAATTTATTGAAAGTTAAAAGTGAATTGTATTAAAGTAAGTCAAGAAATTATACGGATTTAGTCCGATCAATTAAAATCCTACCTCTTATGTCAGTATAAATAAACTGCAAACTTGCTTTCGGACGGCGTTTAAAAAATATTATTATAAAGGTTTCCTTGCTGTTACTTCTAAGCTCGGAGAAATTGTCGGATAAATCATGCGAGTGGCAAGAGCGAATGGGAAAATTATAGTATTTAATAAATATATTGAATTATTGCTCATGATTCCATGGCTCTTTGATTTTTGTTTAAAAAGTCTAAAGAAACTGTTAATCTCAAGAGTTAAACTGTCCCATAAGGGGATTCTTGTTTCTATTTCTCTGAATCCTGCTCTATTTAACATGATATTTATGGATTGAGGGGAAAAAAATCTTATATGAGTTGGATCCTCAAGATTCCACCATTTATCTCTAAAAATAGTCAACCCTCCGGATATGCTATTAGGAGTGATGAAGTATAAACCGCCCCCCTTCTTTAGGGCGCTATAACACTTTTTGAAAATAACTATAGGGTCATCAAGATGCTCAATTACGTGAATGCCGTATATCAAGTCGAATTTTTCTTTTGCCAATTGTATATCCTCAGCTTTGCCAAAATAGAGAGTCCCGTACTTTTTTACAGGTTTACATATATCTATTTGTAAATATTCTGCTTCTATTCCGTGAACTTTGTATCCTTTTTCGAGGAATTTTAGGAGTAGATTTCCGCTACCAAAACCGATCTCTAAGATACTTAGTTGTTTATTGTTAGGAATTAATCTGATGAATCTGTTTAATCTTCTAATAGTTAAATTACTTCTTATTTTGTCATAGAATTTACTGCCCCCCCAAGCGTGTTCCCGTGCGTGGGCATTGCACTGTTTAAGATTACGCTTTATATGATAGCATTTCGGACACTTTAACAAAGTACAGTTTGGACTTATGTCCCAGCACCTCATAGGGTGCCCACACGCTTCACATCTATCTTTTATGTTAAGTTGCATAGTTTTTCTCCTTTTATATAAACTTTATTTAAAGAAATTGTGCTTTGATTTTTTTAAAATAATCCATTTGTAATAGTTCTTAGCAGTGGCCATATCTTCTGGACTTTTGCCAAAGTACTGTCGTTCCTGTTCGGTGTTTAACATGTTTCTTTCAGAAAAAGAATTATTAAATAATAGTAAAGCTAAATAAAATTTGTATTTTATCTTAATCAATTGTTCTTAAATCTCAAAACAAGAAACATTGCCACACCTCCAAACCAATCTTTCCATGTAATCTTTTTTCCGGCTTTCGTGGAACGGGGATTGTAACTGATAGGTACTTCCTTTATTCGTTTTCCCAAGAGAAGTATTTTGGCTGTAAGTTCGGCTTCTAACTCAAAGCCGTTTGCGGTTATGTTTAGATCCTTAACTAACTCATTTGGAAGTAATTTATAGCAGGTGTAAGCATCAGTTAAGTTACTTCTGAATAGAATATTTGCTACCCAGGTAATTGAAACTCTTCCTATATGTAATAACCAATTGCCTTTGGATGTTTTATTAAGAAGTCTTGAACCGAAGACGACATCTGTTTCTTTATTCAATAGAGGTTTAAGTAGTTTAGGATATTCATCCGGATCATACTCGAGATCGGCGTCCTGAATTATTACATAATCTCCTTTTGCCAATGAAAACCCTTTTTTGATTGCCTGTCCTTTTCCCATATTTTTCCTGAGATGTATGAATTGTATATCTTTTCTTTGTTCTTTTGCCATACTATTCAATACTTCTTTTGTCCCGTCATTCGATCCGTCATCAATGATAATAATTTCTTTTTCCACGGGAGCCTTTTTGACTTTTTCGATGACCTTTAGAATCGTATTTTTTTCGTTATAAACCGGTATTACTACTGTTAATTTCAAATTTACCTCTCATAATAAATATAAAAATTTTGTGTTATCTGGGTTTTAATATAAATGAATTTTAGTGTTAGTCAAGGTAGAGGGAAGGGAGCCTTAAACTTTAATATAATTATAAAAATCATTTGCAATTATACTGTGTCTCTTCGGTAATATTAAATTTTCTTTCCGATTAGCAACAAATTCTTGCCGGTTGGTGGAGGTATGAGAGTTTCCAATAACCGCATTGGCGGTACTACTAATTTGTCGTACAAGGAAATATTCGCTTTATTAGTTGTTGTTTTTTTAAGAAGAACAAATACAATATACCAGGGTATTATTCCGGCTAAATCAAAATACCGGATATTTTCTATTGAAAAGCCGCTTTCTCTGATAATATTTATAAGTCCTTTTTTACAATACCTGCGGAAATGACCTATTTTTTTATCAAATTCACTGTATAAACATGATAGCGCAGGCGCGAAAATCAGGATATGTCCGTTTTGTTTAATGGTTTTGTAGGCGTAACTTAGTTCTTTTTTGTCCTCTTCTATATGTTCTAA
>Ga0315532_1000658_pt1 | contig 27489 bp, 50 predicted proteins | sample SalMarWE160370MG_FD_203082 | JGI IMG/M metagenome (GOLD analysis project Ga0315532, IMG submission 203082) | Salt marsh sediment microbial communities from the Plum Island Ecosystem LTER, Massachusetts, United States - Salt Marsh Sediment WE1603-70 ...
AGTTTGTTAAAGAGGAAAAGAGTTTATCAAAATGACACGGAAATCTTGTTATATCTGCTCCTCTAGCAAGTTTGTGGATAATCACCACTATGACTGCCTAGAGGGTAAGTTGAGCCCCGAGACAATTCCTTTATGCCGGCGTTGCCACAGGACCTACCATGATTGGGGTGTAGGTGCATTTTCTCCAGATACTACCGAGAGAGCCTTAGAGGTAGAAAACAAGAGAAGAGAGATATTGCGGTCGCTGCCTCCTGAGCATCCTTTCTACAACAATCTACCCTCTATGAAACTAGAGGATGTGGAGCGGTCTAATTACTGGTATAAAAAGCATGGGATTCCCCGGCCCTCTCGTTTGGGAAAGAAACATCCTACGGGGGTATGGCTCAGGATTCCTAGCAACCCTCTTTGCGGTGATGAATGGCTAATGTTACACCAGTTAGACCATTCTCGCGAGGAGATTGAAGCGCTGACTATCGAGATAGCTTGTGACAATAAGTGGTTGCCGCCGGTATCTGTAGGCGACAAAAAGGGCATGGTAAAGGTGCTTGTAAAGAAATTAAGGAAGGAATTGCCAAATGATAAAGGATGAACTGCTAAACAAAGTCACTGAAGAGCTTGCCGGTTCAAACGAGCGAACCACCAAGCAATTCGTCAAAATTACCAGCCAATTTTATGCCTCTAGCGGTGGCGAATTTACGAGACGAGCGGTTGTCAATTACATTACGAAGATGGCGGAGAAAAGGTATATGCCTGGAACTCTCAGGCTACACTTTAGGGTCTTGAAGTGGGCATTTGGGAAAGCAAGCAAAATTGAGACTGGAATTGAGTGGCCGTTCTCTAAAAAACCACCCACTGAAATTGAAACTCTTATGGCTGATATTCCCTGGCAAGAAAGTGAAAACAAGATAGCCTTCTCTGCTGATGATATTAAGCAGATGATAGATGCTGCCAAACAAGGGTTCCCCAATATGTGTGAAAAGGAAGATAACCTGAAGGGTATTTCAGTTGCTCTTGTTGCTCTCTCAACGACTTATGGTTTGCGCCGGGTTGAACTCTTTAATTTTGACTCTGAGACACTAAATCTCAAAACTAAGAGGCTTCGGGTTTTTACAAAGCACGGTTCAAGGCTCCGCGAGCATATTATTCCTGACGAAATTATCCCATACTTAAAAGATTACCAACCGTTTCAGTCAGAATTTAAAGAATCACAGATATTCCACGATATTGAAAGGGCGAGTGGATTGCCGGAAAGATATGGCACTGGCTGGCATTGTATCAGGCGTGGCTTGGTGAATAATTTGGTTAAGGTCAACCTAGAAGTTCCTGAACAGCAAGCGCTGGTTTATATTTATGATTATATGCGTTGGAAAAAAACAGTGGCATTTGGGATGATTGGGACTTATTTCACTGAAAAACCTGAAATTGTGGACATGGCCATCTTGAAGGCACACCCTTTCTTGGAGTATTGGAAATGATTGAATACGCTGAATTTGGTGGTAAAGAAAAGGCAAAGCGTATGATTGTATATGCTATTGAAATGTCTCATAGAGCCAACCTGAAGTTAATTTCTGATTTAACGGGGCTGCCTTTAAGTATGACTATTCAGTTATTAGATGAATTAGAGCGCGAAGATTGTGTTTATCACCAAAAGTTAGGTAGTTTCAGATTATGGAGAGTGCTATGACTAAGGTATTCAAAGGGGGTAAAAATGGCGTTTATAACTTTACGAGCAGATGTTGAGCGGTTAAAGGAACTGTATAAGGAAGGTGACAGGGAGTTTATGATGGAGATTTTATCAGCATGTGGCTTTGACGATAATTTTATAAATGATGTCTCCGGTGGAGCTTGGATTTTGCGTAAAGAAATAATTGGTAAGAAACTTAAAAAGGGTAAGAGGGGATGGGAAATAGAATGAAGAAGCTTATTAAATTTCTGAGGCGTTTGAGGAGACGAAGGCCGAGACCTTATCCAGAGGTAGGATGCCAAATTAAGATTTTCTATGACTAGATTTCACGCAATTTTAGCAACTATTGCGACACTGGTTGTAGCCTTTGGCATTTTCATGCTGTTGAGGTGGTTGTTTGGAACTTGAATTTAAGGTAGACACTAAAGAACGCAAGCAATGGTTTACGTCTGAATCATTTGCTCACCCCGCGAAGATGTCATTGCCATTACAATTGTGGCTTATAGAGAAATATACCAAGCCCGGTGATGTTATTTTAGATCCCATGGCTGGTATTGGCACTATTCTTGTTGGCGCCACGCTCGGTAGAAATATTATCTGTGTGGAGCTCGAGGACAAGTTCTGTAGAATGATGTTGAATAATCGGGAAAAGATAAAACAAAAGGGACCGCAATTAGATTATCAAATGGGGAATTGCTTTATATTGTGGGGTGATGCTAGAAATATACTACCGGCAAGGGAACATCCCTATCAGGACTTATGGCTTAAATACCCAAAACTGGACTATGCCACTATTAAATCAATTCGCAGGTATAGTAAGTTGCCATTAAAAGGCAATGCTTGGAATTTAGAAAGCTTGCTGGTGGATAAGATTATAACTAGCCCGCCTTATGCTGAAAACCCTGGCACACCAAGTCTAGGTTCGGTCAATAAAGATGATTGGGGCAATGAAGGTACAGATATAGTTGCCCGTAGGGGATTAGAAAAAGGCTACTCCAAAGATACCGAAGGACAAATTGGCAATCTCCCCTATGGTCAGATAGACAAGATTGTTACTTCACCACCATACGCTGAAGCTCAATCTGGCTCTGGATTGGCTAAAAATCCGCCTGAATCATTTAGGGGTGTATTAAAGAACTTTACCCAAAAACAAGGTGATGATATCAATAATGTTTCTAATTTCCCCTACGGCAACATAGATGCTGTAATTACCAGCCCACCGTATGAGAATCAGCTAAAAATAGGGCGGGAACATGGTGGCATAGTTGGTCGAGAAATGGCTAATGGCATTACAAGTGGCAATTTAGGTACTCCACAATTATATTCTAGAGAACCGGATAACATCGGCAACCTAAAATCTCAATCCTACCTGGAAGCTATGCTTCAAGTCTATCAGCAATGCCATAATGTCCTCAAAGCAAGCGGGCTAATGATACTCGTTACCAAGAACTTCATCCGCAACAAGCAGGTAATTCGACTTGACCTTGACACAATTAAATTATGTGAGCAAGCAGGATTTAAATTAACCGAGCAGCATAAAAGGAAACTACCATCTCAATCATTTTGGCGAATCATTTATTACCAAAAACACCCAGAAGTAGAAAAAATTGACCATGAGGATATTTTAGTGTTTGTGAAGTGAAAGTAGGGCTGATTGATTTAGATAGAGGGTGAATTATGGCAAGGAATCTGACACCGGAACGACAAAAACTTCGGCTTGATGCTATAAGGCTCCGACAAGAATTGGGGTGGAGTATTCGGGTTATTGCTGGACACCTTGGTGTGCCAAAGTCGGACATTCACGAGTGGGTGTCCAACAATATTACGCACGAGCTGTCCAAGAATATAGCCTCTCTTTCCCTCAACAATATCTACCGCATGGATTGTCTGGACGGATTAAGGCGGTTACCTCATAACTCAGTTGACTTGGTATTTGCTGACCCACCATACAACATTGGGGTAGACTACGGTAATGGGGATACATCACTTGACCGACATGAAGCTTATTTTGATTGGTGTTCGGAGTGGTTTAAGGCCGTCGAGCGTATTCTTAGGCCCGGTGGGGCTTTCTATGTGATGCATTACCCTGAGTATTGTGCCTATTGGCTTCCGCGACTTCGAGCAATCCGACTTAATGTTCGACGATGGATTACTTGGCATTACCCCTCAAATGTCGGACAATCACCAAATAACTGGACCCGAAGCCACAGGGCAATTCTCTATTGTATTAAAGGGGGTAGCCCCAAGACTTTCAATGGGCTTGCGGATCCCCAGCCTTACCGGAACCCTACAGATAAGCGCATTCAAGAGAATTTGAAAAAGCGTCCCGGTGTCGTGCCGTATGACATGTGGGAATATGACCTAGTTAAGAATGTTTCCCAACAAAAGGAGCCTACCCCAAATCAGCTACCCGAGGTGCTTCTTAGACGGATTATCCTTACATCTTCAAACGAGGGGGATTTAGTTGTAGACCCCTTCGTGGGAAGTGGAACTACTACAGCGGTAGCTAAACAGGAAAATCGCCAGTATATAGGCTTTGACATAAATGCTGATTATATTAAGGTGGCTAGGAGGAGACTCGATGGATTATGATGCTATTTTTGATGAATCTTTAGCTGTTGGGCTAGAAGGTGAGAATCTACTAAGACTAATCGCCAAAGCCTATATAGGTCGTGGTGAGGATGCTGTAGAAGTTAAAAATGACCAGAAGGTATCAGATACTGGTAATCTTTATATAGAGCGTCAAAGCCGAGAAACAATTAGCGGGATAGATGCTTCAAGTGTCCCTTATTGGGCTTTAGTTTTGAATGGTCCCGAATACAAAAGGGAAGTTATAGTGATTATTAAAACAACCCGCCTTCGGGAGATATGCCAACGTTCTGGTTATGGTAATATTCAAGGTGGGGACAGCAACACATCACGTGGCTATTTGATTCCAGTAGACAAGTTAGTGAGGCCATTAGAGGCACCCAGGTTATTTCCTGAAGGATAGAGTACTGGTTGAGAATTAGGAGGGTAAAATGAAAGCACGAAAAATGAAACCACGATTAAGCTTAGTTGAGCGGGAAACAATTATAAATTTCAATGAAGGCGAAGATAACGCTTCCATATTTACTTACAACAAGACCTGGCAAAAGCACTTGGAAAAGACACTTGGCTTAAAGCCTGTTTGGGATAATGGTTCCAGTGGCAAGGAATATTTAATATCCAAAAAGCGGATTAGACCTCCGCGGGTGCCAAGAGTTGTAAAGCTATCGGTTGAGCAGCGGGCTGAAATCGGGAAAAGATTAGCGCGATATCGCAGGAAATGAATTCTAAGCACTTAAAACTATGGCAATATCCATAAGATTTGACATTACAAAATAAAATGTGATGAATATGCTATAAGCCTGTGAAATTGCCTGCACGTTATTATAAATATGCTGGAGTTAAAGGGGGGATTATGCCAAGAGGTAGGCCAACAGGGGCAAAAACGAAAAGGAAGATAACGAAACAAGAATCTCCAACGCAAGTTATAGACGAAAAGGTAGTGGGATTACTGGCGATCCTTGCTAATTGCGCTAATGAGCATTTCTTTTCATACAATCGCCTTGATGATGATGATTGCAATTATTGTCCGGTGCAGAAGTTATGCCACCGGGTATGGAATAACAGTGGCTATAAAGGGATAGAAGATAAGTTTAATGTTGTTATGAAACTAAAGCATAGGGAAACTGTTAGCGATGAAATGATGAAGCTCATTGACCCGTATCAACATAATAAGGAAAAGCCAAGAAAGGGGGTGAAAAATGCCGTGGAAGCCAAGAGGAGCACCAAGAGAAGAACCAAGAGAAGAACCGGCACCAAAACATAAACGACCGCCTAGAATTGAGCATATAGTAGAAGCATTATTCCTTTCCTGCCCGGTATGTGGTATGTCCAGAAAACTAGATAAGTCCGGGCGCTGGGCGAAACTCCGGAACAAGGAAATAGATATTGTTAAAGGTAGGGCTCATTTTGGGGCTTTTGATCTTGACGATAGTTATCTACTCCAGGTAAGGGATTGTTCCGGTAGCAGGGGGCATGGCTTCCCGGTTATCGGGGGATATACTTTAGAGCAGGCAAAGAATATGCCGGAGTATGCGGAGTTGATAGCAGAATTAAAGGCAGCCTGCCAGAATATACTAGCCAGGTTAGCTTAATTGCTTCGCTTCGCAGGCAATGACAATCGTTTTTATCATTGCGAGGGGCGATATGTCTTCGGCTCGCAATGATAAAATGTAGTTGCCCAGTTTAAAATTTCGGGATCATCAAAATTTTATAGCTATTTATAGCTAAAATGTAAATTTTCTTTCCCGGCATTGCTCAAAACTATTGACAACTGAATTTTAATTTTGCTATTCTTTACATATACCTTAAAATACTATTGTAATAGTATTTGGGGATAAGATAAAATGAGAATAGCAGAAGCATTGAGCATTTTGGATAATCCAGGTCAAGGAAAACCGGCAGTATTGAAGGCATATCGGATCAAAGCAAAGCAATATCATCCAGATCATAAGAATGGGGATTTGGAGCTCATGAAGCTAGTAAATATCGCCTTCCAAACCCCAGAAGCTATTAACTTTCAATGGACTACCGGTGAGGCCGCTGAAGGCCAAAAAACAACACCATTAACCGAAACTATGGCCGGCTTATGGGATCACGTTAAACACTATCAAGGTATAACAGGGGAAATTATAGGAAGCTGGCTCTGGATTATCGGCAATACCTATCCTATTAAAGACCACCTAAAGGGTTTAGGGTTTAACTTTGCATATAATAAGAAGGCGTGGTATTACCATGAGGGCGATTATTGGAAGCGTAGCCGGAGAAACTTTGACCTGGAGGAACTCCGGGATATGTGGGGATCGGAAGGGCTAGAAAAAGAAGAAGCGGAGGCAATAGCATAATGGAAGCGACTTTATTTCACTTTGTAAACGATGAAACAGACGAAGAATATGTCGTTATTCTCGAAGAAGCAGACGAAGAAGAATACAAGGAAGATGCGAAGGCAGACGGCTATAAACTATACAATGAGTGCCCGCTAGAAGATGCCGATACTACTCTGCCCCTTCGCACAATACTCCAAAGGAGGCGATAACATAAATGGCAGAACATAGGAAGGTAACAGTTGACCACTTGCCAGCTTGCGACTTTTGCGGAAGGATCGCAAGGTATGACGGAAGGACAAAGCACCGGGGTTGTTGGGCTTATATGTGTGAGGGTTGTTTTGCTATACACGGAATAGGGTTAGGGCTAGGGAAAGGGCAGGAATTGATTTTAGCAGGTATAGGAGGGCTAAAGTTATGAGTAGAAAGCACCATATTAAACTGAAGGATCGCCACAACCGGAAAGATAAACAAAGGAAAACGAAGCGTCCGAAGCAATGAATATCATCAATGTTCAATACACAGTAGCAGAACGGCAAGGCTTTAAGATTTATAAAGCTGGCGATGTTTACGATGTGCTGAAGGAACGGTTTAATCCTCTCCAGGAGGAATTTTACTTATTGCCGGTGATACAACAGGAATTTTGTATTGAGAGGTTGTTTATTGGCAGCCTTACTCTAGCGATACCGGACCCAAAGACTATATTTCACTTGCTATTAACAAAGTATCCTAACTGCCCGAGTTTCATTATAGCGCATAATCATCCTTCCGGGGATTGTGATCCTTCCGGTGCCGACGAGCTAATGACAAGAAAGCTAAAAGAAGCCAGCGATTTTATGGGCTATGTTTTAATGGATCATCTAATCTTCAGTAACCGGGGGTTTTACAGTTTTCACGACGAGGGGGAAATACTATGAGTGAGCAATTTGTTTTTGCAGTTAGAAAGAGCAATCCCGATTTTATGGCTTGGCTCAAATGCTTGGCTAAACATTTCGGGAAGCGGACAATAGGGCAGATTATAGCCGAGCAGAGCTTGACCGGTAGTATTAAACATATAGAAAGGGGTTGAAATGATAGAAGATGTAAGGTTTAAGGTTGAAATAACTGGCTCGTTTGACAGTGAAAGCTCTGATCCGGAAGCGGAGATAATGGAGTGGTTCGAGGGCATTAAAAGCATAGCTCTGGACAATGGCATAAAGCTGGAAGATATTGACGTGGGGCTAACAAATATAATCGGCGTGAGCTTGAATTAGAGGAGGTTATGATGGAATACTCTAAAGGGGAATGGAAACGAAGCAAGCAAGGGTGGCTAATAAGAACAAACGATGAAAGGATTTGCAAGGTATGTCACACAGCCGGCGAGAATGGGCAAGACGAAATTGCCGAAGCCAATGCCAACCTCATATCAGCAGCACCAGAATTGTGTGAGGCATTGGAGGATATAATCAATCAGGCCGAAGCTACGCATTTACCTTTAGGTGCTGACCTAGCTGATAGCATCAGAGTTTTTGGTAAACAAGCAGTAGCAAAGGCAAAGGGCAAAGAATGATTTACGAGAAGTATCGGCCATATCAATTCAGCCAGATCATCGGGCAGGACAAGATTATTTCTGTCTTGAAGGCGCAGTCAAAATTACAGCAGTTTGCTCATAGCTATTTATTCTTTGGGCAAAGTGGCTCCGGGAAAACATCGGTTGCCAGGATTATGGCTATGGCGATGAACTGCTCAAATATCCAAGATGGCACAGGTGAGCCTTGTGGTGAGTGCCAGAATTGCCGAGCTATAAAGGAAAACAAGCATTGGGATGTTATGGAAGTTGATGCCGGCAGATTTCGTGGAATAGATAGCATAAAGGATTTATGCTATAAGGCGCATTTTGCGCCTATTGGTAAAAAGAAGGTCTATATTATTGACGAGGCGCAACAGCTAACCGGCGAAGCGTGGGGTAGCTTATTGAAATTGCTTGAAGAACCACCACCGCACTTAGCGATAATTCTCACTACTACCAATGGGCTTGGTGATGGAAAGATACCGGAGACAGTAGTTAGCCGGTGCGAACTCTATCCGTTTATGAAGCTGAAAGCCAGTGATTTAGACACAAAACTGAAGGTAATTAGCCAGAGCGAAAATGTGGAACTGCCAAATGAATGGTATAATTGGGTTAGTAGCTTTGCGCAGGGTAATTTAAGGTTAGCTGAGTCTGAGCTCGGGAAACAAATAGTCGTAGCGAAAGGGGCATAGGGATGAGAGAAATTATACAGCGACCAGATCCTATACTTAACTTGACCTGTGAGCCGGTTACTGATATTGACGGTTTAGTGAAAGAGATTGCCGGAGATATGATATTCTATCTCCAGACATCTAACTTTATCGGGCTTGCGGCAATTCAGCTTGGCGAGAAAACCAGAATAATTGCTGTCAGGCGTGGTGCATATCCAAAGGATATTATTATCATCATTAACCCTGTTATTATCAAGGTAACTTTACAAACGCATCGGGTGGTGGAAGGTTGCGCCAGTATAAGGCACGGACAGAGTTTCTATAAGGTAACTAGGCACAAGTCAGTTAGGGTTGTTGGGCTTGATTTGCATGGGGAAAAAGTTGTCTATAAAGGCTGGGATCTCTTTGGGCAAGTTTTACAGCACGAAATTGACCATCTTGATGGAAGGATGATTGATACACACGGAAAGCTAGTGGAGGAAAGATAATGGACATAGACAAATTTACAGGCGAAAGCGCCAACAAAGAAGAAAACACTCCAAAGCCTTCAAAGTGGGATGAGGTAATTGTTCCGAAAGCCTCATATTTGCTAACCGGTGATGTTGGAATGGGAAAGAGTGCGCTGGCATATTTCATTTTGGAGAGATATAGCCAGAAGTATGATTTAAGGCCTGCGGTTGTAGGCTTACCTCAAAACAAGAGAGGGCTATTGCCTGATAATTTTAAGTTTCTTGAGGATATCATGGAGATAGCGTCAACTGAGAACTCTATAGTCTTTATTGACGAAGCCGATATCCAACTCCCGCTCGATTCAAATAAGGATAAAGAGGCGGTCATAAACTTTTTAAGCTTGCCGAGACAACGCAAGCAGATCTTCATTCTGGCTTATCACTTCCCGAGATTAGTCAAGGGGACATACTTACCGTTTTTTAATGCCTTCCTGTTTAAGCGCCCACCATATTTGTTGGAATTTGCGACGAAGAAGGATTCTAGTGAAATGAAGGGAATGATGGTTAAAGCTGGAGAGCGGTTCGACGAAATGCCTTCGGAAGCTGAAGTGTTGGAAAATACCTATGTCGTGGCGCCGAGAATACGCTGGCAGGGATTATTACAGAATGACTTACCTAGCTTTTGGTCTGAAGATTTGTCTGAGATTTGGGCTGGTGTTAGTGTTGAAGCGGGTGTTGAAGCGGTGCCGGAAGCACAACAGCTTGAGTTATCTCCGGAAGGATTGCGGAAGAAGATGAAAGAGCGAGGGCTTGAAGATCCCTACTGGCATAATGCCAGCGAGCTTCGGGAAATATGTCGTGAAAAGGGATTACCAACAACTGGGAACAAAGACGATTTAGTGTTGCGATTATTCGGCTTCGGCTTGAACTAGACGTTTATCTGTAACTCGCCAGCCTTTTCTTATTAACTCTTTACACATCCAGATTTTACCACCGGCAGTAGTTATCTTTTCAGCAACCGCCATTTGCTTCACTTCCTCATAGCCGAATGCCCAAAGGCAGTGATTGATTTCGTCTATTATTGGCTCTAATTCCGCGATAAAATTCTTGTAGGCGCGCCACTTAATATCAAGAACTTCTCCAGGGACACCGGGGAAGTATTGTGCTTTGATTCTTTTGCGTGTGCCATAGCCAACGACAAAACCGCCACCATAAGGGATTGACCGTTTGCCGAGCTCATCTTCAATATACCAGAGTGCTGACTTTGCCTCTTTCAACACATCTTTAATATCGCGTGCATCCTTTATGAGCTTTAAGAGCTCGTTTCTGGCTTCTTCTTCGGCTTCTTTGAGGCGCTTTTTGCTTATGGGGTTCATTTGTTCTTGAAAAAGCCTTCAACTACTTGCAATTTCTTTTGCATTTCTGGATCTCCTGCAAACTCCCCTTTAAGCCTACTTATATTTTCATATACTCTATAAACAGGAGTTTCCCAAACGCAAACTAAAGCATTTCTGAACTTTCCTTCCACACAATGCTGCCAAGCTTCTTCAGGAGAAACCTCAAATTCAAATCTTTCTCCAGAGGGGAATCTTCTACCTGTAGATTTATACCCCTTTTTCTTACATTTTTGTGCCGCCTCAAAGCCAGCCAAGAAGTATTTCCTCAACCAAGCAATGTTAATTACTGGCTTGAGCTTGCCAAGGTGCTCAATTAACTCACGCTTAGTCCCCGAATCAGGCAAACCTCTTTCCCTGCATTTTTCTCGAAGTTCCGGTATGGTCAACCAAAATAAACTCATACGTCAACCCACTCATGTTTTTCCGGGTCCCAAACTTGACCAATCTTTCTAGCGAAAGGTGGATGAGTGCCTAATCCCGGAACAAGTAAATCAATTAGCTCTTTCTTACTATATCGCTTGGGTAGGGGTATGCCCCGCCTGATACATTCATCACGAAGATCTACTACTGTCCACCAGTATAGGTTCTGCTTGGCGTTTGGCAGTAATTTCATTTCCTGTGGGACTGTAGTTTGTTCTTCAACGGTTTTTGCTCGGCGATATATGTCTTGTGGGACATAATAAATAACTCGCTTTACTCCCTTCGTGACTGGCACATCTAAAAAAGGTAGCTTGTCAAATTCCTCACGGGTTAATTTAAGCTCGAGGACCTTTCCCTTTTTGCCAGCATACCACTCAGCAACCTCTCTGTGAGGAGAAAAGGCTATTCCCCCTTTTGCCGTGGTGGGCATTTCTTCACCACGATACAGAGTTATTATACCTGAGTCTTGCCCCTTGCTCATTTGAGCCTCCGAACCAAATCTTCTTTAGTGCCGGAATCAGACAAGCCTAAATTACGGCATTTCCCCCGAAGTTCATTTATTGTTAACATCCAGAGGTCATGAGAAAGTAGTGCTGGTGTGGGCATCCTCTCATAGGGCTTGCCTATTTTCTCCCAAACTTGCCCTAAGCTAGGAACATCCTCTCCTTTATGAATGAGGCATTCTGCACCATTATCCCATTTAACTACGGCTGCCGGTGGAATGGTATACCATTCTCTTTCTTCGGGACTGTATTCTGGCTTCGTCTCCTCTGGATATACCTTCGTAACTGTGCCTTCTACGCCCTTTTTCATCCAAACATCTGGAGGCCAATCTCCTTGTCGGAACGTCCGCTCACTTATCCACCTGACTCTATCGCCAACTTCAACAAAGCTAGGCACTTTCCTCTCCTATTACTTCATTCTCAGCAGGACACTTAATCTCGATATTATAGTCAGAATATTTTATAGTGCATCGCTTACCATCTTCGTAAGCTGATGGAATTTCGGTTAAATCCATTTCAGCTACCCTCGGAAAGCCTTCTTCACTTCCCACATCAATGACTTCGACATCATCGCCAAAACCGCCATTCTCAGCGATTTCCTTTAGCTCTTGCCCTGCATTTTCGCCGATAAAGATTTGAAGCTTTGCCATTTTTATTCAACACCATAACCTGCACCATAGCTTTTGCCAAACAATCGCTTTATTAAATCAATTTTATTGCCTCTATGGTCAAGTCCCCGTTCCTTGCACATTTTTCTTAGCTCTTCTACTGTGTGAACGTAAGGATTTCCTATTGGTTTAGTTACTCCAAGTTTCCTGTGGCCATCACCTCGTTCACGATACCAAGTTTCATCTTCCAGTTTTTCCCAGATTCCTCCGATTGGAAGCGTCCAGTCAGGTAATTCCACGTATGTAAGGTAATCATACACGAGTATTGCTGTATAGATTTCAATATAATCGGCATCATCGTGCTCAGGTATGACATTTCTTGCTTCCTGCAATGACCAGTAAGGTTCATAATCTTTAGACGTGTATTCCTTCCAAACTCTGACTTTCCAAGCTCTTCGTTCTTCTCTGCTTGGTATTTCCCACGTTTCTGGCATTTAACTATTCCTCTTAAAATAAGGGGGCAGGCTACTCACCTACCCCCTTGACACCGCTAATCTAGGTTTGGGCTATCTCCACCTAAAACCTACCAGGGATACAGTCCGTCATTGCCTTTACCAGGGCGCCACGGCTCATGCCTTTGTGGATACCACAAGATTTCGCAGCCTCACGAACTTTTCTCTGTGGGGCATTGAGAGGATAAGGGCGTGGCAAACGAGCAACATAAAAGCCGGAATTTTGACGGGTCAGAAGGTGCTCGAGGCGATGGGGTGCAGGGCGCCTTTTCGGGTTAGAAAAACCCACTAAAGCTCCAATAACCATACTCACAACTCCTTAATTTTTCGGGGTCTTGTGGCCGAGTTAACCTGACAACTGGGTCTTTGGTGGCCGTGTGACCTGACTCAATTCTATTTTACTTATGTCCGTTTTGAATGTCAAGTTCTGTCCAACCTTTGCAATGCCGGCACTTAATACGGATTTTCCCCTCCATAATAGCTTCATAGGCTAAGAATCTTCCGCAACCCGAGCAATATATCGGGTTTAATTCATTCACTTTGCGCTTCTTGGTTATTTTACGCATACTACTTTTGAGCCCGCCAAACTCCGGCAAATATGCCTATGATAAATAGAACAGCAGCAACTTTGAATAGTCTTTTGCCCTCTTCTATGGTCATAAATTATTACTCCCTTGGCTCAGTTTTATTACCTTTAAGGACATATAACTGCTGCTTTACCATAATTTTCCCATATTGCGTGCTGTTGGCAATATGAGCAAAGTGTTATTTCAGTCATTTCTGGGTCTTTTTCAAGGCAAGCTTCATTAGGTGTGCAGGTTTTATAGGAAAGACCAAAACAATGAAAAAGCTCATACTCAATAAGGCATTTGCCTGTTTCGCCTTCAACAAAAAAGGTTGTATCTGAGAGGTATATTGGTGCGTGATAGTCATAAACGAACGCATCATGAGAATTAGCAAAAATAAAAAATATGCAAGCATAGTTATTGTAAATATCAGCTAGTGGTATTTGGCCACATAGCTCTCGTATCGCTTGGTCTACCTTATGTGTATCCAGCGGCTCACCATGTCCAATAGTTGCGCTAGTGTTAAATTCACCTTCAAACTTATAGCTCACTTGCCTATTCATATATTCACCAAACCGATTAAGGCCTAAGCTTAAACCAGGCTCAACTAAGCTAGCCCAATTTGATTTATAATCATCACTATAATGCCAAATATAATAGACACCGACATTAAATTCGGATGGTGGTGGAATCACCACTTCACCTGTTTCTACATTGAAAACAGCCTTGTCGCCAAGATTGGCCAGAACTACATCTTCGTCAAATATGCCAGGCGTGTCATAGGGATCTTCTCTCCAGCCGTAATAATAAGACACAGGCCCCCTTATCTCGACATGATGTTGCCCACGGCTAATAACAACTTCCTGGGTTCTTTGATATTCGTATCTTGGCGGTGCCATTAACTCGTAAATAACCTTCCATCCAAGAGAATGCCATTCTCCTCCGTCAACCTTGAGCGCATATGTTGAGACAGGTATGTTTCTTCCCATCTCCATTCTCCATTCTGGTTCTGGCACAATTGTTTCTATATGACATCGTGGTATGGTCAGAGGATGGTCAGGATGAGAACTTTGAATATGATCAATGAGGGCGTAGGCTGCTCCTATTCTTTGTCCGCTTGTGCAGCTAAGGCCTGCTGAACGAGTGCAAATTCTGAATTCATCGCTACAATAAGGGCAAGAAATGTATTCATAGTATTTACCTGCGCCAATAGCAGATTTACTACTGTGGTGTTGCGATCCAATATGGGCAGCAAGGGCATCTATACTCTCATACTCAGCGTAAGTCCCGAACGGGCAATAGTAAACTCCAAGCTCTTCCTCTCTAACTTCAAATGAAACAGAGCTAGGACAGTTGAATTTTATGCCATTGCCCGGGATCGTAGCAGTATAAGTTCCAACACTTGCTGGAGTGTATTCAAAGTAAATACTTCCGTTACTCCTAGTAGTCGGCCCCCACGAATGCTGCAATATTTCTCCATTTATCACACATTCAAGGCTAAATGTTCTTTCTACAAGCTCGGGATTAGGGCAGAACCAGGTAACTTTAATGTTTACTGATTTGCCCAATATGACCACAGATGGCTCGGCAGCCAAGTTATCTATCTCAAAGCCTTCAGGTAGAGGCCCCGGAGGAGGAGTAACTTTGCATGAGGGAGAATCTTCCTCCGTTAATTGCCACTCACCGGCAACGCAGGTATAAAGATTGTTATTTGGGTCGCATTTAGTGTCGCCTTCATTACATTCAGGTGGTTGAGGACATGATGGAGAATTTGCTTGTAGCAGTTCCCAATTACCATCAACACAGGCATGGAGATCCCCATCTTCACACTTAGTTTCACCTTCAGTGCAGGCTGGCTCCGCTTTTCTGGTCCATAAAAATAAACCTAAAGCAGTAGCGAGTAGTCCGATTCCTGCTAATATCTTCTTATTAATGTTCATCACACACCTCATTAATACCAAACTGTCGTGTTTGGAAAAGTGTTTTCCATTTCTACCATATCGCCAGTGCTAAAATGCTGTTTATGGTATGGGTTCAGCCAGCCTCCAGGTGAAAGTGGATGTGGTAAGACAATAACCGTATAGTCAGCCACACGGGTTGCTTCCCTCAAGGTAAACTGCCAATTATCCAGATGCTCCAGAACATGAGAGGCAAAGGTCACGTCAAAACTTTTATCACCAAACGGTAGAGGCTCCTCTATATCCCACTGTATGAAGTTTGGCAACCCATCTGGAACAATATCCAAGTTAGCTCGCACCTCTGGAGACTTGGCAATTATATCGGCAAGAAGAGTCCTATGAGGGCCAGCGCCCAAGTTAATTATTCCCTTATCCCTAACAAGACTTTTAGCATAATCGAAGGCTTGTTGCTTAGTCTCAATATGGTGGGCTACACTGATACTAGTGATAACTACTCCGACACCTGCTAACAACCACTTAATCATTTCTTTTCTTTCGGTTTTTTCGGCTTAGGAATAAGTAATATTACGCCCGCGATACCTGCGCCAGCGATAGCAAGCCATTGCCAAGGAAATGCTTCTTTTATCAGGATAACGGAAATATCGTTCCCTCCCGACTCTAAAGCTACATACCTCTCAACTGTTTTATAGCCTGCTTTTTTGCAGGTTAGCTTATAATTCCCCTTGGCAATATTGCGAAATTCAAACCTGCCTTCAGCATCGCTGGTAGTTGTCGCTTCCCCCAAATTTGTTATAATAGCCAAGACACCGGGTAGAGGTTGACCTTCTCCATCAGTTACTACCCCAAGAAGGCTAGCATTGCCTGGAGGAGGCCCTGGTTCTTCAGAGGCATTTATAACATTCCAAGTTTTCTCATCGTTTATAGTATAAACTTCGCCTTCGTAAACAGCTTCCTCTAGCACAGCATGTAACTGCCAAATTCCTGCTTTATCCAGAGTGACTTTTGCAGAACTTGGAACACGCCGTTCTTGGCACCATCCGGCATCGGTTAGAAAGCCAGGACTACTAGATGCTCTAACCATACCGTCAGGGTCTATAATTTCCATTGTTGTTCTTATAATTACTTCAACATCACTATCATTGCAGAAAGTAACGCTGCACTGAACTCGCATTCCTAAAGGTAAGTCTGCTGGAAAATCAGTAGCCAGTTCGTTCTGTGAATTGGGGTAATACCATACAGAGGCAGATTCTATATGTGCTGCTATCTCTGGAGAAGGTGTCGGTATACATGCTGGATTTTTTGTACCCATTATCCATAGATTTATAACTTCGGTTGCATTCGACACGGTTATAATTCCCATTTGCCAGTCATGCTGTGCAGCCATCGCCTCTGCGTTACTTATGTAGCAGTCACCGTCGGTGTCATAAACCCAAGGGTTAAAACCTATTGTTTTAATCATCACTTCCCTCTCAATCTAAATAATAACGCAGCCACTACTAAAACCCCACTACCAACGGCAACCCACTTCCATGGAAACTCTCCTTCTGGAGGTGGCGGAGGAGGGGGTGGTGCGCCAGCCAGTGGAATCAGGCAGTCTTTTATATCACATAGCACGAAGGGTGCCGAGCCACCCTCAAAACCATAAAGCTCAACATGAACTGTTAAATTCCTGTCTGGCATCCTTCCAACGGGTTGGTAGAAATCCTCATCAGCTACATCATGAGTAGTCCACGGCAAAGCACCATGAATATTATAGTTGTCAGCTAAGAGTTCAGCAGTATCGGCATCATAAAACCTGAAATATGAATACCACCAAACACTCCACGGATGGAGCCCGGCAGCCTCAATATGGCTGGTGACATGTATTCTGACTTCATCACCGCCATCATATTCAGCATATTCAGGCACAACTGATATTTGACCACTGAATGCAACCGCAGCAGCTATCCCCTTAACCTCTTCCAGCACTTTTAGCCCTCCCCGGTAAAATTTTGCTAATTATATACACTCCAGCCAGTGCAGCAACGCCAATACCTATCCACTTAAAAGCACTCCACATTGTAGGACCGCTCGGAGAATAGCTTATCTCCCTGATTGTTTTGACGACATAAATAGTTGTGAAGGCTATTATAGCCACTAATACAATTCTTAGAACCCAAGCCCAAGCTACTGAGACCGGAGCATTTATCTTACTGCTACCACTATGACCCACAGAAGGGCCGTAAGCATTAAATTTTACTGAATAGAGGTTATTGGCGCCACCTTCATCCACCCATGCCTTAGTTGCGAGCATAGTCGCTCCCTCTCCAGCAGCGCCTACCTCGGATTGTTCAATAACATTAGTGGCTACATCGTCTGGATGGAAGTCTTTAGAGACATAGAATGAATAGTAACACTCAGTAGCTGGTCCTGAGTATATCTGCCCTTCAGGATAAACATGGCTTGCTAATAGCCTATACATTTACCTCTTCCTATTATTATTCTTCAGCACATAATCTCCAGGCTCTAGCCCGTTCTTTTTAAGCAAGCCGTCCATTTTAGTTTCTAGCCTTGTCAATCTGTGCTCAACTTTAAACCCAAATCCCACGGCTCCGGCTGTCACTGTTCCAAGTAAACCTAAAATCACTGGTTCAAGCATGATCACCTCCTAAGATATACCAGTGGAGATGATCAAGTATTTGGCGAGGCTTTTTTCTGAATTTTATATTCGGGCCAAAAAGCTCTTTCGCCACCATCTCCATGTGTCCAAGTTCAAAATTATTTGCTTTCATCGTATGCCTCTTTAGCACAACCATCCATTGCCCATCTGTTTCGCACCGTGCTATCCATATAATCTTATCCTCATACTTCCACTCAGTTTTATGCTCCCGCTTACACAACGGGCAGCCCTTTGCCTTCATCTTAGTCCAGCAACAATGCCTCCTTGACATTCCTAAACTTGTTTATTATCGCGATTGTATCGCTTCCAGCGAAAAGTAATCCAACGACTTTATTATCCTCTTCAGTTAACACTGCGGAGCCGCTATCTCCACCTTGAGCCATTGGAGTTGAAGTGACAAGTTGGTCTTCAAAAGTAACAGTGCCGGCACTATACTGAACTTGAGTAATAGCATCAATTAGAGCTATCTCGCTGTGGTTAAGACCGGAGGTCCGCCCACTCTTTTTTATCTTCATACCTACCACTGCTTCAATGTCTCCATAATCAGGTTTACCAATCTCCAAGATGCTGTCTAAGACATCGTCATCCTTATTAGGCCTGGCTAAAGCACAATCAACTGTATTTACAGTGTCAGAGCTAGGCACTACAGCCTGTAGTCTGGTTTTCCTGCCAAATACTCGAGCAATTAAGTTAAGCGCTTTAGCGGTAAAGTTTGCTATTGGGCAATCACTCGGCGGTGGAATTGACCCTCCATCAAACTCAATAGGAACAAAGTCGGATAATTTTGCTATTTCATCATCAGCGCCACCACCATCGTATACTCCAGGCTGGTAAATCGGGTCTCCTATGCTGGCTTTGTTTTCATTGGCCAGCACATGATTATTTGATAAAATCTGCCTTATCCCATTCCTTTTCACCACCATCCCGAGTGTGCCACAGGTTATATCCTTATGCCCAATGGATATACCTCCAAATGCAGGTCTATGCCTTGCCTTTCTATCGGTTTCACTATTATTTAAAGCACGGATTTCTCCGACCTGAATCACATCCGTCTCGACACCCTTTATCTTTTTAGGAACTACATCCTTTCTGCTTAATGTTTCTATCGGCACTTTTTTAGTCACACCAACTACTATTGCATCCCTGCCAGTATTAACACCGACAGTTATCTTCTTACCTTTGCCGACAAGAATGACATTTCGCTTTTTAAGCAGTTTTTTAATTACATCGTTCATAACTTCTCCTTATAAGATATTACAAATCCTCATATCCAGTAGCTCTTTCGCTGTTTGTGTGCCGACCACCTTCTCAGCAAGGCTCTTTTTATCCCATCTTTCCGGTGTCGGGACCTCACCGCCGTATATCTGATAGAGAATCTGTGCTTCCTCCATTGCGAGCTTACCGCAGGCAAAAGCCATGGACTGCAACTTCTGATACTCAACAAGGTCCATCATGTCAGTTTTGAGTCCCTTACTGAGTTCCTCTAACTTTTCCGGAGCTACCTCTTTCAACCTCTCGTTTATCCTGTCAATTCTGTCTTGAATACGGTTTGCCATTAAACTATCCCTCCTAGTTTAAGTCCAACCATTATTATACCAGCAATTCCACATCCCCATAAAAAGCCCTTCAAATCTTTCCACGCCTCATCGGAAATATGGTAATCTTCGTTTACCTCATACAGCCAGAATCCAGCAGCAAATACAATAGCCAGCCACCAGCCAACCCAGTAACCAAAAATAACAGTCAAAAGTCCTAACGGTATGTGTATTAGAACTCTCTTTATCTCTTGCCTAGATATTTTAAAAAGGCTTTTCATTTTATTAAATTAGGCGAGGTGCAAACCCTCTCTCCGCGCACCAAGAGAGGGGAAGGAGGCGGTGAAAACCCTAGCCACCCTAGGGAAAAAGCCGCTGCACCTCGCCGACTGACTGCTACTCATATTTCCTCAAGTTTTTAAGATAGGTGTATGCCTTGGGAATGTAGTGTCCGCCAATCCCTCCGATAATCACCGCCACTGGGTAAACTACAGACTCGACCTTTGTGAGAACGCCCAAAATTGTCAGGCAGACAATCGCTGTTACCGAGATAATCATTTCCTTCATTCTTTATGCCTCCTTAAACTCCATATCAGGACAATGCCTCCAGCAACCAGAAATGCAAGTATTATTATCCAGTCTATGATATGCCTCCTGTCCTGCTGATTTCAGGATAAGAAGTATGGTCTTCGGTAATACTGAAATTATCATGCTGAGGCACACTGCCATTCTGAGGGATTTCCTTACGGCATCGCAGACAAAAACAACGATTACCTTTTCTTCTAGCCCAAGTAAGCTTGTTGCAGGTTGGACAAGTCATAAATCTGCGCCCCATTTCATCACTATGTAATCAATACTGCATTCCTTCATAACTAAGGTAATGTACAACGAAAGTATCAGCAGGGCCTATTACAGAAAAATCAATAGTGTTATAGGTATAATCAACAGTTGGTGTTGCTATGTGTGCATTGTTTTTAGAGACTGATACAACTTCAAGAGGAAGATTGCTAAAGCCCAGTTTATCACCTATCCCAACCGCTATATTCCAACCAGCAGGTTGGGCACCTCCTGGCCAAATTCTCATTTTCACCGCCCTAGCTGCAGGAACAACACTATATTTAGTAACTACTCCACCATTTGCTACATTCAACAAGTCCGCAGCAGTGAAGCTAATAATTGCTAACGGGTTGCTTGCAAGCATATAAACACCACCAACTGCAAGGTCTTCACCCCACACATATACATCACAGGCGTTCCCGCTATCAATACCTCCTGTATTATTCCTGAGACTAACCGAAAGAATTCTTGAACAATCAGGCTCAGCGTCAGCTGGCGTATGGTGATTGTTATTGTCTGCTGCTACCCAATTAAAAATATAGTTTAGAGACTCCTGCAGAGGAGTAATAAAGGTGTCAGTTATCTTTGGGTATCCTGCATGGTGAATCTCAGCACTTGCTGTTGCGATAGGTGGCAGATTCACAGTATCATAGTAGTTTCTTCCAATATGAGCCATCAAAGGCATATCATTCTTGGAAGAATACACCCCATATCGCCCTCTTAAACTATCGTCTGCTATGTAAACACCAGCCCCGGTGCAATCATTAAAGTATATGGCATCTTTTGCCATATCACCAACAGCAATCTTATTCCCAATTATTTTCAGTGGATATGCTGCTTGGCTGTCTCGTATCTCAACGCCATGTTCATCGGTTCCATGAATATCATTACCATAAAGGATACAACCAGTATATGCTCCATCGAAAATAACACCATAGGCATTAGCTGCTAGAAAGTTATTACTGATATAGCCATATGTACTCCCGGCCACATCGCCATAAACGAAAATGCCTGCCGTATCAGCAAATTCAAGCGTACAACCAGTCACCAAAATATCATGAGATTGCCCACTGAACTTTATACAGGATTCTTTAATCCCTTCGTATGAATGAACCCTTACAATCTTCGGGTTGCCAGCATACTGCAAATTTATACCATTCCCAGAAGCATGAACACCAGTTTGTTCCACACGGAAGTCCCTGAGAAGATTCATAATCTTACCGTTTAGAGCATCTGGCCCTCCCACATTTATTACATCAACATTACAGCCTGCTGCAAGACGGATAACGGTATTAGAACCACACCCACTTAAAGTAAGGCAATGCTTATTCAGGTTTATAGTCGCACTTGTATAATAGTTCCCTTCAAGAAGGTGAACTTCTCCTCCACCAGTTAATCCACTAGGCAAAGCATCAATAGCTGCCTGAATCTCTACATTATCGTTAGCGCCAGTGCAAATTTGGATACGGCCGCCAAAAACTAGCTTAGCTAATCTAGCACCTACTTTAACTGCTTCTGGAGCATCATTTGAAACGACAAGCGCTGAAGAACTTAATAGTCCCATGAACGGTATTGCCTGTAGTCCTTTGGGCATAGTCATTATTTACCTCCCATATTATAAGCTCCCCATTCTACTTAATACCTTCCCTCTGTTTGGCGCGGTTGGAATAGTCGGATGATGATGTGCACCAACGCGGTCTCCCCACTCCTCGAATAAGAAAGGCTCTTCAACGGGCACCATTTCCCAAGTTACACCAGCATCAAGGCTGACACCATACGCCCCTCTTGGATAATCGTTTTCCGAATACCACCAATAAACAACTTCCGGCTCATAGCCATCGTTTAAGGGAACTACCACTGCAAAAATAGGCTCAGATGCTAATTTCAGGTCGCTCCACTCATGGTCACTATCCAGGGGATATTCCAAACGATTCAATTTTTAGCTCCACGCCTATGTTTGCCATAAACGCCAATCTCCAAACTCCTGGGGACTTCGGGCAATATCTGGTAGAGGTCATTTTTAATCATTATCCTTAAAACTAATCCCGCCTGCTCAACTTCCCTCCCCTCAGATTCCTTGGGGTAATATTCATTGGCATACTTTTTGCTGTTTTGATAGTAAGCCTCATTACAATGGTCCAACAGAAACTTGTTGAAGAAGTGCTTGGGAATTAGCACCCCCCAGGGCAAATACCACTGCTCCTTATATACAGAGTCTACTCTGCCTAACTCCCTGTTTGTAGTAGTGCCGATTGTGGCAATGTCTCCATCCGCCGTGTAGAAATGCCTGTAGCAATAGTCTAAAAACCGCAGGAAATCTCTTGACACTACCACATCGTCTTCCAGAAGTATCACATACTCGTCTGACTTGCTAGAAGCGAGCTTCAATCCTTCCAGGATGCCCTTGGTCAAGCCATACCTTTCTGGCCACTTTACAGTCTCCATTTTCAAGCCATCCTTGAAGGTCTCGATAATGTCAAAATAGCGCTGGTCAACATCGTTTTCCAAGGCAAAAAGAAGACCATAGTCATTAACCCCAGGATTTTTCACCAGCGATTCCATCGTCGGGTAGAAAAACTCTGGCCTGTTACGCCCTGGAAGCAATATATAATTCACTCTCAATGCTCCTGTTTACTGATTCTACTGCTCTCAGTAATTCAACGCTAATTCCCCATGTCTCAAACAGTTCTATCATGTGCCGTAAATCTTTGGGCAGACAAGGCCATCCAAAGGGATGCCCATGCCTTAAAGTCCCATACCTGCTAACCCTGTTATCCCCTTTGCACACTTCAGCTACTTTATCCGAGGAAACGCCCAACTTATCGCAAATTGGCTTAATCTCGTTCCAGAAACTAATCAGTGTTGCAAAATAAGAGTTCATCGTCAGCTTTATCATCTCCGAGGTGATAACATCAACCCGAAATATAGGAGTGCCAAAGCCAGAATAAAGTTCTTCCAGTATATCACCATGAGTCTTACAGCACTCACCTATAACAGTCATCTGGGGGTGCATAAAATCTTTATAGGCTGTTTCCGCCCTGATAAAGCAGGGGTTATGACATATATGACCACCAAGATGGTCAATAGTGCCAGGGACAGTTGTGCTTCTAATAACAAGGCAACCAGTCTCTACTCCTATCATAGCTTTACCCACCTCTCCTGGTAGAAAGTGGCTGGTGCCCCATCCCACTTCGGCTTCTGGCGTGCATATAAAGCAGACATCCGATACCGGTCTGTCTCCACCAAGGTCTCGGCATATCACAGTGTGACCAAGCTCACTAAAGCCTTTAGCGGTTGTTCTACCTACAACACCCATACCAACAATTAGTATTTTCATAATGGCATACGAAGCACTATAGCGTATGTAATATCTTTGTATACTCGACACTTGGGCAACACAATTCCTTTCCTCTCAGGTGTTTCATTATTTATTGTTAATTCTTCTCTATCAAAAGTGGCAGATACTAAGTCTGTGCCATCAGGGTGATTATTAGCACCAGTGGTATTCTGTATACCCGCCACTACATCAGGCGAGTGCACCTCATCAACTTCATTAGTAAAAAGGTATGGTAAGACCAGAGTGAGATCATGTGTCATCTGTGGAGTAAAAGTCTGGCACCACCAAACATCTCCTGCCAGCAAAACATAGCCTACAGCTCCAGTATTGATATGTTCATACTTAACGGGCATTTCCCACCTCTTGTCTTGCTAGTGGAAGAATCTGCTTTGCACAAATATCGCTCAAATCTCTCCAGGTTATCTCGCCCGCCTTACATTTGAGTGCTGCTTCAATAGCCAGCGGTATCCCCTTCTCCTGCTCGACAATCTGTTTGTGAGCCTCTTCCGAAGCCATAATAACTCCTTCTTCGACAAGGGCATCGTAGTATTTCTGCTGAAGTGCCAGAGCTTGCTTCTTAAACTCATCCTCGGTTATAGATTCCGCTAGGAAACTTTTTATAATTCGTGCTGATTCAGCATTCAACTTTCCGAGTATGCTATTGACAATGAATTTGTTCATGCCTGCTCCACGATAAAAGTTATTCCTTCTCCTGAAACGCTGGCATCAATCCAGAAAATATTGAGATTAGTTATTTGCCGAATGAAGCTATCTCCTGCTTCAAGCCTGCTAAACCTGCTGCTTGAATCCTCCGCCTGCACCTTAGAAGTCCCCAGATAGATATATTCTGTATTCTCTGGTTTGGCCAGTATTATAGGCTGGCAACCATCGGGAACTGGAATATCGGGTAATTGCTCAGCAGTGCCAGCGGTGGTGACATTTTTCTGCCCGATAATAACAGCATCCTTATTGGCCAATATTCCAATCTCTTTGGCTGCAATTTGAGCTAGATAGGCTTTGCTATCTTGTAGCAAGGCGATAATAGTTGCCAATGCTTGGCGTGTTTCATCATCAAGATGGAAAACTGTTTCACCTGGCGGCGCCTCTCTCTTTGATAAAAGTGCATAGATTATAGCGCCAACGCCACCAGCACCAACAACTAATGCCGCCTCTTTGCCTTTATTATCCCCAGCCATATTACACCCTCTCCATTCTTGACATTCCTCTTCCAATGAGTAGATAAAGTGTTTTACCTGCTTGGGCGGTGAAGGTTAGATAAAGCTTTTCGAACGGATAAAGGTAGAAGTTCTTAAACCTGTCTAGCGGAATGGCATCGTATGTGGCAGAGTCAATCCTGATAGTAACTCCAGTCAGAGAACCGTCGGTATTAACCGTCAGGCTTGTGCCCGGAAGCTCTATCTCCGCATTAGTTAGAGCGGTATCCATCGGAATAGCCCTAACATTATAAGGGGGCATATTCATAATTTAGACCCCCTGTTTACTTGATGCTAGGCCAAGAATTTACATTGAGCGTAAATTGGCCACGTTCAGTCATAGGTTCGAGCTTGAACTTCCAGCCGGTGTAAAGAACCCTTGCCTCAGTAACAGTGGCGGCAGAATACAAATCAAAACGGGGTGTCGTGTCCTTCCAATAGAAAAACTCCGACATTCTAAAGAGATAACTTTTCATCCAATCCTCAGCAGCAGTAGATGGAAACTGAGGAAGGTAGAAGGTTGTCTTTGCTGTGCGCCACTTTGTCACTGACCCTGGATTTTTCAGCCTGACTCTAAGGTCATCGAGCACCATCATCCGAAGCTGCCCTAGCTCATTGGAGTCCAATTCAAGGTTAGTGTCCCCGTTATCGCTATCCCAAGTAGCCGCAGTTAGAGCACCCCAATCTTTTATATATTCTGGAAGGGCGTCAACGGCTACACAGCGATAAGATTCACCTGCTGTTTTAAAGGGGCTACCTTTAAGAATTATTGAGTGGCCAACCTCAAGTATCGGGTTGAACTCTGGATCGTATATCATAATCACCTCCTCGCCGTCGCCTTCTAGGTGATCGGCTTATTTTATTTAAACTTCTATTATGTTAAGCCCCTCCGGTATAGGTCCCTCATGCCCCTGAAAGTAACGGTATAAGTTACAGTCAGGCTTATCACAGACATGAACATAAAGCTTAGCTTTGCTGCGGCTGTTAAAATCAATCTTTTCAAGCTCTTTGCCGCAACCCTTGCAACCAGAAAGCTTTGCTTTAGGCGTGGTCTTTTTCTTTAATGGCATTATTTATCACCTATAAAGCGCTCGTAGAGGGTGAGATGTTCCTCCCTGAGCTTCTTTTCCTCGTTTAGCTTGGCAAGCGAGAGAACGATTATGTCCTTCGCTTTTTCGCCAACCTCAATCTCGGCATCCTGGTCAATGGGCTTGTTTTTGCTATCCAGCAGCCTCCAGTCCACACGGCCATTGCTTGACTGAATTGTCCACTTCTTGGTCTCCTCCTCACTGAAGCTCAAGGCCATCTTCAAGTTCCTGAGAACCTTCAGAGTGACAAAATTACCCTCTTGGGGAAGGATATTCCCCAACATCAACCTTTCATGCACCGTCAGTTTCATCATTCCTCCTAATAAGGCATTTTATGCTGCTGCCCACACCCTGATATATCCAGCAGCCCCGGCAGCATCTAATACTCTGATAGTATATGCCGGGTCTGTGGCTCCAGATGCAGTGCAATCTGTGCCTCCAGCGGTTACAGCACTACAGCTAGTAAAGTCAAAGGCATTTGTCACTGTCCCTTGCATTTTAAGACCAGTGGTTAAAGCACAACTACCTACACTCCAGATTCTTACCCCCTCACCCAATGTTGCAGCACCTCCGTCACTTCTAACCTCTACGCCTATTGAAGTGCTTGGTAAAGTAGCTCCATACAGATTGACTATTATGCCTCTGACATTGCCTGTAACTGCTGAGGTGCACTCCATATTAAAAGCAGCTACAGCTGCTTCAGTAGTAAGCGCAACTGCATTAGTGGTAAAGTCAACGCCATTCATCTGTCCATAAGCAGCTTCCATATTCTTTTGAACGTCCATATAGGTATTTATGTTCATTATCCTGAGATTAGCCATATCAGTTGTATCATGAGTTGACCTAATACGAAGCAGACGAGCCGTGCTTGAGCTTGTTGGATTAGAACCTATAAAGTTGATATTCATCTGAAATGGCTCAAAGTTCTGGCTGGCTGCGGCAGCCATCGTAACATCGAGTTCTGTGGTTCTGTTACCGATACTATAGGCATAATTTGTTCTACCAGAATCCGGAACGAATGTTGCGGCAGTCGCAAATCCAGTAGTGCTGGTTGATGTAACTAACGCACCAAAGAATGCCGTTCCAACAACGCCCAAACCACCAGCAGTTCTCAGCGAACCAGTTGTGGTGCTTGATGAAGTTGTAGTGCCTGCTATCCCAAGCTGAGTGGCAGTGCCAACAAGTAGTAAGTCATCAGCGCTAGCATCCCACAGCATATAAGCGCCGGAGGTAGCACCAAAAAACTTGGCATCTACACCATAAGTGTTCGCGCCAAATTCAAAAGTTCCCTTGTTGCTATCTCCAGTTTCGTCCCACTTCACCCTGTAATTAGCGGTATCGGCATACCAGTACATACCTTTACCAGTGCCGTCAACGCCTATATTTAATGGATCGCCTAAGTCAGCGTTGTTTATTGTTGCATCAAGGATACGATAGGTTGTCCATTGAGGATTACTTTGCTGTTTTCCCATTACTGCTCACCTCCTACTCCTATCTACTATCCTCAACTCTCATATCCCCAGATGCTAATCGAGTTGGTAGCAAAAGTTCCCGCAGCCGGTGATTCTAAGTCCGCAGCCAGCACGCCAACCGCAAACTTAATGCCCGGCGCAGAAAAGTCAAGCACTACA
>Ga0315532_1000660_pt1 | contig 27399 bp, 31 predicted proteins | sample SalMarWE160370MG_FD_203082 | JGI IMG/M metagenome (GOLD analysis project Ga0315532, IMG submission 203082) | Salt marsh sediment microbial communities from the Plum Island Ecosystem LTER, Massachusetts, United States - Salt Marsh Sediment WE1603-70 ...
GACCTGATGGTGGTGGGGAGAATCTCTTTCGGCGACGTGGTTTCGCTTCTCGGCCCGGCGGAAGAAAAACTAGCGCGCGAAATCAACCCCATTGTCTACCCGATTGCCGAATTTAAGAAGAAAGTGAAAGATGACCATTATTTCGTCAGAACAGTGCTTGAGGGCGAGAAGATGTTTGTGATAGGCGATGACCATGAGCTTGGAAGACTGGCTGAATGACAAACTGATTGTGAAACACCGCCCTTCGGCAGCTGGGATTGCCGAACTGTTACATATCTGCGACCGCGACCTGGAAAAAGTATAGATAATTGCACTCGGGCCAGATTGGCGATTGAGTATTGCGCATAATGCGGCTGTTCAAGCTGCTAAGGCGGCACTGGCAGCAGCTGGCTATCGCGCTCGGAAAGAGGGGCAGCATTACCTTGTTCTGCAATCATTGGCTTTCACCGTTAAAACAGACCCTGCTACGATTAAGCAATTAGATAAGTTCCGTGAAAAACGTAATATTAGCGGCTATGAAAGAGCCGGGTTGGTCACTGAACAGGAAGCCGAAGAAATGATAGAACTGGCGAAACAACTCCGCGATGATGTTGAGCAATGGCTCCGTGCTCATTATCCCAGTCTTGTTAGAGAGATTTAGTTGCTGGCGCATGCGAATTCCGGGGACACCACACCAATCAGGCTTGCAACAAATCAGGCATTACTTCCCCGGAAGGCCCTACTTGAGTTCCAGAGCATCTCGCAGGTTGCCGTTTATTCTTTTCATATCTGGCAGGGGCATTATTCCAAGCTTCTTGGCTATCATGCCCTGCTTTATCGTTCTGATAATACCCGTCGCTACCGACGGAAAAAGAAGTCCAGCGCCTTCCCAATTATCGATGAGGTGATCGCCCAACAGTATTCGGTCAGTCCTGCTCGTGATTGCCGCGATTATGGCCTCCCGGCGGCTTTTATGGTAAGCGTCTGAGCTTACTATGACTGCCGGACGCTGCCTCTCTCCAGTTTCATCGGAGAAGATAAACCTGATAAGGACTACATCTCCGCGTTTATAGCCGGTCATAAGCTGCGTCCTTCTCATTGTCCCAGACTTCGGCAAGAACCGGGTCAGCCTTCGCAGACAACTTTAAGAGCGCCTCTACATTTGCAGTTGCCTCGCCCGGACGGGGCACCTTGTCGAGGTCTTCTTTGCGAAACCGGCGATGACGTTCCTTGCCAATGCGAAAAGCCGGCAGCCTACCTTCCTTAGTCAGTTTGTAGATGGTTCTTCTGGATACACACAGGTATTCAGCGGCCTCCTCAACTGTAAACCATTCTTTAGTTATTACCATGAGCATACCTCCGCACAATCTTTTGTTCGTGCCTGATACCATTCTAGCACATATACGCAAATAAAAGCAAGAATTCCAGGGACACCATACCAACCAGGCCCGCTACAAATCAGGTATTGTGCCGCGGGTTATGTGCTCGGAGTGATGCTTCAGCCACCCGCTCATTTTGGGGTGCCCCTGGTCCCTTGAAGCGACATTTTCCCCTTGTTTGAATAAAGAATTCATGTTAATCTCTGCTTAGAACTCGTGTGTTACCCCGATAAATCAAATCCCGCGGGTGAGGTTTCTCAAAACCTGACTGCAAACCAAACACAGATTAAAAGGAAGCGCGGTGGCCAGAAAGGCAACCGGAATGCCTGCAAACATGGCTTCTATTCCGGTACCCTTAGCCCTGCCGAAACATCCCAACTGTGGAACATTACGAATCTGGAAGGCGTTGACCCTGAAATAGCGTTCATTCGCGTCAAGTTACAGTCTTCTCTTCAGTACGACCCTGGTAACCGCCGCGTAATCAGAGAAGCCTCAAGATTACTCGTAAAATGGTATTCTGCAAATTACCGGTTGGACCCGACCGACCGCAGCTACCTGAAAACTGTTGTCGAGAATCTTTTGGAAATTGCCTCCATGCGTCAGTCCGCCAGCCCTCACGGCTCGCAATAACATTCCTTTTTGTCATTCTGAACGGAGCGAAGCGGAATGAAGAATCTAGATTCTTTGCCGTTCTCCCTCTTAGGGTAAGAGGGAGTTAGAGGGAGTTACGAGCGGCTCACAGAAACAAGTGGTGAACCGACGAAACGAATCGTACGTACTTTAACAACTGAATCTTCCGGAGGTAGTCGCCTTACGTATGAAAAAGGCCTGCTGAACTCCCGAAAAAAATAGCCATTTTTACAAAACGAATCATCCCGGAAAGGGAAACAACGGTAATATTGGTGGTTTCATGGAGCATCTTATTAGCATCCAAATAACAACTTTTTCTGCATATATGCCCAGAATGACAGGAGTGGTGGGGACCTGGCAATGACACGCCGATACGACGCGAGTTCCAGAGACACCATACCAATCAGGCATTATGCCCCCAGAATACACCATATGAGCACTTCAAACTTTGTCCAAGACTATGCTACACTTATTAATGGCTGGCAGGGTCAGGGTTAAAGAACTGAGTCCCGCCCAGGAGAGAGATATGGAAAAGGAGATAATCTTTCTGGTAGAGGAAGCCCCGGAAGGTGGTTATACAGCCAGGGCGCTGGGATATGACATCTTTACCGAAGCCGATTCCTTTGCAGAACTGAAAAAGATGGTGCAGGATGCTATACAGTGCCATTTTGAGGCCGAAGAGATGCCCCGGCTCATCCGCCTGCACATGGTTAAGGATGAGGTAATCGCCGTATGAAGCTCCCAGGGATATGGGCGGTGAAGAGATCGCTGCCCTCCTGGGCAAGTACGGCTATAAGATAACCCGCCAGACCGGTAGCCATATTCGACTCACATCCACCTCTAAAAGTTTTGAACATCACATTACCATTCCCAGACACAAACCTTCTCAGAGTCGGCACCTTGAGTAGTATCGTGAACGAGATTGCTGATTACCTTGAAATAGAGCGTCAAAAACTGGTCAAAGAGCTATTCAGGTGAATAAACCCTAACCCAATTCCAAGGGCACTATGCCGATCAGGCCTGCTGCAAATCAGGCCTTGTGTACCGGAACTATGAAGCAATCACCTATTATAGATGTCGCCCCGAGGGCCAATGGCAAGGACGACCACAACGTTCTTCTTGGTATCTAGTTCATATACAGCCCTCATACCGCCGATGCGCAAGCTGAACAACCCTTCTAGTTCACCCCGGAGCTTCTTTCCACTGTGGGGCTTGGACTTGAGTCTCTCCAAAGCAACGATGATGCGACGTCTCATGGCTAGGGTGGCTTTTTCGAGTGTTCTGGACGCATTCCGACTCAGAACAACGTTATACATTTAGCTTTGCCTTTAGCTCCTCCAGAGAGACAAACTCTCCCTTCCTGTCCTCAGCCCACGCTTTCCGAGACTCCTTCACCTGTTGCGCCAGCTCCTCGTTTCCCAGGACTTCCCCTGTTGCCTCCCACTCCTCCCTTTCCTTGAGGTAGGCGGCAAAGTCAGCCACGGCCTTGACCCGTTCCTCGGAAAGAGACTTTACCTCTTCCATTAGCTTACCTTTGTAACTACCGGTTTTCGCCATTGTTCATCACCTCTTTCTTGAACTCATCACGCCCCGACGCACTCCTTAAAGAAGGATACCACACCAATCAGACCTACTACAAATCAGGTATTATCTCCCCAGAATACTTATGTAGTGAGCCGGAACAAGGACTTGAAGGAATTGTGGGATGTGTTATAATAATGGTGAAAATAGTGGGAAATGGTGCGAAATGGGTTCAACCCACATGGCAATTGATTAATGTGTAAGGGGAAATAAGATGGCAACTATAATAAAAGATCAAAATCTGGTAAGAGTGGGTAAGCCTGTCACGCCGGATTCTAGGAAGCGAGTGGTTTTGCCCAAAACAGTAGTGCGGGAAGGTGTTACCTACTTCATATATCATAATAGCCTTGGGCAGATAATACTGGACCCTCAGGCAAGCATACCTGCTTCTGAGTTATGGGTATTTGAGAATAAAGATATTTTAGCTTCGATTGATAGGGGCGTACGTGAGTCACTAAATGGGAAAACAATAGACCGTGGCTCATTTGCAGAACACGCAAATGACGCACCGTGAGCTACGTTTTACGCTTGAAGCTGACAAGCAACTAACAATCATTGAGGATGACCCATCTCTTAAGGATGTACAAGAACAAGTAAGGAAAACTCTAAGGTATTTAGAAACAAATCTCCGTGCAAAATCCTTACAAACCCACGAGTATCATTCACTAACCAGGCGTTATGGCATTAAAGTTTTTGAGGCCTATGTTCAACAGAAGGCGCCGGGGGCTTATAGGGTTTTCTGGCATTATGGGCTGGATGAAATAAGCAAAGACGGAAAGCGAATACCAATTATCACCATCATTGCTATAACACCTCACTCTGATTGACTAATTCCCTATCCTGTTATAGCAGCTTCCTTATCTATTTCACTCCGCTGTTTTGCTGTTGGCTTCTTAGCCCGGGCCTTACTAGTTTTTCGACTTCCGCGGCCACTTGCCAAACCTTAACTGTTTTATTACCATATAATCAACAGCGCTAGGGTGAGTAGCCCTGGCCCGACAGTCTCTCTTGAAGAGAGGCTGTTTCTTTTTAAAGTGATTCCGCCGCAATATTATATCTCTTGACCACAAATTCCAGGGACATCATACTAATCAGGCCTGCTACAAATCAGGCATTACGCCCCCCGAATACCAATAGTGTATGATATCATCCAGTAGTTTCTCTTTTCAGACGCTGGTTGTCGACCGGGTTTTTACTATCTTAGGGAGAAGGGTAATCGTTAATGAGTAACAGAAACAGCCTGTTCAGGGCCAATAAATGGTTGTTAGTTATTCTGACAACCATCCTGACAGTCGCCTTATTCCTGGGCATACCGGGAGATTTGAGAAGTTACTCAGATGAAGCCGAAGAGCTGTATTTCTGTATACTCCATACCAACGATATGCATTCCGAGCTCATACCCCATTCGCCGGCAGTAGACTACCGCCTGGGAGAAGAAAATCCTGCTGTAGGAGGGTTCGCCCGGCTGGCTGCCACCATGGATGAAATCCGAGCGAATAAAATAAGTGAAGGTGAACCGGTCCTTCTCTTTGACGCCGGTGACTTCCTGGGAGGTGCTCCTTTCGCTTGGCTGGCCCTCAATGGTTCTGCTGTAGAGCTTACTATAATGCAGGAGATGGGATACGATGCTGTAACCATAGGCAACCATGAGTATGACTATGGCCCCGACATCCTGGCACAGTATCTTTTACAGGCAGGATACCCGGAAGCTCATCAAAAAACACTGGTACTGGCATCCAACACAGAGGCGCCATCAGACCATCCACTGGCTGACCAGAGTCTCTACAGGAACACCGGCATGTTTGAGCTGGAGAACGGCCTGAAAGTAGGAGTTTTCGGCCTCATAGGTAAGGACGCCATCCTGGTGACGGGTGATACAGAGGACGTGGAGTTCCTGGACCAGTATGAAACAGCCCACCAGGCGGTAGATGAGCTGAAAGAACAGGGTGCCGATGTTATCGTGGCTATCAGTCACTCCGGCGTCGGTGAGGACCGGGAACTGGCACAGGAAGTCCCGGACATTGACGTAATCGTAGGCGGCCACTGTCATACTGCACTGTATAAGCTGGTCTTACAGGGAACTACAATCATTGTGCAGGCTGGTTCCCTGGGAATGTACCTGGGGCAACTGGAACTGGCGTACAACCCCGACACCGGCGAGGTACGGGTGCGCAACGAAGAAAACGATACCCCCTTTCTTATTCCCATTGACGACAGCTTTGCCTGCAATCCAGAAATCGATGCTCTGGTCCGGGAATATACCCTCATCCTGAACTCCTATATCGAGGAAATGACCGACGGTGAATTCGACGATATCATGAATACGGTAGCTAGGTCTGACTTTGTCCTGTCCAATCTTCCGCCTCTTAGTGAGACTGCGCTCGGCAACTTCGTTACCGATGCCATGCGCTTTGTTGCTCAGGAGGTTATCGGAAAGAAAGTCGATATAGCCAGTCAGGCTAACGGCAACATCCGGAAGAGCATCTTTCCCGGCACCATGGAGCAGTCTGCAGGAAACATTTCTTTCTACGAGATTCTGGAGGCTACAGGTGTGGGACACGGGCTCGATGGCTACCCGGGTTGCCCGATTGCGTCTGTCTATTTCACCGGAGAAGAAGTGCGCCGTGTGCTGGAGATAACCATATTGTTGCAGGAATTCATTGGAGATTCTTATTTTCTACAGTTCTCCGGCCTGCGTTACAGCTACAACCCCACTGATGCAGTACTCTTGACCATACCCTTTGTAAACCTGCCTATTCCCACGACCCGTGCGGTTATCAGGGCAGAGCTTTATACCGGTGATGGAATTCAACCTGTGAATGGTGAAGGGTATATCCCCTTGAAACGCGGAGATGAGGAGTTGTACCACGTGGTCACCAATGCTTACCTCCTTCTCTTCCTCCCCCTGGTGACAGATATGCTGCCCTCGCTGGAGATAGTCCCTAAAAATGTCGATGGGGAGCCGGTACCACTGGAAAGAATAGACGAACTGATAGTGCATCATGCCGATGGAAGAGAGCTTAAAGTATGGGAAGCGGTGGTGATTTACGCCGCAGCCCAGTTGCAGGAGGTGGACGGGATACCACGGATACTCGATTATTATGAAGGGGTTGTCGGGCGCATTAACAAAATCTGGACCTTTCCCCTGGTAGGGTGGCTTATCTTAATACTGGCGGTTATTGTGGCGGGAATAGTATTCCTGGCCTTACGCAGGAGAAAACACAAAAAGGCTGTGATGTAGGATATACCACGATGCAGCCAGACTGTCAGGCAATATTGCATTTCAGGGACGCTATATCAATCAGGCCTGTTACAAATTGGGTATTATGTCCCCCGAATGCCAGCAATTATTCATCAGCTCAGCAGGAAAGTTCTTATTTCTTCACCGAACTGGCGGCTTCGCGCGAACATGGCGTTATGCCCCAGGTTCGGATAGAGGACCAGCCTGGCATTGGGTATCTTCTCGGCTGTCTCACGAACAGGATAAAAGAAGTCTTCTTCACCGCCAATCACCAGGGTATCAGCCTTAATTTTATCCAAGCTGTTACTCAGGTCATGGCGGTCCTCTGCTTCAATTTCCACAATCCCGTCAGAGGGGTCGGTAGGGATACTGAGGGGGCTTAGCAGCCACATAAACCATTTGAAAATGTGTCTCACAATTCCTCTCCGGATGATGGCTGTACCCAGTAACCCGGATGCTGCCCGCCGCTTGCCTTTTCTTGCGAGGTCTGCAACTTTCATCTGCAGTTCTTTAGCCTCCTCAGTCAGGCGGAAACCGGTCATGACAAGGACGAGACGCCTCACTAAATCCGGATGGTCAATGGCAAAGTGCTGGGCTATCGCCCCTCCTGTGGAGACGCCGATTATGTCGGGCACACCGCCCAGCTCATTCTTAATCATGACAGCGTAATCATCCGACATATCACTCAGCGAATATCCCGGGGGAAGACCAGGCTTCCTGTTCACAATGTAGATTTTGTAGCTATTTGCGAGTCCCCTCAAATAACCGGTACTCATCCGCAGCATAATGCCAGAGGGGGGTTTATGCCGAAATTCTAACCCCCCAAATACAACGAGGTTACGTGCGCCGTTCCCAATACAGGCATAGGGAAGGCCGTTACTGGAATACCCAATTATCGCTCTTCGTTTGGCCATCTGAATTCCCCATTATACGGAAAGCATTATCATTTGGGAATTACCGGGACACCATACCAATCAGGCCCGCTACAAACCAGGTATTACGTCCCTGGAGTACCCGGGAAAATTCGTCGTCAATTTTGCCGAGCCAGCCAAGGAAATAAGCCCTCTACCTCCGGTTCCAGAAAGTGGAGTAAAGGCACTGCAAAATGCGAGATACGCCTCTGTTGACAGATTGCAGAAAGCCAGGAATCTTGATGAACTATTCTGACGAGCATGACCTGGTGTGGACGCTTGTGGTATCTAGTCCAATCCAACATTCCGTCCTTTTGTTCAGTTGCAGTCTGCAATAATGAGCTTGAATTATACTGGCGAGTACTTGATAGTCTGATGACAACCCTTTCTTCTAAGGGATTGCCTCCTTAACCTATAAAAGTACCTGCCGCTGCTTCTCGTACTCCATATGCTCGCGTACTATAGCCTGGTAAAGGTCCGTTTGTCTTCAAGGTGCCGGTAGACTTCATTGAAATCCACGCCATAATCAAAATCATCTTGTTCTTTCTTTTTCTCGCCTTTGATGTCGACATTTCGCACGATTAGTAATTCTTCATTGTAATTGGAGGCCTTGACGATGTTTATGCCCGAGGGCGCCCAGACCCCCGAACCACCCCAAAATACTTCCCCACTGATCTCATGCCTGCCAACGCCATTACAGGCAATAGTCCAGAACTGGTTGGTCGCTGACCGGGATGCTATCAGCGTGTCCCAAAGATAACCGTAGTACATATCGGTGAATATATTCACATCCTGGTAGGCTCTTGTGCCAGTTCCTCTCCAGCATGCCACCTCAATGACGGCGTCGACATGGTCGATTCGCGAATATTCTTGTAGTAGTTCAGAGAAACAATAATCATAACAGGTAGTAAAGCCGAATCTGCCCATTCTGGTGTCTATGACAAGTCTGTCATCACGACCTGAGCGGCAGTAGGTTTTTTCGATGCCCGGTAGCATGATCTTATCGTAGATATACTCCTCTTTGGTGAAATCCACGAATTTGCTCACAATAAAGGTGGAATTAAGATACTTCTGATGAGTGCCTGGACCTTTCCTGATGTTATTGATAACGATTAAATATAGTTCATCCCCCAGCAGTGGGTAGAGATTATCCATGACCCAACTGCGTTGTTTATCGGTAGTGACTGACTCCATATACCGACTGCACTCTTCATAGTCTTCCCAGAAATAGCCGGTAATACAAAATTCGGGAAAGACGGCGAGGTTGACCTTCTGCTCTTTAAAGATTTCGGTGGCCGCCAAAATTTTCTTCTTATTGGATGCTACATCCGGAACAGCGGCATGAATATTGGCAATCCCAATTGATATTGATCCTTCTTTCGGACTAAAGATAGTCTCCCTGATGTTAAAGCCCTGATACGTCATTGAATATCCTCACAATCTTCAGTCACACCCCATAGCTTCCGACTTCTGGTAAGTCGTGAAAGAGAAATCCCCTGCCATACTTGTGTAGCATGGTCAGATGTTTGTGAGTTTGGAGCATCTCTAAGAACCGAAACTCTCCTTTACCATGAAGTCTAACATAGATTGTAGCATAACATTACTATATAAAGATGGCCAGGCTCATTGCTCTTGGCAATCAATGAGACCCTTGTACATTTGTCTTATGGTGGAACAACAAGCCCTTTTGTTTAGTTTCCCGTTTTGCATTGGCCCAGACAAAGGACTTTACAAAACATGGAGAGGCTAGGTTCAGCCTGAGCGCAAGTCAGCGACGGCAAGGGGCACTTTGTAGCGGGAATTCCAGGGACACCATATCAATCAGGCCTGCTATAAATCAGGTATGATTTCCCCGGAATACCACTTCTAGTGAGTGGAAAGTTGACAGCACCATGTCAGCCATCTAAAGTGTAAGTCAGTGAGTTGTGCCAAGTTCACTCACGGTGCTCTTAGCGTCTATGGAACCAGGATATGTTACGCTATACCACTCCGGCGAGTTGGAGCGTCGCGCGCAAGCACTCGAGGCCCGATTAGCCTCATGCGATATCTGCCCCAGGGAGTGTCGGGTCAATAGGTTACAAGACGAACCGGGCTATTGCCATTCAGGGTACCTCCCCATAGTCTCGGCGGTCTGCGCTCATCAAGGTGAGGAGCCGGCTATTTCAGGAACCAGAGGGTCAGGTACGGTTTTCTTTGGCAATTGTAATATGAGGTGTGTTTATTGTCAGAACTACCAGATAAGTCAGAACTGGGAAAAGCAAAAATCAAAGGAAATGACCTGGCATACCCTGGCGAAAAAGATGCTCTACCTTCAGGATGAACTGGGCTGCCACAATATCAATTTCGTTTCGCCGTCTCATTTTGTTCCTCAGCTCCTTCGGGCAGTTGTGGAAGCGGTGCCCATGGGGCTGCGAGTGCCGCTAATTTATAACACCGGTGGCTATGATTCTATTGTTTCTCTGAAAGAGCTTGACGGAGTAATAAGTATTTACCTGCCTGATTTGAGATATGCCTCTGACAGGTGGGCTAAAAGGTTCTCACATGCCCCGGATTATGTAGCACGGGCTCGGCAGGCTATTAAAGAGATGTATCGACAGGTTGGAGACCTGGTGGTAGATGAATCTGGATTGGCACAAAAGGGGTTGATAGTGCGTCATCTTATTCTGCCCAACGGTCTGGCAGGCAGTGAGGAGTCGCTAACCTGGCTTGTTCGAGAGATTTCTACCACGGTGACGGTCAGCATAATGTCTCAATACATGCCGATGCACCGGGCGCCGCGAATACCACTGCTTTCCCGGAATATCACTGTTGATGAGCATGAAATGGTACTCCGGCTGCTAACTGACCTGGGAATAGAAAACGGCTGGGTGCAGGAAATGGGGGCAGCGGAAGAGTATGTCCCTGATTTTGAACGAGAAGGTCAACCTTTCTCCCCGGCGAATCCCGGGGACACCATGCCAACCAGGCCTGCTACAAATCAGGTATTATGACCCCAGAATAGCTGCTATAATTTGCGGTATAATGAACTTAGTCACCTGGCAATTTGAGATATTGAGAATGTGCTAAGGAGAGAAATGCGTTATAAGTGTTTTGTCTGTGGAACTGAATTCGATAGTATAGAGCAGCTAGCCAACAATAAGCGACAGCACCAGGCTGGTCCACCAAGCCCTTCGGGAGTAATCTGCCTGGGCTGTGGCAAAAGCATCCCTCTGGAGCCATCCAAATCTAACTACAGTGGACCACTCACCTGCCCTAACTGCCGACGGACAATGACCGTCACTATAGAGAACGGTGAGGTAGTTGTAGCTCGACTTGGTTAGCCGAATCCCAAGGATCTACACCAATCAGACCTACTACGAATCAGGTATTTACATCACCAGAATACACTACAGCTACAAACTCCCGTTGGAAGGAACTTAATTCTGGCAAGGGGATTGTACTTAACTGATTATTGCTGTCTCAGCTATAACCTCTGCTATAATCAGTAATACCTGCGCTAGCCCAGCTATAAGTTGAAGTGTGGTTTCCATCAGTTGACTGATGAATATAAGAATACTTGTATATTCATGGCAATTCCGTTCAGGCTTTCGTAGCTCTGGATATTGACTAGACTATTTTTGGAAATGAAGCATGGATGATCAGACCGGCGAGTTGTTAAGGCTAACTCTGAAAGAACGGGATGCTGGGGCTGCAGTGCTGGGGCGAGCCTTCACGGAATACGAGTTGCTTCGGCACTATTTCCACAATGAAACAGAGCGGCGCGCAGTAGCCGATACGTTCGGTTTCATCGCACTTTCTGTCTGTTTGAGATACGGCGAGGTCTATACGTCTTCAGAGAAGCTGGAAGGCGTGGCAGCCTGGCTACCACCGGGTCAGGCACCTTTTGGAGTATGGCAAATTATACGCTCGGTCCCGCTACCAATTCTTTTCAGGTTTGCAAGCCAGGGGGCAAGCCGAATGTGGGCTTACGGTAGATATGTGGATAAGCTTCACCGCAAACTGGTTCCGCACCCGCACTGGTACCTGCAAATCATAGGAGTGGACCCGGCATATCACGGACAGGGATTTTCCAGCCGATTGTTGAGGCCGGTACTGGAACGTATCGACCGGGAGCAGATGCCATGCTTCCTGGAGACGAATACTGAGAAGAATGTGGCTATCTATCGTCGGTTCGGATTTGAAGTTGTTTCAGAGGATAAGATACCGGGAACAGAAGTGACGAGCTTTGCCATGTTGAGAAAAGTGCAAACCACGTGAAGTTTCGGAATTCCAGGGACACGATACCAATCAGACCCACTACGAAGCAGGTATTATGCCCCAAAATACCTCTTGCAACAAATTAGGGGACATGGTTAAATTTGAAATGAACTAATTACAGGCCAAAACATAAAGGGAGGTATCAATAACAATGACAACAAAAGCGTCGCCGAGTCAGCCTGCGTATCCTGTTACTTTGACAATCGACTACCCGGACAGATCTCTTAATCGGTTAACCACGTTCTTTAGAATCTTCACAGTAATTCCAATTGCTATTGTTCTGGCCTTGGTAAATGCCGGGACCATTGATTTCGGTAAAATGAATGCTTGGGACTGGCAATATGCTGCCGGAGGCATCCTGTTCATGGCAACCTTACTCATGATTCTTTTCCGGCAAAAGTACCCCAGGTGGTGGTTTGACTGGAATCTAGCATTGACCAAGTTCAGCTCACGTGTTGCCACTTATCTTGGTCTGCTTACAGATGTATACCCGTCAACTGATGAAGAACAGACGGTTCACATTGAGATTCCATATCCAGATGTCACGAAAGACCTTAATCGCTGGTTGCCACTAGTGAAGTGGTTTCTAGCTATCCCACATTATATCGTCCTGGCCTGCCTGGCGATTGCGGCCATTGTGTGCGTGGTGGTAGCCTGGTTTGCCATCTTGTTTACCGGTCGCTATCCTAGAGGTCTATTTGACTTCGTAGTCGGTGTATACAGATGGTCACTGAGAGTGGCTGCATACGCTTTTTTGTTGACAACGGACCGGTATCCACTGTTCAGTCTGGACTAGATTACCTGGCGGCTTCTGGGGACAGCATATAAGTCGGGTATTGTATCCCAGAATATCGTAATTATTGCATGAAAGGGGAATTTTTCAGGAGTTGAACATGCGACAGAAATATGAGTACAAATTCGTAAATATTGGACAAGATAAAAAAGGAAAAGGTTACCACGATGTAATACTGGAAAACTCATTGGACGGATGGCGCCTCGTCCAGGTGTTCGCGCCGGGTGCCGGAGGCCTCTGGGCAAAAGCTAATTTCTGTGAAGTAATATTTGAACGGCAAGTTGAAAGTTGAAAGAAGCAAATCCCTAGCCAATTCCAGCGGCACCATAACAATCAAGCCTGCTGCAAAACATTTATCATTTCCCCAAAGACAAATGTTGTATAATTAGGTACACGTAAATACGGCATGAGGAAAACTAGGTGAATGCGAATCACCAGAAGGGAGGGTTACATTTATGAAAATAGTAATCATCGGAGCAAGCGGACAGATTGGAGCATTCATTCGCGATGAAGCACTGGCCCGGGGTCATCAGGTAACTGCGATCGTGCGCCATCCTGATAAGATAACTGTAAAGGACCCGCATCTTACAGTTGTGAAAGCGGACATTCTTAAGGATAAGGTCGAAGAACTCGTGAAAGGTCATGATGCGGTAATAAGTGCCTACAATCCCGGCTGGAGCAATCCCGATATATATAATGAGCAAATCGAGGGTTATAAGGCGATTATCAGTGGAGTCAAGAAATCGGGAATCAAGAGACTACTGGTTGTGGGTGGAGCTGGAACTCTTGAAGTCGCCCCTGGCGTGCTGGTTTTGGATACGGCGAACTTCCCGGAGCAGGTGAAAGGCGGAGTGCTGGCAACCAGGGAAACACTTTATATGCTAAGAGAAGAAAAAGAACTTGAGTGGACATTTTTGAGCCCGCCAAGCTCGATCGCCCCCGGAGAGCGGACGGGGCATTACCGGGTTGGGAAAGACCAGCTCCTTAAGAACGAAGATGGCGAAAGCAAAATCTCAACGCAGGACTTCGCCGCCGCCATGCTCGATGAACTGGAGAATCCGCAACACATTCGCGAACGATTCACTGTCGCTTATTGAAGTCCAGAGACACCATAGCAATCAGGTCTGCTATAAATCAGGGATTCTTTTCCAGAATCCCACCCGTATTGACAGACCTGGCTCAGCATTATAATATGACAGTATAAAGGTAGCAGCTCGTCTCTCCCAGAAAACGTGAGGAGGCCGCGAGTTTGTTAGCCTGACAGCTTGCTAAAGCTGGTTAGGAGGAGAGTGGGGTAAGTCTTATCAATCAATTTACCGGATTTTTCCCCAATCTGGCGAACATCCTAGGATACGTTTGACAGTACTGGAGGGGGGTGATGTGTTATGGATTAATGTTGTTGGGAAAGTGAATTATTAGAAATCAAGGTGCATTAGCAAAACTGGAATTAATAAGAGGAGGTGTATACGAATGAATTGGGGTAACATAATTGAGCCATTCCAACAATTCTTTAGCACGCTGGTAGATTTTTTACCATATATCATCGCCGTACTGGTTCTTTTGCTCCTGGCCTGGATTCTAGCAAAAGTCCTCAGGACAGGCACCCGAAAACTTATGCGAGCCACAGGGATTGATAAGAGGCTAGGCAAGGGTGGAGACCCCAAAGACTCAAGCCAGTTTCCGGTGGCCCAGGGTGCAGGCACAGCAGTTTTTTGGATTGTGTGGATATTGTTCATCCTGGCCATACTTCAAGTCCTAGGCGTAGAAGGTCTCTTCGATTCAATTGTGGTCGTATTTCAGAAGATCTTTGCCGCTGTTCCCAACATCATCGGTGCTGTGCTGGTGCTTGGGATATTTTACCTCGTGGGCAGACTTTTATCCAAACTGGTCACCAAAGCCTTGACCAGCATTCACTTTGATGAGTTGCCGGTCAAGTTGGGTCTAGCAAAAAAGGCGCCCAAAGGAGCTGGCGCTGCTTCCAATGTGGTTGGTTACATTGTTATGGTATTCATAATGCTCTTTGCCGTAATCATGGCAGCAGACCTGCTTGGTTTTGCCGCTGTGAATGAACTAATTGCCGTCTTGACGCAATTCCTGGGGCTGGTTCTCCTCGGTGCTGTTATTATCGGCATTGGCATTCTTGTGGCCAATTTCTTGGCGAATATTCTGCGGGCAGGCGCCAGGTCAGAATCTCTGGTTTCCTTCGTCAGGATGTCAATTATTGTATTGAGTGTCCTGCTAGGAATACGCGCAATGGGTTTTGCCAACGATCTCATTTTACTAGGCTTTGGGCTGGCACTAGGCGCAGCTGCTATAGCAGCTGCTATTGCCTTTGGACTGGGTGGCCGTAAGGTTGCCGGTGAGCTTCTGGCTCGCTGGACTAAGACTAGCTCTAGTAGCGATAAGACCAAATGAATAGCCAGCAAATGACAAAGATACAAAGAGTGCTAACTTAATTAAGATATTCTAGGGCTAGAAGGGGTCGGGTAATCCTCTCTAACTCCCCGGCCCCTTCTGGTAATTCCAGGGACACCCTACCAATCAGGCCTACTACAAATCAGGTTTTTACAACATCGAATGAGGCTATGTGTGCTTGAAGATTCGTTAACAGGCGTACACTGGTTAATAGAGTACAGAGTGGAGGTGTCTATAATGAAGGCTTTAATAGTATATGACTCAGTTTATGGAAATACGGAGAAAATCGCCAGGGCTATTGCTGAAGTTATTACCCCGTCCAACGAGGTCAAGGTACTGCAGGCGGGCGAAGTGAACCCATCGGAACTGGAACCTATTGACCTTCTCATTGTGGGTTCTCCGACCCATGCGGGCAGGCCAACGCCACCGATTCAAGACCTCCTGAACAAAGTCCCCAAGTTTACTCAAAGTATTAACGTAGCTGCATTCGACACCAGAAGCCAGTCGAAATTCGCCAGGGTATTTGGAAATGCCGCTCGACGCATCGCTAGCAACCTGGAAAGAAAGGGTGGTGTTCTCATCATGTCTCCGGAGGGTTTCTTAGTTACAGGTACTAAGGGTCCGCTGAAAGAAGGAGAACTGGAGCGGGCTGCAGCCTGGGCTAAGGGAATTTTAGAGAGCAAGAAGTAATTTTATAAGCCCCTCCCTATTTCACTACACATTAACTCAATATGTATAGCGGCTAACGTCTAAATTTATAACTCTTAAGGATGCCTATACATATATAACCATCACACATGGGAGCGCAGAAAAGACTCGATCTCGTCGGCAATGAATGCTGCGCCACGACTATTCATATGTATCCCATCAGTTACCAGTAAGAAGTGGTGCTTCCTGGAAATTTCGTCAAAGCTCTGCCTGAGCAAGTAATGACGGGCAAGTGCCTTAATTGAAAGCATAGCTCCGCTCTCATACGGCCGGCCTTTGCTCTGTTGAACCTTCCTCAAATACTCCTCCTGGCGTTCATAAACAGGTAGATAGCTGACTTGTTCCTCCTCTGCAATCTCCTTGAGCAGAGCATTATATTCCTTGATGAGTTGATTTGGAATTGATTCCAGGTCTTCGCCGAGAACGGGGAGAGAAACCAGGGCAATTTTCGCTGAAGTCCTCTTTTTGAGTGTCCTGACAATCCTGAGCATATTATATTGATAGAATTTTGCCGATGGCGGTTGAGGAAGCCTTCTTGTTAAGCGAGAAATGCGCGCTAGCGTTGGACTGAGTGTAGCGGTAACATCGTTCGTACCAACCAGGATGATGACGAAATCAGGCTGGTAATCAATAACAGAATCCAAACGCATCGCTACGTTGTAGGCCTGGTCGCCTGGGACGCCTGCATTAATGAATTGGAAGCCAGCCTCAGCCATACGTTGATCCAGAAGGTTCACAAAACTGTAGCTGACCTGTCCACGCACTATACTAGCACCAAGGCATACGACTATGTGCCTGTTAGCGTTTTTCATCTTTCCTGCTCTGCCTCGAATAAAGTTCAGTAGGAATCGCCAATATCATTGTAAACCTTTGAAATAACATCAGCCATATGACCAGTCTAACACTGAAATTCCAGGGACACCATGCCGATCAGTCCTACCACAAATTAGGTATTATGCCCCCGAAGGCTGCCGGGCGTGGATTCCATTCTGGGGTAATTAGAGCTATAATTGAATCAAGAGGGGAAAAGAATAAACGGTCGGTGACATAAGGAGAACCTGAGACCCTTAGAAGAACATGGTCAATCAGCCCTCAAAGGATTGGATGATGCGATTTCTCCAAGTCGTCTACGTTTTAGCTATAGCAGGTCTGCTTATCGCCCTTGTCGTCGCGGGCGTCGAGGCTTTCTATCCTTCTCCCCAATATCCTGACTATCCCGAGCCCATGCCAGCTTACAATAGCTCTAAGTACGTAGAGTGGGAGCAAGAATGGATGGAGGCTAACGCAGAATATCAGCAGGAAGCAGCAGCACGCGACAGGAACATATTCTTCATTGTCTTACCTCTGGGGGTGGTGCTTGCTGTGGGAGGCACCTTTATTCAACGCAGACTGGATATATTCGGGGCCGGCTTGATTCTGGGTGGCCTGGGGACGATGATATTCGCAATTGTGCCTTATGACCTGGGCGATAAGCTGAGATTTGCCGGCATTGCTGCTACCCTGGCTGTGCTTGTCTTTGTGGGATACAAGGTCTTTCTCTCCTTAAGAAGAAACTAACGTGTTTCTCTGAAAACGATTCCAGGGACACCATACAAATTAGACCTGCTAGAAATCGGGTACTATGTTCCCAGAATACGAATAATCATTCAAAACGTGGAACATTATTGGCACTCCAATTCATTGTCAGCAAACACACCTTTGGGTATAATGACACGAAGGATATCATGATTGAGCGCTATGAACATACTCAGGTTGGATACTTCATTATTGTGGCCATTGTAGCAGCAATGGTGGCAATCGGGATTATCCTGGCGAATACCGGGGTTAATTGGATTGCTATCGCAGTCCTGGTTGTCCTTGCAGTAGCTCTGGTGTTATTTCCCAGTTTAACCGTGGTCATCAGTGAAGAAGAGCTATTGGTGCAATTTGGGCCAGGAGTAATCCGCAAACGGTTTAAGCTGAATGAGATAGAATCGTGTCAAGCCGTTAAAAATCCCTGGTATTATGGGTGGGGTATTCGGTCAACTCCTGATGGGATGCTGTTCAGGGTTTCTGGCTTTCATGCTGTCGAGATCAAGTTAATAACGGGTAAGGAATATTTAATCGGCACTGATGTTCCACAGGAGCTTGAGGGAGCTATTAGACAAGCCATAAGTTATCGTTAAGGTTTCTGATAAGATAACGCCTGAAAGCGATTCTTGCACTGGAAAGAAGAGTGAAAGAGCAAGTTGCCAAGAAATCAGCATCTTGACCCTTTTATTGGTTCATTCCAAATTACGACAGGGATGCTTAGCCAGCTAAAAATCAGACGTCCCGAGTAACCTTACTTCCTTCACCTGCCATCGTCCGGCTTGGCCCTCAGCTTACCTTGTGCTGGTCACTACCCGCACCTTTCAGCTTTCACCAAACCCAACTCTCATGCCAGGTCCCTGCTCAGTTACTCGGGACGAAAATAATACTAGCATATATATAAAATAGTTGTCAAGTCTTCTTATGTACTAGGAGGTTAGTACCAGGTTCTCGACGGAATTCCAGGGACACGATACCAAGCTAGTATTAGTACCTGATACCATTTAGGTACATATACGCATGTAAAAGTAATACTGCGCTTTCCCGGGAAATGTTCAATGGAAACGCAACCAGGTAGAAATTATCGTGTAGTGTATGAGAACTTCGACAACCTGAAACGGTGGCAGGCTTAACCATTATCAATCACTTGTAGATCGGCTCCCTGGTACAGACTCCGGGATGGGCTCGGTTACCGGAACATTATCCCAGATGCCACTGCGCTTCTGTAACTGGTACTCACGGTATAGCCAGAACCCAGCGATAGCGGTACCGCAGACGTCAGCGATGGGCATAGATAGCCAGACGCCGTTCAGGCCCATGAAGCGCGGCAGGATGAGCACTGCCGGAATGAAAAAAGCCAACTCACGCACTAGTGATAGAGCAGTAGCAGTCCACCCTTTGGATAATCCCTGAAATGTGGTAATGAACATAATGGCCGGACCAATCAGAATTAGGGTTGAAATGAAAATGCGCATACCTGGCACGGCGATGGCCAGCAATTCAGGGTCATTATTGAAAATGGCAATTACCTGGGGAGTGAAAATCTCTAATAAGATAGTTGCAACCCCCAGCAACGCCACTAGAGCGAGGGAAGCTTGTCTGACAGCTGACCATAGTCGCTCCCAGAGGCGTGCCCCTAAGCAGAAGCCAACAATTGGCAGAAGACCATGGGCAACACCGACAATGGGCATAAACGCAAGGTCGGCAATACGTATCCCGATTCCCAGGGCTGCCAGCGTTATCGAACCGAAACCAGCGACAATCCGGTTGAATATGATGAAAATGATTGTTTCCGTCAGTTCCATTAAGATCGATGGCAAGCCCACACGATAGATTTGTGCCATGATAGAAAGGTTAGGTCTGAGGTGATGCAGTTTCAACCTGTAGACGGATCTTCCGCCGACTAGATAGTAGTAACTAAGTGCGGCAGCGATTCCGCCGGATATTGTTGTCGCCAACCCTGCTCCACCGATACCCATCTCCGGGAAAGGCCCCCAGCCAAAGATAAAGAATGGGTCGAGGATGACATTTACCACAGCGCCAATAACAGTGAAAATCATTGGCTTAATGGCATCCCCAGCCGCGAGGAAGATGTTACGTGACATGAGTCGGAAGAGAATAAATGGTGTTCCCCAGCCGAAGAAGACCAGGTACTCTGCCGTCATATCGACAATTTGAGGTGGAGCCCCCAGTAGAGCAGCCAATTGCTTGGAAAAGAAGACGATGGCAATGATGAAAACAACACTAAATATGGCAGTCAGAGGAAATATCTGCCCGGCCACTTGGTTGGTCGCTTCAATGTTTCTTTCACCGAAACGCCGCGATGCTAAGGCGTTGGCGCCAACACCTGTGCCAACACTGATGGCGACCACGGCAATATAAAACGGGAATGTAACGGTTACAGCGGCAATCGCCTGATAGCTGAGCTGACCCAGCCAGAATGTATCAGCTAGGTGATATAGCGAGATGGTTACCATTGAGGCAATGCTGGGCGCACTCAGGCGGAGGAGTAGCTTGCTTACCCGCTCTGTACCAAGACGTGCGGTAGTCTCCTGAAGCTCATCAGGCTTATCCGTCTTCATTATCCTTACAGCCAACCATAGCTATACAGTCCGTGATTATTTGGCACAGGAAACTAATGGGGTCACAGTCAATGTGAAGATACAGGCGCTTTCCAGTACTCCGGTGTTTCTGCGTTATTTTACCCCTGCGCTTGGGAGCACTGCAAGTCATTCACCCACAATACGTATTTATGTTTATTAAATTTATTAAGTTAGTATTACAATAATACGGGCTGTATCGAATTGTGTTATATTCATGATTGGACCGATCCTGAGATATATTAAATTTCTGAGTGTCTTGGTTGGTAACCGGAGATGATATAGGCAGAGAGGAGACTTATGAAAGTCATTGGATTAATCGGAGGCATGAGCTGGAATTCTACATTAGAGTACTATCGAATCATCAATGAGCAATTTGCCCGCAAGTTGGGCGGTCTTCATTCAGCCCGCCTGGTTCTTTATAACTTAGATTTTGATGAGATTCAAAGGGCTCAGCATAAAGGCTGCTGGGATGACACAGCCAATATTCTTATCGATGCAGGTAATGCTATTAAGCGGGCTGGTGCTGATTTCCTGGTAATCTGCACTAACACCATGCATAAAGTTGCTGGTGATGTAGAGGAGAAAGTTGGTCTGCCGCTGCTTCACATTACTGATGTAATTGGCGATGCCATCAGGGAACGGGGACTACACCGAATAGGCCTACTGGGAACACGGTTTGTGATGAAAGAATCTTTCTATCAGGAGAGGCTTCGGGACCGCTTCGCTATCGAGGTGATTGTGCCTGGGGAAGATGATATAGATATTGTTCACCAAATTATTTATAGTGAACTCTGTGAGAGCAAAGTTAATGCGTCTTCCCGTCGTGTTTGTGCCAATATTGTTAGTAAATTGGTTAATAATGGCGCTGAGGGTATTGTGCTTGGATGCACTGAACTCCCTTTGCTCATCCAGTCTAGTGATATAAATGCTCCAATATTTGATACTACTCAGCTCCATGCGGAAGCAGCAGCCAACCTGGCGCTCGCTGAAGTTTAGGACTTCTGCTCCTATTGGTATGTTGCTGCACATTTCTTCGGGCGTTGAATGTTAGGGTAGATTGAAGACACATATGGAAGCCTGACTCAACGTCTTCGCCTCCGCCTGAACAACGACGTACACCACAATAAACCAATTACGATGAAAAAGAGATACGGTCGGTGGCTGACTCCCTCGCCGGTTCCGGCGACCGCTATTACCGGAGCGGGAGGTGGTGTTAATGGAGCTACTCCCTCGGCAGGTATTTCGTAGGCAGGTATCTCAGCAGAAATTTCGTAGGCAGCTATTTTAGTATCGAGATACTGCTTAGGCACCCAACCTAGGGGGTTATTTCTGCCAGTAGTCTCTGCCCAGATCCATCCTGACTCACCTTCCAGCTCAAAGAAAGCCGTTGCCTTTTTATAGTCAGGTAGATAAACCAATACGGTAGTGTGCTCTGGGACAAGCACTATAGCAGAGCGAAACCCGGCAGCTCTATACATAACCGCCAATAATACCGCCATATCCTCGCAATCACCCTCCCCAATTCCATCATCAACAATAACTGTAGCCAGCTCGTCGGCATTCTGGGCAAACTCTTCATTTCCAGTTTGCTCTATATCAGGGGTATATTCCACCCTGTCACGGACAAAATGAAATACCGCCTCTGCCCTCTGTAGCGGGTCTGTATATTCATTGGCAATCTGCTCCCCCAGGCTATAGGCTAAGTTAGCCTGTTCCTCCAAGCTCTGGAAGGCTATAACCGGACGGAATCCTGTCTCAGTTATTTGATAAAAACCATCTTCACCAAAGGCCTTGGTTCTACATATCTCCCAATCATCAAAAATATCTCCGTCTCTCTCGTGGAAACGTTCAGACAGAAATGCCGAGGCGTAGCCAGCAGTTGCTACCCCAAGTAATAGGGCAACTATTAGACCCACTAAAACTCTGGTTTTCTTCATAACGGTCCGGTCAGTGCCGCGTGGAGTATTAAGCCAAAGAAGACGAGATAACCAAAGATATGTAGCCCTGCCGCCACGGGGCTTTCGTTAATACTGCCAAACGGTATTTTAGGCGTTAGCTTGTCCACGATATAGAATAGGGCTACTCCAAGCAGTAAGCTTATGGCAAAGCTTACAGCTAGCAACCCCCACGTCCTGAAATCAAAAATGTACCACGCTATTGGAGCTGTGACTGCAGTGAGTGCGGTAATAGCACCGTGGATAACAAGACCAATCAGGATGAAGAAGCCTGCCGTGAACAACCCGACAGCCACCGGGCTCTCACCTATACGCTCGCGATAAGGGACCTTACGGATAAGCGCGTCCAGTGCTCTGACTCCAAGCCATGCCAGAAGAGCAGAGACGAAAACCAGCAATACAACCTTAGCTAACCATATCAAAGCAATTACCCAGAAAGGGACGCCTAAACCTAACTCCGGCATATTAGTGCCTCCTTATTGTCCATATTCGATTAATGGTAATGGCGTAACATTGGTTTCAACAACGGCCATAAGTTACGTACAGTCTACAAAACAGTGCATTTTTTGCGGAATTATGGGACATTCATAGTTACGGAGTACCACCCGCCTATAGCGCTATTTTATTATAGTGTAGCATTTTCCTGTCGCGAATGTGAATTCCAGGGACACCGTACCAATCGGGCTTGCTACAAATCAGGTATTACGTACCCAGATTACCCGGCAACCCTTTTCAAAACGACGTAAGTAATCTCGTTTGACCTGCGTTGATGAAGCCGATTTTTTGAAAACTCGGGTTATTGCTTTATACTATTCGGTATTGATATGGCGATGAAGATATAGGCGAGTCAGGAAAGTTATCTTGGGCGATAGGGATTTAGAACTGCTGGAATTTCACAAGGTAAGGGAGATACTAGCTAGATTTACTTCGTTTTCTGCTAGCCGAGAGCTTGCCCTCGACCTCAATCCCATCTTGGGTGAAGAAGAGGTCTGCCTGCGGCTCAGGCAATCGGCTGAGGCGCGTCGTTTGCTTTCAATTAGTCCCGATACGCATATCGGCGAAGTTGCTGATATCAGGGAAGTCGTGAAGATGGCGGCACGCGGCAAAGTCCTGGATCCTAAGTCTCTGCTGGAAATCCAGAGGACGCTGGACTCTGTCCACAGGCTAAAAAGCCACTTGATAAATTTGCCGAGTGAACTCCCGTTACTCAGTGGTCTGGCCGGAGACATTGTGGCACTGGGTCAGCTTCAAAAAGATATTGACGGCTGCTTTAGTCCGACCGGCGACCTGCTGGACACTGCCTCACCTAAACTAGCGTCGGTGAGACATAAAATGAGAGGAGTACGCCAGGAACTGCTCACTCAACTGCAAGCTATAATAACCTCACCCAGAGGACGGAGAATAATCCAGGAATCCATTGTTACCGAGCGGGAAGGTCGGTATGTTATTCCCGTCAAGGTAGAATATCGCCGGCAGATAAAAGGAATTGTCCACGATATCTCCAATACCGAGGCTACTGTGTTTATTGAACCGTGGACGACTATAGAAGTGCAGAATGAACTGCGAGAGCTGGTTGTGGAGGAGAAGGACGAAACAGAAAGGATATTGAGAACACTCAGTGCTGAAGTTGGGGCATTCCAAAGCGAAATGTCCCGTAATATTGAGCTGATCGCCGAGATTGATCTGGCGCTAACTAAAGCCAGATACGCCAGGGAGGTCAAAGCCACCGAGCCTATTATCGTAGCTGCCGGTAGAGGCACTCAAGCAGAGGAACATGAACCGGGTGGAGTGCTCAGGCTGGTCGAAGCCAGACATCCACTGCTGGGGAAAAAGGCGGTACCGCTGTCGGTCGAGATTGGACGGGACTTCTCCATTTTAATCATTACCGGACCCAATACAGGTGGTAAGACGGTCGCTCTCAAGACGATAGGGCTTCTCAGTCTGATGGCGCAGGCTGGCCTGCCTATCCCAGCTCAGGCGGAAAGCCGCATCCCCGTTTTTGACGGCGTATATGCCGACATCGGTGATGAGCAGAGCATCGAACAGACCCTTTCTACATTCAGCTGGCACATAGGCAACATCGTGCGCATCATCAACAACGCCTCGGCAAAGAGCCTGGTGCTGTTAGATGAACTGGGCACCAACACTGACCCGGGCGAGGGCTCAGCTCTCGGTCGCGCTATCCTGCTCCATTTCCTATCACAGGGAACTATGACCGTAGCCACCACTCACTACGCTGAATTAAAGGCACTGGCTCACGTTACCGACCGCATGCAAAACGCTGCTCTTGATGTGGACCCCACTACGATGGCACCCACCTATCACCTGACGGTGGGTATCCCGGGTGGTAGCAATGCTCTGGCTACAGCATCTCGCCTGGGACTGCCGGCGGAGATTGTAACCCGCGCCCGACAGATGCTTTCCGAAAGCACGCAGGAGATAGAATCTTTGCTTACCTATCTGGTGACCGAACAGAAGAATGTTGAGTCACTCCGTCATAGCCTGGAGAAGGAATTTAATGAGGCAGAGCGGAATGACGCGAACTTGAAAACCAGACTCCGCCAGTTAGAGGAGGAGAGACGGAGAATCATCAAGCAGACACGTGACCAGGTAGTTCGCGAGGCTGCTGAATTACAGGTGAAAATTCGTGAGGCGTCAACGGGATTGCGCAAGGAAAAATCTAAGGGAAAAATTGAGCAGGCAAAAAAGGCACTAGCGCAAGCACGGGAGCAGTTGGATACTGGTGTATGGAAGGCCAGACCGGTGGTTGAGATAGACGAAACGGAAGCCGAAGCCGGCTCAATCACCGCCGGTGATACCGTCTGGTTGAAAGAGGCTGGCGTGTCAGCGACGGTACTATCAGTGGCTGAAGAACGCGGACTTGTCGAAGTACACGCCGGGAAAGTGAAGATGACTCTCAGGCTGGACAGCGTGGAAAAGAGAATACCATCAACTGGAGCGGTGAAGACGGGTGGTGACCTGATAACGAGGAGGTTGAGTAAGTCCAGGGCCCCTCTTGAACTTGACCTGCGAGGCAAGAGGGCCGATGATGTTGAGCCGGTGCTGGAGGGTTACCTTAACGAAGCGTCTTTATGCGGATTGAGCCGGGTACGCATCATTCACGGTATTGGCACGGGCACAGTTCGTCAGATTGTCAGGGAGATTCTAGCCTCTCATCCACTCGTCGCATCTTTCCAGCCTGGAGAACAAGGCGAGGGTGGCGATGGCGTTACCATAGTTAGCATGTAACCAGAGTATTTTGCCCGACCAGGTGACTGATATTGTGTTTATATCAAGGAAGTTCCGTCTAGGCAGATCGAAGATGCTCGGCTTTCTGGATGATTTGGCTGTGACCGAAGGAAAAGCAGTATCGTTATACCTCCCATATGGTACGCCTCAAGCCAGGGTTGAAGATCTGCTGGGTCAGGCGCTAACTACATCTGCCGTACCGCCGGGAGTTGCTGAGATTATGGCTGGCTCTGGAATCGGAGCGGTGTTTTTCTGGAACCCGACGCATATGTATCTGGTCCTGCCTCCGTTCCCGATCACAGAAGAATATACTGCCAACGGGTGGGATATTGGGCTGTTGCGTTCCCTTCTCAATCAGGATTTCCTTGTAGGTCTTGTCTTGGTCCGCTTGGGAGCATACAGCATTGGCATCTGCCGGGGCACAGAACTCATAGATAGCAAGACGGGAACAGGTCTGGTACACGCCCGCCATAAGAAGGGTGGCTCCTCGCAGGCGCGCTTTGCACGACACCGGGAAAAACAGATAGAACAGTTTCTGGACCGGGTTTGCGGTCATGTACAGGAGCATATTGAGCCCCATGCCCGATCACTCGACTATCTAGTCTATGGCGGAGCAAGAACTACTATACTCTCACTACGTAAACAATGCCCGTTCCTCAGACAATTTGAGGATCGCATCCTGCGGATGCTGCTGGATATACCTGAGCCACGCCAGGCGGTACTGGAAAAAGCCATCGGCACCGCCTGGTCAACCGATGTTATCGAATGGTGCGAGCACAACTCTTAACAAGAATTCCGGGGACACTATACCAATCAGTCCTACCATAAATCAGATATTATGTCCTCAAAATACCTGACTTATTTGGAGTATAATAGGTTGACAAATTAAACTAAAGGTACATATCATCTTCCCAGCATAATAATCAAACAGGGGGAATATAAACATGCCGGTTATTCGTACGCCAGATGAACGTTTTTCTAAATTGCCTGATTTCCCTTTTGCCCCAAACTATATTGAAGTTAACGGATTGCGTATACATTATGTAGATGACGGCAAAGGAGAGACTATACTCTGTTTACATGGCGAGCCTTCATGGTCATTTCTATACCGTAAAATGATTGCCGCTATGTCTAAGCAGCACCGTGTTATAGCTATGGACTTTATCGGCTTTGGCAGGTCTGATAAATTCACCGAGCGGGAGGCATATACCTTTAAGATGCATCTGGACATGCTGATGGGCTTCATAAAGGCGATGAACCTTGAACAGATAACTGTTGTGGTGCAGGACTGGGGTGGGTTGATTGGGCTGGCTGCGGTCGCTCATATGCCGGAGCATTTTGCCAGGCTGGTTATCATGAATACCGGCCTGCCCACAGGTAAGGGAAAGCCCAGCGAAGCTTTCCTGGCCTGGCGTAGTTATGCCGAGACTCATCCCGATATGCAAATCGGGCAATCAATACTTGGTGGTATAGCTCACCCTGAGAGGATTACTAAGGATATCGTCGGCGCTTATGAAGCGCCGTTTCCCGACGTTAAATATAAAGCTGGGGCTGCTGTGTGGCCACTACTCGTCCCCATTAGCCCTGATGACCCCGCTTCTGCCGAAATGCGGCACGCTCGGGAAGTTCTGTCAAGGTGGAACAAGCCGGCCTTGGTCATGTTTTCAGATAAAGACCCTATTACAGGTGGCGGTGACAAATTCTTTCGCTCTCTTATACCTACAGCCAAAGACCAGCCGGAGATTGTAATCAAGGATGCAGGTCATTTTCTTCAAGAAGAGAAAGGCCAGGAAATATCTCAACATATACTGGATTTCATAAAAAGAACACCTGTCGCCTAGTATTTCGGCAGGCTTTGTAGGCTAGGCTAAATATGATTCCGCAGCAATGGTATGTAGTTATGGACTCCACCCAGGTTAGAGACAAACCGGTGGGTGTGGTCAGGATGGGAGAGAAACTCGTCTTCTGGCGAGATAGCAGCGGGAAAGTGAACTGTCTTCGAGACAAATGTGCCCACCGGGGTGTGCAACTCAGCAAGGGCAAGGTAATCGGAGACCATATCCAATGTCCTTTTCACGGTCTGGAATATGAATCCTCCGGAAGGGTTACAGTCATACCGGCCAATGGTA